>Ga0315288_10002667_pt1 | contig 22958 bp, 17 predicted proteins | sample YL17G11_20_MG_FD_203454 | JGI IMG/M metagenome (GOLD analysis project Ga0315288, IMG submission 203454) | Sediment microbial communities from Yellowstone Lake, YNP, Wyoming, USA - YL17G11_20 | ecosystem: Environmental > Aquatic > Freshwater > Lake > Sediment | place: USA: Wyoming | collected...
AGGTCATTGTCTTCAAGATGAAACGCCGCAAAGGGTATTCCAAGAGGCAGGGGCATCGGCAATCGTTCACCACCCTGAGGATCAAAGAGATAAGTGTACAATGAAGTGCCTAAAATGCGCTAAAATCCTAAAATGGAAAAAATACCCCCTCCTCCTTGACGGGAGAGGGTTGGGGTGAGGGTGAATAATCAAGAAATTTCGCCAAGTTATTTATCCCCCTCCCCTTCTTCCCCTCCGGCCAGGGGAGGGGAAATTTTACTTTTTACGAGATCATCCATTTTAGGCACTTTAGGAATTTCGAACTTTGGGCATTTGGAAAGGTTTTAGAGGAGGTTAGCATGGCCCACAAAAAAGGACAGGGAAGTTCCCGTAACGGCCGGGACAGCGCCGGTCAGAGATTGGGAGTCAAACGCTTTGGAGGACAGAGGGTGCCTGCCGGATCCATTCTGGTGCGCCAACGGGGAACGCACATTCATCCGGGAACAAACGTGGGGGTGGGGAGGGATTTCACCCTTTTTGCCAAGATCGATGGCCTCGTCACCTTCGAACGCCTGGACCGGAACCGGCAGAAGGTGAGTGTTTATGCTCCACCCGTGGAAGGAGCCAAGGTCTGAAGGGATTTCTCAGGAGAGGCCGGCCAACGAACGCTAAAAGCCGCAGGGGTTTGATCGATCAAATTTATCGATGAAGCGAAAATCTTCGTCAAAGCCGGGGACGGAGGGAAAGGCTGCCTCAGTTTTCGCCGTGAAAAATACGTTCCCCGGGGAGGGCCTGACGGTGGCGACGGGGGGAAGGGCGGGACCGTGATCGTCAAGGCCGACGTCCAGCTTTCCACGCTTCTCGATTTTCGTTACCAGCAGCATTACCACGCCAAAAGAGGTCAGCACGGAAAAGGCAAGAATCAGGAAGGGCGCAGCGCGCCGGACCTCATCCTTCCTGTTCCCGTGGGAACGATCGTCCGGGATGCCGACAACGGAGACCTCCTCAAGGATTTCACTCAAAATGGAGAAACCTTCGTCGTGGCCAGCGGAGGGCGGGGAGGGCGGGGAAACGCCCGTTTCGCCACCCCCACCCATCAAGCTCCCCGCCGTGTCGAACCTGGCCAACTTGGCGAAGCAAGATGGCTGCGCCTGGAATTAAAGCTGATGGCCGACGTGGGTATCGTTGGATACCCCAACGTGGGCAAATCCACCCTCATCTCCAAGATATCCGCCGTCCGTCCCAAAATTGCCGACTATCCCTTCACCACTTTAGTCCCGAACCTGGGGGTTGTCACCTTCGGCGACCATCCACCGTTTGTGGTGGCCGACATCCCCGGAATTATTGAGGGGGCCCACCACGGAGCCGGCCTGGGTTTGCAATTCCTGCGGCATGTAGAACGCACATCCCTCATCCTGCACCTTCTGGATATTTCCAACTCCAGTAAGCGGGATCCGGTCAATGATTATGTAGTTTTGAACCACGAGCTCTCCCTGTTTGACCCGGCGCTGGCCAAAAAAACCCAGATCGTGGCCGTCAATAAAATGGATACCCCGGAAGCCGGGGGTAAGCTTCCGAAGGTGCTGCGTTACTTCAAAAAAATAAAGAAAAAGGTCCACCCCATCTCCGCTCTGACTGGAGAAGGACTGTCCGATTTACTCGCTTCTTTGGCCAGACATCTCTCGAAAAGATCGCCGGAGGGAAAGTGGTCGTGACCCGCAAGGCAATCCTGGGCAAAGTCCGCAGGCTCGTTCTTAAGGTGGGAAGCCGTGTACTGACGGCCAAGGGAAGAATATTGAGTCAGGCCGTCTTCGACCGTTTGGCCAGGGAAGTCTCAGCAGCCAAGATAAAGGGGTACGAAGTGGTCATCGTTTCTTCCGGGGCGATCGCCGCTGGCATGGCCCGACTGGGCCTACTGGAGAAGCCCAAAACCATGCCTCAAAAGCAAGCTTCCGCGGCCATAGGCCAGAGCGCTCTGATGTGGAACTACGAACGGGCTTTCTCCTTCTTCGGGGAAAAGGTGGCCCAGGTTCTCCTTACCCGGGACGACCTTTCCAACCGCAACCGCTACCTCAACGCTCGCAATACCCTCCTGACCCTCCTGAGTTTTGGGGTGATCCCCATCATTAACGAGAATGACACGGTGGTTGTTGAGGAGATTAAATTCGGGGACAACGACAACCTTTCCGCACTGGTTACGAACTTGGTCAATGCCGACTTACTGATTGTCCTTAGCGACATCGATGGCCTCTACGACCGGGACCCGCGACTCCATAAGAATGCCAAGCTGATCCCCCTGGTTGCTCAAGTCACGGAGGATTTAGAAAAGAAGGCTTCCGGGACTTTAAGCCCCATCAGCATCGGGGGCATGGTTACGAAGCTTCAAGCCGCCCGCAAGGCAGCCCTTTTCGGCATTCCGACCATTTTAGCGAATGGAATGGAAGAGGGGATCTTGGAGAGAATTCTCCGGGCCGAGGATGTGGGTACCCTCTTTGCCTCCGAGGTGAACAAACTCACCAGCCGTAAACACTGGATCGCCTTCACTCTGGAACCTCTGGGAAAGATCATCGTGGATGAGGGCGCCAAGAAGGCCATCTTACAGAAAGGAAAGAGCCTGCTGCCTTCGGGGGTCCTGGCCGCCGAAGGGAAATTCAGCCTGGGGGACCCGGTCGTTCTGGCAGACATCCATGGCCAGGAGTTTGCCAAAGGGCTGACCAATTATGGCTCCACAGAAATCAGCAAGATCAAAGGATTGAAGACCACCGAGGTGGAAGGCAAGCTCGGATATAAATACAGCGATGAGATTATTCACCGGGATGACCTGGTGTGTCCGCCATTTCCATCCTTGGGCCAGTCCAGCTCAGGGTTGCTGGGTGGGCCTGCAACCCGGAAGGGAACGGGGGATTCAGGGAGATCCAGGTGAACGCCAGAACAACTCAACGGATTCCAGGAGTCAGTGATTCGAGGGGCCGAGTGGAGGCCCAAAAGCAAAGGGTCCAAGGGGTCAAATGAAAGGTTTTTATAGAGACAACTTAGACCCTCTGAACCCATGAATCCTGGCCCCCTTTTTAGCAACTGTAAGGCGGGAGAGAAGAATGACTTTGAAAAATGAGATCTTTCAGGTGGCCCGGAAAGCACGTGAGGCCGGTTATGTCCTGGCCAACCTTCCCACCTCCACCAAGAATGCCGCCTTGGAAGAAATGGCCAAAGCCTTGCATCAATCGGCCTCCAAACTCAAGAAGGCCAACGCCATTGATGTAACTGCGGCCAGGAAGGCGGGACTTTCCCCCGCCATGATCGATCGCCTGACGCTTTCTGAAAGTACCCTACGGGGTATGGCGAACAGCTTGAAGGAAGTAGCTCTCCTCCCAGACCCGGTCGGGGAAGTGAGTAAAATGTGGAAACGCCCCAACGGACTCTGGGTGGGGAAAATGCGTATTCCCTTGGGGGTGATTGGCATCATTTATGAATCTCGCCCCAATGTGACCTCCGATGCTGCCGGGTTATGTCTGAAGGCGGGAAATGCCGTCATTTTACGGGGAGGGTCCGAAGCCATCCATTCCAACCTGGCCATCGGCGAAATCCTCCAGAGGGTCGGGAACCAGCATGGAATCCCAGCCGGGGCCATCCAGATCATTCCCACAACCTCCCGTCGGGCCGTGGAGGAAATGCTGCAGTTAGAGGAATACATCGACGTCATCATCCCGAGGGGGGGAGAGGACTTGATTCGCTTTGTCGTCTCTCACTCCAAAATTCCGGTGATCAAGCATTACAAAGGGGTCTGCCATGTATTTGTCGATGCCACCGCAGACCTGGAAATGGCCCAAGCCATCTCGTACAACGCCAAGGTCCAGCGTCCGGGAGTCTGCAACGCCATGGAGACGCTTCTCGTGCACCGGGACATCGCTTCCCGCTTCCTACCGCCCATGGCCGAAAAATTTAGGGCCGCCGGCGTGGAGCTTCGCGGATGCCCGGAGAGCAGGCGCATCCTGAAATTTATCAAGGCGGCCACAGAAGCCGACTGGGCCGCCGAATACCTGGATTTGATCCTGGCGGTGCGGGTGGTTGCTGGACTGGAAGAGACCATTGCGCACATCATCCGTTATGGCTCATCCCATACAGAGTCTATCGTAACCCGCGATTATACCAACGCCCAAAGGTTTCTCAAAGAGGTTCCCTCTTCGACGGTATTGGTCAACGCTTCCACGCGGTTCAGCGATGGGTTCGAGTTGGGTCTGGGCGCAGAGATTGGCATCAGTACCACTAAGCTTCACGCCTTCGGTCCCATGGGGGTCGAGGACCTAACCACTTCCAAATTCATAGTCTACGGCAGCGGGCAAATCCGCACATGAAGAAGATTGGCCTCTTTGGGGGAACCTTTAACCCCATTCACCTTGGCCACCTTCGCTCCGCGGAGGAGATTTGCGAATCCTGCGCCCTCGATCAAGTGATCTTCATCCCGTCCTCTTACCCACCCCATAAAAACAAAGAAGAGCTCCTTCCCGCTCCCATGCGTGCGGAAATGGTCCGGCTGGCTATCGCTGACAACCCCCGTTTTTCCCTCTCTGAGATAGAACTGCGGCGGCCGGGCAAGTCTTATTCCGTGGAAACCATCGGGCATTTCCGCCAGCAGTTCGGGGCGGATGCCCAACTTTACTTTATCCTCGGCCTGGATGCCTTCTTGGAGATCGACACCTGGAAGGAGTATGCGGCCCTTTTTGCCCTCTGTCATTTCATCGTCACGACCCGGCCGGGCTTTGAAAAAAAATTCTCCCCGGAGTATCTTCCCATTGAACTGGCAGGAAGTTTTTGTTATGATACCCAAAAAGACGGCTATGCCCATCGTTCTGGTTTTTATGTTTTTCCGAAAGAGATCACAGCACTGGACATATCCTCGACGAAGATCCGGGAGAATTTTCAGAGGGGACATTCCGTGAAGTACCTTCTACCGCCCTCGGTGGAGGCTTTTATATACAATAATAAACTCTATCAAACGAAGGACCCTAAAGCGGAAGGTTGACCTCCTCAACTTCGAAACAAAAGGCTCTCCTTTGTGCCCAAGCGGCACTGGACCACAAGGCCATCGACCTGGCCATCCTGGAGGTGAAGAACCTTTCCTCTTTTACCGATTATTTTGTGATTTCCAGCGGAAATTCTGACCGCCAGGTGCAGGCCATCGCTTCTCATATCGAGGAGAAATTGGGCACCCAGGGCCTCCATCCCCTGGGCGTCGAGGGAAAGCGTGAGGGGCATTGGGTTCTTCTGGATTATGGAGATGTGGTCATCCATATCTTTTACCACCCTATCCGGGAGTTCTACGACCTGGAGAGGCTATGGTCCGACGCCCCCAGGGTCGAGTTGCCGGCTGTAAGGAAGCCTCGAAGAACTCGTCCCCGGGGGAAAGAATGCGGCTAATCCTTGTTTCCGTCGGCAAAGTATCGGAACCTTTCATCAGAGAAGCCTGCGCGGTTTATGCCGAAAGAATCCGCCGCTATGCGGACCTCAACCTGATTGTAGTCCCAGAGGAAAAAATCCCCTCCCAGGGAAAAAGAGAGTACATCGTCCGCCAGGAAGGGCGAAGGATCCGGGAAAAACTTAGCAGGGATGTTTTTATTGTAGTGGCGGACGAAAGAGGGAAGTTTCTCTCCTCCGAAGCCTTTGCCCGCACTTTGGAAAAATGGAGCAATTCGGGACTCAAAGAAGTGGCCTTCATCCTGGGGGGCCCCTATGGGTTAGACGAAGCGCTGCGGGAGGAGGCCAATTTTTGCCTTTCCCTTTCTTCCATGACCTTGCCTCACGGCCTGGCCAGAATCCTGCTTTTGGAACAGATTTATCGGGCTTTGACTCTCCTTCGGGGAGAGCCATACCATAAATAAGACGTCTGGCTAATTCCCTTCTCGCTTTTTGGGGCGGAAAGCTGACGGCTGGTGGCGGATCCTACACGATTGGGCCCTTTCTGGCGTGCTCTGGTTGATTTCTTCTTTCCCCCCAAGTGCCCACTTTGCGGCGAAAGCTTGGGTGAGTTACCCCTTGAGCGCCCTTGTCCGCTTTGCCTCTCGGAGATAAAATTTTTTTCCCACCCTCGCTGTCCCCGCTGCGGTTTGGGCTTCCGGGAGACGCCGGGGGACGATCACCTCTGTTCCGGATGTCTTACCGAAGAACGTTACTTCACGAAGGCCAGAGCGATCGCCCCCTACGAAGGACTCCTGGCGGAGGCCATCTCTCGCTTCAAGTATCAGGGGGCCTCCCGCCTGGCCAAGCCGCTGGGCGCGCTCCTGGGTGAATACCAGGACCTTGAATTCCCCTTTGCGGATTTTGACCTCATTCTGGCCGTCCCGCTTCATCCCCAGCGCCTAAGGCAACGCGGATTCAATCAATCGATGCTGCTGGCCCGCCGCCTCAGCCACAGGCACTCTATTCCCTTGAATTTTACGTCGCTCCAGCGCACTCGCCACACCCAGCCTCAGACCCACCTTTCAGGTTCTGAACGCCAGAAGAACATCCGCGGCGCCTTCGAGGTCCGAAGACCCGAGGCTATTTCCGGAAAGCATGTTCTTCTCATCGACGACGTTTTCACCACCGGAGCGACGGTCCAGGAGTGCTCGAAGGTCCTGTTAAAAGCGGGGGCCAAACGAGTAGACGTGCTGACTCTGGCCCGGGCCCTGTAAAAATCTTTACTCCTTCCCTTCCCATTCAGTTTATGGTATACACTTTTTTATTGGATTGACTAAAAAACAGAGGGGGCTCTTTCTATGACTGAAATTCCAATTACCAAGGCTTCGCCAAAGGACTTAAAAAAGAAACCCGCCCCTGGAGGGGAGCTGGGTTTCGGCAAGCTTTTTACGGATCATATTTTTCTGATGGATTATGAGCAGGGGCAGGGATGGCATCGTCCCCGTATCGAACCTTACCATCCCCTCCCCTTAGACCCGGCGGCTCTGGTCCTCCACTACGGACAGGAAGCCTTCGAGGGTTTAAAGGCCTATCGCTGGCCTAAAGGGGAAATCTATCTCTTTCGCCCGCGGATGAACTATGAACGAATGAACCGCTCGGCCAGACGACTCTGCATGCCGGAGTTAGATGTGGAGTTGGCCCTGGAAACCACCCGCCAGCTGATTCGCTTGGAAAAAGAATGGGTTCCTTCCGCACCGGGAACTTCTCTTTACATCCGTCCCAACATGATCGCAACCGAAGCGGCTTTGGGAGTACAGATTTCCAAGAAATTCCTTTTCTATATCATGCTCGGGCCGGTCGGTACTTATTACCCCCAGGGCTTTAACCCCGTAGACATTTACGTCACGGAGAAATACATTCGCGCGGCCCGGGGAGGTCTGGGAGAAGCGAAGACCTTGGCCAACTATGCGGCTAGCCTTTTGGCCGGAGAGGAGGCTCATGCGCTGGGATATACCCAGGTGCTTTGGCTGGATGCCGTCGAGAAAAAATATGCCGAGGAAGTCGGTACCAGTAATATTTTCTTTTATATCGGCGCAGAATTAGTGACTCCGCCTCTGGATGGAACGATATTGCCCGGCGTAACCCGGGATTCCGTGCTGCAAATCACCCGCGGGTGGGAGATGAAAGTTTCCGAAAGGAAAATAAGCCTGGATGAGGTGATCTCCGCTCTGGAATCTGGAAAACTGAAAGAGATTTTCGCCTCGGGGACCGCGGCGGTGATCTCCCCTGTGGGTAAACTGGCCTACCACGGAAAAACTTTCGCCATCAGCGATGGGAAAGTGGGTCCTCTCGCGCAGAAGCTTTACGACCACATCGTGGGCATCCAGTACGGGAAAATCAAGGATCCTTACGGGTGGATGGAGAGGGTGGCCTAAACTCTTTTGATTCAGTCTCTCATCGAAGAGGGAAATGCGGAACCAAGCCAACACCCGTCTTCCCGGGAGGGCGTTGGCTTTTTTATTTTTTTCTTCACCCTGGTGGGAGGAAAAGATTTATGTCCGAATATGGTGTGGTCGTTATTGGGGCAGGGAATGGAGGGCTCACCTCAGCGCTGACCCTGGCCAGAAACGGAGCGAAGGTGCTCCTCTTGGAGAGACACAACATCCCGGGCGGCTGCGCCACTAGCTTTATCAGGGGGCGCTTCGAGTTCGAGGTGGCCTTGCACCAGCTTAGCGGCATGGGAACTGAGGATAGGCCCGGGCCGCTTCGGGGCCTTCTGGGGGAACTGGGAGTCCTGGACCATCTCGAGTTTGTGGAGATGAAAACTCTCTACCGCGTGGTTTTCCCGGAAAAACTCGACATCACCCTCAAGGCGGAGCGACAGGAGGCAGTTGAGGCCTTAAAAGCCAAGTTCCCGCGAGAAGGGCAGGCCATAGAGAGGTTCTTCGATTTGATCTACAATTTCTGCCGGGAGATGGTCAGCATGGTCTTTCTGCACGACCCAGAGGCCTCCCGGGAGAAATACCCTCTGTACTTTAAATATGCCCTCAAAAGTTCCCAATCAATCCTGGATGAGTTCTTCCAGGACCCCAGCCTCAAGGGGGTGATCAGCACGTACTGGCCTTATGTGGGACTACCCCCAAGGTATATTCCATTTAGTGACCTGGCGATGCTGCTCTGGGCATACATAGAGTTCAAGCCATTTCATGTCAAGGGCAGCTCCCAGGCCATCTCCAACGCCATTCTAGATGCCTTCATTCGAGCGGGAGGCGATGTGCGGTTTAATTGCGCCGCTAAGAAGATCATCGTCTACGGTGCCCAGGTCAGGGGAGTCATCACGGAGGAGGGTGACGAGGTCACCACAGACTACGTGGTTTCCAACGCCGGGACCTTGACTACTTACGTGGACCTGATCGACCGGGAGCACGTCCCGGCAGAACAGTTCAAGGCGCTGGGGAGGAAGACCATCGGGCCTTCCGCCTTTACTGTTTTTCTTGGCTTTGATTGCGAGCCAGGGGACATGGGGATAGAAGAGACTACAAACTTCATCGGTACCAGTATGGATCCTGAAAGGCAATATGCCCTCTGGAGGACATTAGAAAACCCTGAGGCAGCGCTATTGTCCTGTTACGATGTTTCTGATCCGGAATTCTCTGCGCCAGGCACTTCTCAAGCTGCCCTGGTTAGCCTTCAGTATGCGGAGCCCTGGCTTTCCATTCCTCCCACCCGATATAATGACGCTAAATATAGGTATGCCCAGGGCATGCTCGACCTCGCCGAGAAGGTGTTCCCGGGCCTCAGCAATCATATAGAGGAGGCTGAGGTAGCGACCCCCCTCACTCATATGCGTTACCTGGCACATCCGGGCGGGGCCATTTATGGTTTTGATCAGTACGCCAAGGACTCAAACCTGTTCGAGGACCGGAGATCTCCAATTCGTGGGCTTTTTTTTGCAGGCGCCTGGGTGGGACCGGCCGGCTTCCAGACAACTTTGGCATCGGGCGTATCGGCAGCAAGAGCGGTTTTAAAATCAATGACCAAGAGATGAGGTGGCCTTATGAATGCCAGAGACTTTAGGCCGGACATCGAGGGTTTCCCCGAGATCCAAGGGGATATTGAGGTTTTACGGAAATACGCCGTTGACTATACCACCCAAAAAGGAAGGGTTACCCAGATCATCAACATGCTCCATCCCAAGAGGATGAGGTTAAGGGTTTCAGAGGTCCGCCAGGAAACGAAGACTACAAAGACCTTCCGGCTTATCTCCCCTGACGCCTATCTCCCTCCTTTCCAGGCGGGTCAGTATATCAATCTCTTTGTAGAGCTTGGGGGTATCAGGACGAGCAGGCCATACAGCATTTCTTCCCCGCCAAATCAGACGGGCTATTACGACCTCACCGTGAGAAGGGTGGAAGATGGCTTTGTATCCCACTACCTCCTCGACGAGGTAAGGGTTGGAGACGAGTTCGAAAGCACTTCTCCCGCAGGGAATTTTTCCCATAACCCCCTCTTCCATGGCCATGACCTGGTGTTCCTGGCCGGGGGAAGCGGGATTACTCCATTCATCAGCATGATCCGAGAGGTAACGGATCGCGGGCTCGGAAGGAATATACACCTCATTTACGGAAGTCAGGATCCGGACGATATCATTTTTCGGGAGGACCTGGAAGATAGGTCCAAACGGCATGACAATCTTACTGTCAGTATGGTCGTCTCAAACCCACCTCGGGGCTATCCGGGGTTTACCGGTTTCATAACCGCTCAGCTCATGAAGGAGGTATTGGGGGATGTCTCGCCCAAGACCTTCTATCTATGTGGCCCAGAAGCTATGTATACCTATTGCCTCAAAGAACTGGAAATACTGGGTATTCCCAGAAGAAGGAGGCGCACGGAGGTGTTCGGCCCCCCCAAGGATGTCATGGCCCAGCCCGGCTGGCCCGAGGGTGTAAGTGCGGATGCCAGTTTCAAAGTCAAGGTGAAGGGCAGAAAGGACATCCGGGCCAGAGCAGGCGAGCCCTTGATGATATCTATGGAGAGGGCAAGTATCATTCTTCCGGCATCCTGCAGGTCCGGTGAATGCAGTTTATGTAGAACAAAGCTCATCTCTGGTAAAGTCTTTCAGCCGCCGGGAGTCAAGCTGAGGAAGTCCGATAGACTCTATGGGTACATTCACCCCTGCCTAGCCTATCCGTTGGAAGACTGTGAAATTATGATTTAAGGCCATCCGCATCTTGTTCCCCTCCTTTCAAAAGTGGAAGCGATTTTTCTACAAAAAGTAAAACGCTTTCCATTTTCTTGAGTCGTTTTTATTATCTAAATGGGTCCAAGATTATCTAACCAATTGAAGACCTAGTGTCGCGTCTCGGAAATTCTTATCATAATGCAAGCTTCTCAGAGGGCCCGGGGCTCACGGCGCTTCGCTTGGCATCCTAAGGCGCTGGTTTCTTCGTCGATGGGGCGGGAAGGAACACCCCGCCTCCTGCGACGGAAGAAAATTGTATCTTTTCGCCAGCTTCTTTCCCGGCCGAGGCTGCCGGCGCAAATCGCCCTGACCCCCGGCCCAGGACAAAACGGTTCGCATTCTCAGTCTGACCGGAATTTGACGGTCAAAAAGTCTAAGCTATTTATGCCACTTATTTCTGGGACACGACACTAGCGAGTTTAACATAATTGCGGTACAGAAAAGAAAAAGGACAAAAGGAAGGTTAGATAAAAATATTGACCGCATCTGCATGCGACTATGAAAACAGTTGACAAGCTTATATCAGAGTGGAACGAAGAAGAAAGAAAAAAGTTCAAAGATCTAATTGCGGAATGCCAAGAAAGAGAAAGGAGATTAATAGAAGCCTCAAGAGTCTGTAAGGACAACCTAAGCAAACTTACTGAATCACTGATTTCTCTTCTCTCGAATTCACAGAATATGAAACAGAATACTGTGAAATTGGCAGATGATCTATCAGGAATTCACTTGCAACTGTGGAATAAGAAAACTCCGTCTGCATAAAATGCCATCCCCCAAAACCGTAAGGTCTAAAGGCAGGTTTCGTAGATCTTCTTTATTCTACCTTTAATAAAGATCCCGCAATAAATGTCTTACTAGAGACTGTTACGAAAAAAAATAGATGTCATTCCTGCGAAAGCAGGAATCCAGCTTTTCTTCTAGATCCTGGATTCCCGTTTTCACGGGAATGACAAGAAGAGTGCCTCCTTTTTGACTTTTTGCGAGTTTATTAAAAGTGATTGATCTATTCTTGCCCTCCTATTAGGTCGATCAAAGAAATGATAGGTTTCGTTATTATTTTCAATAGTTATGGTTTTTTTCGTAACAGTCTCTAATATGCTTCTCAATCTTCGAATGATCTCCGACTCTGATTAATTCCGAACCTCTGGAATTCCGCGTACCATCGATGAGACCCAAATTCCTGGGCCTGGAGGCGAGAGTCTTATTTCTTCTCAGCGCACCCTCTCTTGAAACTACAGATCTATGGTTTAGGCAAAATAATCGGTCTCTTCATTTCAAAAATATCCATGGTCCGGCAATAAAGATCCTCACCGAGTCGGCCAATCGCCTTCAACTTATGAGCCTTAATCACATCATCAACCCATAATTCATCTTTGATATGAACCCGAACGATCTCTCCGATGATAAAACTGCTGATTCTCGGCGCCTCACCAAACTCCAGGATTTGCATTAGTCTACATTCCATGTTCACTGGCGATTCGACAACCCTCGGGGACTTGACCAAATCACTTTGAGCCGGGGTCAAACCTACTTCCTTGAATTCATCCACCTGGCTGGGGTATTCCCCGGATGCTTGATTCATAGCCTTGGCCAGTGACTCCGTGAGGATATTTATTACAAAATCTCCGGCGAACTCGATATTTACCAGAGTATCTTTCTTCTGCCCATCTCTCTTGCGTCCGATACCGACGCCGACGACCGCCGGCTTTGATGACAGGACCGTAAAGTAGCTGAAAGGGGCCAAATTGTAGACTCCATCGTGGCCGATCGTGGAGACAAAGGCAATCGGCCGTGGCAAAACAGCGCTCACTAACAAATCATGAGCACTTTTCAAATCCAAATTGGCTAGGTCAATTTTCACGTTGATACCTCCTATGTGTATAGAATTGAATTCTGTCAGCTCGCTCCCTTATTATCCCAATGCCAGCCGGCATTAAAACGGCCCTTGCAGGGGACTAACCGGGTAAATTTTTGCGGGGAAGGAGCGGCATCCCGTCTCTGCAGCAGATAAAGAGGCAAGGTTTTCAGTAGCCCTTCAGGGAAAGAGAGAACTGGATAGTTATTGAAAGGTTATGCCTCTCTGCATTCCATAAGGCAGGTCAGGAAGCTTAAATCAACACCCCTTCCATCCAGCCGAGCTTGATCAGATGAATTCGGGAGAGGTCGCTGACGCCTAAGTGATATTTTTTGTCCGCGACTGTAATGTGGATGGGCGCGGCGTCGAGAGCCCGGTCTTCTCCGAAATGGGCAATGCGTTTTGCCTGTAAGAGACGGGCGCCTACCGCATCCACGGCCACAGGATCGGTGCCCACAATAAGCCCCTTATAGGGCCAAACGTAGCGCTTGTCGAAATAATGTGCTCCTCTTCCGTAGAATTGTGGCTGGAGCGCGCTGAGGATGTTCAGGCGCGTCTTCCCCTTCACGAGAGGGGAGGTCCAAATCCGGCCCAGTTCCGAGCAGGCTTCACCATGATAGGCCGAAGGATCCGGGACGAACATGATGTAATTTTTCAGGCAGGTCCCCACCCCGGACCAGTGGTGCGTCCTTACCGGTCTCACATTGACCAGGGCGGTGGCTTTAAGGAAAATCTGGTTGTTCAGCACCCCGCGGTCATCAATGTCGATATTTTTTTCCGAAATCCCAACATCCAGCAGCCGGCGTTTGATGGCGGCTTCCAGTTCTCTGGGGGTCGGCATTTTATACCAGACATTGCTTTTGATTCCCACCACGTCTGAATTCCTAAAAAGCTTCCGCCATGCCGGAATGGGTTCATTCTCCGAAAGGAGGGTCTTCATCGCTTCATCCAGCATGGATTGAATCACTTCCGGCTGGATCGACCCTCTATCGTTCAAAACCAGGGGGTCGCGGATGAGGACGACCTTGGCCTTTTCTTCGGCCTTTGCCTCTCTCCACAGCCCTGGCCCCAGGGAAGCAGCCAGCGCCGCCCCGGCCGTTCCCCGAAGGAAATCTCTGCGGGTAATGATCCTCTCTTCGGCCATTCTCACATCGCCCCTATCTTTTTTTCAGCCGCTTGGATCAATTCTTCTGCTTCCTTGGCGCTACCCCCCCCAAAAATAATCAGGACAAATTCTTTTTGCCTCTTCGCCCCCGTCCATTTTTTATCTTCGGTACGCAAAAAGGCCTTGTCCAAAGTCTCGGGCATGTAAGTTTTCTTAAAATTCTGCAAAGCCGCTTCGGCTTCCTTTTCGGCGGGATAACGAATCAGAAGCAGATGAATCCTTCTTCCGTCGCGCAGGTATTGGGCGAGCACGGCATCGGTTTGCGGATTCAAGTTGAGAATGTTCTGGGTGGCTACAAAAAAACGCTGGTTTAGGAGAACATGGCTGTGGAGGTAGCGGAGGCTCTTTTCGATAAGCCCGGCCTTCCCGCCGGGTAGGGCGCCTATCAATTTGGGGGCTGGACCGGTCACCTTGATGGAGTCAGCAACGGCCCGCCCCAGAATGAGGATGGCGGGCTCGACTCCCGGACTTTCCCCTTCGGCATATACGGTTACGAAATACTTTCCCTTCCAGAATCTCAGCAATCCGCCCCCGAATTCCGACCCCTGTCCGATGCCCGCATCTTCATCCTGATGTTCGAAGGAAAAAATTCCGTATGCCTCCTCCGAAGACCTCATTTCATAGACTTCAGCAATGATTGGCGGTTGACCCGGTTTCTCAAACCGGCGAACCGCAAGACTCTGAAACCCATAGGCAAGATAGAGTTCCGCGGCGCCATCGATGTAATTGAAGATGGTCCGGGAATTATAATTCATCTTCTTCTTGTCCCATTTCCAGCCGCCTGCCTCCGCAGGCAGAGATAATTGGTCCATGTTCCCTTTCTCTTCGCCTTTAGCGCCCTGGGCCGCTACGAATAGAAAAATCAGGATAACCAAAAAAGTCCAAATGCGCATGCCCGTAATTAAGACGCAGAATTGTACAGCGCGGCAGAGCCGCAACCAAAAAAATCACCCCCTCCCTCCCCTCCCCCCTCGAGGGGGAGGGAGAGGGTGGGGGGGGGGGAAAATTCTTAACAAAATTTAAAGAAACTGAACATTAGTAGTACAGATATACGCCGAAAAATGCTTTCTTCAAAAAAAAATACCCAAAAACCTAGCGTCGTGTCTTAGAAATAAATGGCCCAAAAAACTCGGGCACTTTGACTGTCAAATTCCGGTCACACTGGGAATACAAACCGCTTTGTCGTGGCCCGGGGGTTAGGGCGATTCGCGCCGGCAGCCTCGGCCGGGAAAAAAGTGGGCCAAGAAATCCAATTTTCTTCCGCCGAAGGAGGCAGGGCGCTCCTTCCCGCCTTATCCACGAAGAAATCCCGCCTGCGCGGGACTTAGGATGCCAATCCCGCCAAGGCGGGACCTGACCCCCGGGCCGTCTGAGAAGTTTGAATTATGATACGAATTTCCGAGACGCGACACCAGATAATAAATGATATCCACTCTCCTTATATCGCAAATCCTGCAAATCTGCGTTGATCTGCGCCCCCAAAGTTCTTCAATCAAGGATGTTTACAGATGACATTGAGAAGGGCCTGGCGTTTCTCTTTCTTGACCGCCTTCACCGCACGCTTCAGCGCCGGGATGATTTCCTCCGGGTCCTCCACTCTCTCGCCGTAGCCCCCGAAGGCTTCTACCACTTTTTCGTAAACGGGGGAAGGTTCAAGATCACAGAGGACAAAGTGATTCTCCTTCGCCGCCCAGCCCTGGGGGTAAAGGTCAAGGACCGATCCTTTAACGGCATTCCAGCACTGGTTGTTGAAAATCACCACGATTACGGGAAGATTTTGGGCGACGAAATGGCAGGCTGTGGGAGCGGTGAAATGATAAGTTCCGTCTCCCATGCAAACGATGGGGATACACTCCGGGCGGGCGAGTTTGACACCCAGGGCAGCTCCAAAACACCATCCCAGTCCGCTGGACATGGGGGAGCCATAGAAGGAACCCGGCTCATTGATCTGAACTTGATGAGCCCGCAGGTCATATTCATTGATGATCACCGTATCCCCATCCCTCACCTGTCCTACACAATGGGATAGCCATTCCATATCGATGGGCCGATCCTTTTTATATTTTTCGGCCATGGTTTTCCAATTCGCTCTTTGAGTATCGTGTTCTTTGGCTAACCGTTTAAACCGTTCCTGGATTCCCTTTTTTTTCTCAGATTGATGGACAGACAGAGCTTCCCGCAAAGACCTCAGCCCGCCTTCAGGATCAGTACAGAGGGGGATGTCCACGGGGAAGGTACGCATGGGGTAGCGAGAGAAGAATGGATCGATACCCATCTGGATAACCCTAGCCCCGGGACTGGGCTTGGCCCGAACGGGAAACCAGGGAACATCGGACTCGATCACCAGGATGACATCCGCTTCCCCCAGGTATTTCATGGGGTCGAATCCCAAGTGCATGGGGTGCTCGGTCGGAAAATTCAGGTAAAGGTTGCTGATGGCGATCGTCACCGGGAGGGCAAAAGACTCACAGAGCTTTACCAACTCTGCCACCGCTGCTGGATTCTTGCCCACCATGGAAGTAATCACCAGCGGATTTTCGGCATCTTTCAAAACCTCAGCGGCCTGGTGGATTGCTTGGGAATCCGGCCCCGGTTTGACAAAAAGTTTTGGGGTTGAGGGTGTGTAGGTAAACTCCCGATGCTCCTCGGCGAGCACCTCTCTGGGGAGGCTCAGGTACACGGGTCCTTTAGGCTCGGACATGGCGATATTGAGCGCTCGATCGACTACCTTCTCGACTTGGGCAAAATTTCTGAGCTCATAATCCCACTTTACGTATTCCCGCAGCATGGATGCCTGATCGAAAGATTCCTGCGCCCAATGAATGTGCAGATTACGCCCTCCCTTGACTTCCCCTTCCGTGATGGGGGTTCTGCCGGCCGTGAAGATCAAAGGAATGTTCGCTCTGGAAGCGTTCATCACGCCGGTCAAGCCGTTGGAAGTTCCCACGTTTACGTGCACCATCACGACTTGCGGCTCTCCGGTGACCATGGCGAAGCCGTGGGCCATACTGACGGCCGCAAATTCATGGGGGACCAAGATGGGTTTGGGAAAATCTTTTCCTTCGGTGGCAAACCGGGCGAAGGCATCCACCAAAGGTGCGAAGTCCGTGCCGGCATTTCCGAAGAAATACTTGATCCCTCGATCCCGAAGCAGCTCCAGGTACGCCTGGGCGACATTATCGATAGGGATGGTAGCTGTTTTAGGAAATTTTTTCTTGGGGTTCTGGCCCGCCGCCATTAGAATCCTCCTCGCAGAAGACTTGACGCGGGGATGGGGTGAATCGGTGACCCGGAGACAGAATTTTTTGACTTTCCCCGCGTCTCCCATTCTCCGTGTCTCCCCTTCATGTGAAGTTCTGTGTGCTCTGCGCCTCCAAATTTATTGCATGGGAAAGAACGATCAGCTTTCCGTCGTAGCGATCAGTCCTTTAGCAGTTCTCGGGCGACGACCATCCGCTGCACCTCTGAGGTACCCTCGAAAATTCGGTACAGTCGCATATCCCGGTAAATCCGTTCGATGGGAGATTCTTTCATATACCCCATCCCCCCGTGAATTTGCACGGCCGAGTCCGCAGCCCGGTTGACCATTTCCGTGCAATATACTTTACACATGGCCGCCTGCTGGGTTACCCGCTGTTTCTGGTCCCGGCACCAGGCCGTGGAATAAATCATCTGCCTTCCGGCATAGATCGATATGGCCATGTCGGCAAGCATCCACTGGATCGCTTGGTTCGCGGAGATGGGCTTGCCGAATTGTACCCGTTGCTTGGAATAGGCTACACTCTGGTCCAGACAATACTGGGCCGTCCCCACGCACACGGCGGAGATGGTGATCCGTCCTTTTTCCAGGACCTTCATGGCGGTGACGAAACCTTTCCCTTCTTCCCCCCCGATGATATTCTCGGCTGGAACCTGGCAGTCCTCGAAGACGAGCTCCGAGGTATTGTTTCCGTGAATGCCCATTTTCCGGTCGATTTTCCCCACGGAAAACCCTGGAAAGGTCTTCTCCACGATGAAGGCGGTCACCCCGCGAGCGCCTTTCGCTTTGTCGGTCACCGCCATGACCGTAACCACGTCCGCGATGTCTCCGTTGGTAATGAAATGCTTCAGGCCATTGAGCAGATAAACATCCCCTTTCTTAACCGCTTTGGTCTGGATGTTGGCTGCGTCGGAACCGGCATTGGGTTCAGTCAAGGCAAAGGCTGCGGTCCATTCCCCGCTGGCGATGCGGGGCAGGTATTTCTCTTTCTGCATCGGGGTTCCGTCGATCAGGATTCCCTGGGAGCCGATGCCGTTATTCGTCCCGAAGCGGGACCGGAAGCAGGAATTGACCCGGCCAAACTCTTCGTTCAGCACGCATTCCCCAAGCGTGTTCAATCCCATCCCCCCATACTCCTCGGGGATGGCCAGCCCGAAAAACCCTAGATCGCGCATCTTTTGAACGATACTCTCAGGGATCTTTTCTTCCTCTTCAACCTGCTGGGAGATTGGTTCCAGCTCATTCTTGACAAAGCGGCGGGCAGTATCCCGCATGAGTCGTATGTTTTCCGGCAGCTCAAAATCCATCGTTTCTCCTCCTGTTATGGTCGTCCGGTCGACCGGCGTTTGTTGAAAGATCGAAGCATAATAGCATAATGCTTTCTGGGTTGACAACCTATAAAGAAATAGGGTTCTGGGGGGCCGGGATTCAAGGGGGCAAGGGATTGATAAGATCAAAATCCCAAATGGCAAGGCATAACTGAAGATGTTGGTTTCCTTGGAACTCTTGAACCCCTGTGCCCTATTTTTAGAATTTGGGAGAAGAACTTTCTGCTTTCTCGACGATTTGGTAGGCCTGGAGATAAGTGGCTCGGGCCCGTTCCTTGTCCGTCTCCATCCAATCCGCCGCGATTTCGCTCAGATACATGACCTTTTCTGTGAGTCCTTCGATACCCAGGGTTTCCTGGGAGGCTTGTTCTAAGAGCCGTCTGGCTTCTCCTTTTCGCAACGAGGCCGCCAGCCGGGCCATCTGGCGCAAGGCCTCGATTCGAATCTTTCTGGACTCCACCTGGGCGAGAACCTCCAAGGACTTATCGGGGTCCACAGAGAACCAGGCGATGGCGATTGCACTCGTGAGTCGTTGATTTTTCCCCCGCAGAGCAAATTGTCGGGCCTTTTCCAGGATTCTGATGTTTTCTTCGAGGTGGCCTTTCTTTAGAACCTTGGCGCTTTCCAGAAGGACCTTAGCCTGAGTGGAGGGCTGCCCGGCATTTCGAGCGATGGAAAGAACTTCCGCCGGGTCCAAATTGGCCTGAGCCAAAAGTATTTCGGTGAGAATTTTTCCCCCCATGGTGGGCGGGGAGATGATTTTTCGGGCTTCCCTTTCCGCCTTTTTTAAAACCTCTTTGCCCTTTTTCCGGTCGAGAAGCTGCCATTGCTGGGCCAGTTGAAGAAGCCTTTGGGCTTTAAGGGCTGGATTTGGAATTTGAGCTGTGGCCGATAAGGTCCTTTGGAATACCCCGTCCGCTTCTTTCCGATTCCACTTGCGGAGCTGAGCCCCCACCTGTAAGAGAGCATAAGAGAGGGGTTCAGGAAAGTCAGAAGGAATCTTTTCGGCCACCGCAAGGGCTTTTCCCTCGTCAACAAAAGCCCAATCAGGAGCCAGGCCGCTCAACAGGAAAGAACGTTCCCGACGGTCTGCGATCTTTTCAATTTCCTGCCAGGCGGTCTCAAAAAAGGGACCAGCCCGGAATCCTTCCTTTGAGGCCTTCTCCCTTCCCAGCCCCCATTGGGAGAGCGCCAAAAGGACAGGTTGATTTCGTCGGTCGAGCCTTGAAGAGGAGAGTTTTTTTACTTCAGCCTCAGCGATTTTTCGGTACAGACTAAAACGCAGAGCGCTCTCGGACATCTCCCTTGCCGCTTTCAAGGCCCATAAAGGATCCTCTCTGGCCCAGGTGCTACCCGCTTCCCTTAAGAGCAGATCTCTCGTTTCCCGGTCTGAGATCTGCTGGAGCCAGCGAAGGGTTCTTTCCTTGTCGAGCAAAGCAGCTTCCACGACCAACTGAGACAATAGTTTCCCTTCTTTGGGCTCCGCGGACAGGATCAGAATCTGGACCATGGCCTCGGCGAGAATATCAAAGGCCAAGAGGGGCTGAGTCTTTTTGATCCGCTCGGCCACTTCTTTTAGAGCCATGGCTCTCTCTAAAGGGAAGAGAGAAGGAAAGGCCTCGGCCCAGGGTAAGGCTTTTTCCGGGTCCGCTTTTGCCCATAATCGAATTTCTTCCAAGGATTTCCGGGCCCGGATTACAGAGGAGTCTATTCCCTCCAAAATTTTTTGGGCTTTTGCTGGATCGGATACTTTCCACCCCCCGGCCACCGCTTCGAGAACTTCAGCTTTCAGGCGCAAGGAAGAGATTTCCTCTGCTGATCTAAGGGCCTGTTCTAAAAGGGAGGTTTGCTTTCGCCGGTCCAAGCTTTCCCAGCCCTTACCCAATTCGATCAGAATCATGGCTCTGGTGTATGGGTCAGAGATGGATGAAGCGACCCGGATAATCTGGTGGTATAGAGAGGTAATTTTCTCCTGATCTTTGGGCACCCATTGGGTGATGATCCTCACAATCATTTTAGTACGAAATGGTTCCAGGGGAATTTTTTCGGCCAGGTCGAGGGCTTTTCTTTTATCCTGCTTAGAAAATTCCAGGGCCAACTCCGCCAAAATTTCCGACCGTAAATAAGGATCCTCTACCTGCGGAAGAATCCGCCAAGCCTCCCCGGATTCAATCCCCGCCAGACTCAGCGCGATTAGGCTCTTGATTTTTTGGGCCTCAAAGGGGTCAACGACCTTAGAGGCCTCGGCCAAAGCATTTTTGAGGTGAGCCAGGGCTCTGGCCTTTCCCGCTGCGTTCCTGGCCAAAAAAAAGAATGAATAGGCCCGGGCTTCGGGAAAGAGGGAGGGAATTTCCACCGCCCAGCGTTCGGCTTGTTCTCTGTCCAGGGGAGCCCAATGAAGAATCAATTCCAGGATGGCATAGGCCTTAAGCTGAGGGTTATCCAGGCTTTGAATCTTCGCCAGGGTTCGGCCGGCCCAAGCATTCCTCTTCTCGGGATCAGTCCTCGCTGCGGCCGCTGAGATTTGAATGAAAGCCTTAGATTGAGAATACGACGGAGGGGCGGATTCAGCGACCTGCAACGCTTCTGCGAAAAGGTCACTTGCTTTGCCTTTCTCGCGAATGGACAGAGCCGCATCCATTAAAGCTAGGGCCTTCAGAAAAGGGTCTACAATGGACCGGGAGGCTTGCAAAGCGCGGTCTTCATCAATCCCCGCCCAGGCGCCGGCAATGGATTTGAGTTCCCGGTCCCGGATCTCGGCATCATGTATCTTCAGCGCTTCTTGGAAGGCAAATTCCAGGGCTGCCCGCCCTTTCTGGCGATTTACCTGGATCCATTCCTCAGCCACGGCCCGCAACGCCCATGTGCGTCCATCCGCGTTCCGAAGTTCATCGCCTAAATCCAGGACGGAATCGAAATTTACTTTCTCCTTTACGGCCTCTGCTTGATTCGGCCATCTGGAAACAACCTCCTTGAGATCTTTGATCGGGGCTGCTTTCTCCCGGGCCCTCAGGGCCATTTGCCAGGCTAAGTGGAAAGCCTTCTCGGCAGGGATCGTTTCGATCTTGGACCACTGCCGGGCCATTTCTGCCAGGAGGAAGGACTGGTAAAAAGTCTCTTCCATTTTGCCGGAAGACTGCGAGGCCACATGGAAGGATTGCTCCAATCGTTCTTGGGCCGGGCTTTTCTTCGCAGGTTCCGCCGGGCCCGAGGAGCAGGCATTTAGAGAAAGACTTCCTGCGACGAGAAGGGACAGGAAGAGAGTTTTCCCCATGCGGTTCAGTTTCCGATGCCCCACTCGCAATAGAACCAAGACCCCGAGGAAGATCAGGCTAGCCAGACCGATCAGCCATCGGCGGGCAGATTCGTCCCTTGCCTGAAGGGTGTGGTCGTAAACCTTTTGCAATAAGCCTCGCAGAGCGGAAGACTCCTGGGTGAATTGAGCTATAGAGGCCTTCTTTGAACCTTTCAAGGCGGAAAAGGATTCCGCAGTCTCAGAGACATTTTTCCTCAGGGTATGACTGGCCCACCCCCGCTGATCTATTTCATGGAGAATTTGGTTAAGTTTTGTAATCCGGGTCTCGGTGAAGAAAATTTCTTCCGAAAGGGAACGTACGCCGGGGCAGGGCTCCAATTTTGCGTGGTAGACGCTTCGTCCCCCGGCAAGGATGGAACGGTCAAATTTTTGGATTAATTTTTGAGAATGGCATTCCAGGCAATACCCCGCCGTCTTGGCCGTCGCCGAAGAGGAAGCGGTCCCGAAGAACACCAGACTTGCCCAAACCAGTAGAATTTTGGGCCAGGTTCTCATTCGCTCTTTCCCCGTCGAAATGGATTTAAGTTTTTCATCCCCTGCCAGAAAATTCTCCGCTTCAAATAATGGATACCCCGGGTGGGGCTAATATGTTTGGGACAGACATCGGTACAGTTGAGTTCTGTATGGCAGCGGAAAACGCCATTTTCATCGGCAACCTGCTCCAACCGTTTGCCGCCTAAATTACGGGAATCGACGATCAGGCAAAAGGCCCGGTTCAAGCCCATCGGCCCTATGTATTCCGGGTCCCAGTGCATCATCGTGCAGGCGGAAACGCAAGACCCGCAGGCAATGCATTCCGTGTTCAGACCGATGGTTTGTCGCTCCTTGGAGGTGGGCTTGATCTTTGCCGGTTCAGGCGACTCTTTCTTGGGGACAAAGTAGGGCTCCATCTTTTTCAACCGGTTGATCAAGGCTTTGAGGTCCACGGTCAGGTCTTTGATGATGGGGATGTGACTTAAAGGCTTCAAAGAGACCGGTCCATGGCCCAGGTCTTTGACCAAAGTCTTGCAGGCCAGGCCCTCTTTGCCGTTGATCACCAAGGCACAGGAACCGCACATGGCCAGCCGGCAGGAATAACGGAAAGAAAGGGTTTCATCTTGAGTTTGCTGGATCCTGAACAGAGCATCCAGCACCGTGACCTTTTCTGAATCTCCCAGTTCTACGCGGAATTCCTGTTCATAAGGCTCTTCGTCTTTCTTGGAGTCGAAACGGAAAATTTTAAAAGTGGTAATCATCTTTCCCAGTTGTCCTTCACCACAGAGCACGCAGGGTACGCGGAGAAAAAAGACCGAAATTAATTTCATTATGGTAAACCCCCGGCTCTGCCGGGGGACACTCAGAGTTTGACATTTCCGGGAATAAGCATACCGGTAAAAATAAGAAGGCCTTTCAAAAAGAGAGTCAGATTTGAATAGGACAA
>Ga0315288_10002670_pt1 | contig 22936 bp, 13 predicted proteins | sample YL17G11_20_MG_FD_203454 | JGI IMG/M metagenome (GOLD analysis project Ga0315288, IMG submission 203454) | Sediment microbial communities from Yellowstone Lake, YNP, Wyoming, USA - YL17G11_20 | ecosystem: Environmental > Aquatic > Freshwater > Lake > Sediment | place: USA: Wyoming | collected...
CCTTGGCCTCCTGTTATGGGTGAATCAGCACCACCATTATGACAGGAGGCCATCGCTTGCGCTAGTTCCATAATATAAGCTGCGGCGCGGAGTTATGTGAAATCGAGCTTAATCCAGTGGCATTCGGCCAATTCCCCGTTCCCACCGTGCCCTCCATCGAACTCACCGAAATCCACTGGCAGAGCCTGAGCTTCGACCGCGCAGTAGCCGTCATGAAAGTCAAAGTCGGCAACCGCAACGAATTCCCCGTTGACCTGTCCAGGCTATCTCTCTCGCTGGCACTGGCCGACACCCCCATCCTCTCCACCGCCGTCGACAAACCCGCCAGCTTCCTCGCAGGCCAGGACAATACCCTCGAAATCCCCATTTCCTTCGCCCCCAGAGACCTCGGCCTGGCGGCGTTTCAGATCATCCGCGGCGCCGGCAGCGGCTACAAGCTCAGCGGTCTCGTGAAGGCCAACACCGCTTTCGGCGCCATCGACTTCCCCTACGAACAGACCGGCCAGACCCGGTTCCGCTAGACTGCGCATTCGCCGAAGGCTTTGCCCGGCAAGGAGAAAAACCCCATGTCCTGGAAAGACGCCATCATCGACTACGCCATCCGCTACGGCTTCCAGATCATCGGAGCCGTCGTCATCTTGGGCATCGCTGCCGTGCTCGCCATGTGGGTCGGCAGGCTCATCGACGTCACGCTGACACGAAGGCAGATGCACGCCCCCATGCGAATGCTCATCGTGCGGATCTGCAGGCTCTCCATCGTGGCTTTCGCCGCCGTCCTGGCGCTCGACAAGTTCGGCGTCCAGATCGCCCCCCTCATCGCCGGCATCAGCGTCGTCGGCATCGGCATCAGCCTCGCCGCCCAAGGCGTCCTCGGCAACGCCGTCGCAGGCGTCACCATCATCTTCAGCAAACCCTTCATGGTCGACGACTACGTCGAGATCGCCGGCGTCGATGGGCAGGTCGCCAGCATCCAGCTCTTCTCCACCATCCTCCTCCGCTCGGACCTGTCCCGAGTCCTCATCCCCAACCGCAAAATCGTCGGTGAGATCGTCCATAACTTCGGCACGAAGCGGCAGCTCGATCTGTCGGTAGGAGTCGCCTACACAAGCGATCTGAACTTGGTTCTGGCGACGGTCCGGCGCATTCTGCAGGGCAACCCCCGGGTGCTCAAAGACCTGGCACCCGTGATCGGGATCAGCACGCTGGCGGACTCCAGCATCAACCTCGCGGTCAAGCCGTGGGTGCTCTCCGCCGACTGCGGCCTGGCTCGAACCGAGATCTACCAGGCCATCCTGGACGAGTTCAGCAACGCTGGGATTGCGATCCCCTTCCCTCAGCACGAGGTCAGACTGCTCGGCCAGCAGGCCGGTGCATGATGCCCCGACAAAAGGAAGCGGCCTTCCGCGCCATCAGTCGCGGAAGGCCGCCTGGCTTACACACTCAACTCGCCACGGCCCGGCCGGCAGATCATCTCGCCCGCGATCGGCTTGTTACAGCAGTCCGTCCCACTTGTCCTGCAACAGATCCTTGTTAACGCCATTCTCCGGCTTCGTCACGGGCTGGCCCGTCGTCGCGGGCCGTAACAGTTCCTCAGCCGCCGCATTGGCCGGACCATCCGACGCCAGCGGCCCGGTCTGCCCAAGGAACGCCGAGTCGATCAGGAAGTAATCGTCCGCATTCACGACCCCGTCATAGTTCAGGTCGCCGTTGCGATACCCGGCGGCCTGCGTCAGAAATCCGCTGTCAACCAGGAAATAATCGTCGGCGTTCACCACGCCGTCCAGATTCGCATCGCCGTTCCACGTGTACTTCACCAGGATCGCGGCCGTGTCGACATCCTCGCCGTCGAACTGGGCGTAGATCGCGCCCTCCGTGCCGCCCTTGTCGTTGAGCGTCGTCGCCAGCGACGTCTTGTCATTCGCTGCCGCAGCGCTGCTCGCAATCGCCGGGCTTGAGCCCTTCCGCCCGGACTTGATCCAGTGGAACACCTCCGCCAGCGCCGTCTCGCGATCCTCGCTGGTGCTCTGGAGGATCAGGTCATTGTCGGCCAGGTCGAGCACCCCGTCGCCTGTGATGCTCAGCCCCCTGGTGCGCAGGAACTTCCCGCTCGACCCCGCGGTCAACGTCGCTTTCGCGCTGCCCTCGATCGTCAGCGACGATAGATGCTGCGACGTGTCAAACGCCACGGTCGTCGGATTGGCCGCCTCCACGCCGCGGACGAGAATGTCCAGCCCGCCCACGTCACTCCCCACCGTGCACGACCCGCGCCGGACCTCCAGCAACGACACATCCGCCAGCGGCACCACGTCGGCCGGCGCCGAACTCTCCGGCAAGCCGTTCTTGTAGACCTCCAGATCCGTCCCGTTCACACGCACATAGAAGCTGTCGCCCGGCGAGCTGCCCTCCAGCAACAGACGTGTGACGGCAAACCCCTCCGTCGCGTCCGCAGCCAACCCGTGTCCCACCTGGTCGGTGATCCCCGATCCAAGCGCCGTCAGCGTCAGAGTGTACCGCCCCTGGCCGCTCGTCAGCCCCGACAGGTTCCCCAGCGTCCACGTGCTCCCGTTGGCCGTCGTCAGCGTCTGCGCCGCAGTCAGCAGATTCGCCGACCCGTAACGCGTCAGGCTCAGATCGCCCAGATCGAACCCCACCACCGGCGCGCTGAATGTGATCGTGATCAAATCGACTCCCTCGGTCCGCGGGTCCGGCAGCACATCAACAAGGTCCACGGTCGGGCCTGTCGCCTCGAAGTTCGGCGCGCCCGGCGAGGCGCTGGCCGACGCCCAGTTGATCACATCGTTCGCATAATGCGTCGGATCCACTCGCACCAGCGATGGCCCTCTCCCGTCCGGAGCCGTCGGCCATGGAGCGTTGTTGTCGTACAGCACCGCGTCCACCACAACGTACGGCAGAAGCGCCGGAGGAAGCTCCGGATGGCCAGGCTTGCGGAGAGTGATCAGCTCCCCGCCGTTGTTCAACGCCCCCGTGTACGCCCCCAGAACCTGCACATACGCCGGGACGTTGTACTTCGCCCGGAACACCGCCGGGTTGATCTGAACCACCAGCAGATACCCGTTCGCGGGGAGCACAACCCCCGTCGGGAAGCTGTAGCCGATCCCATCGATCGCCCACGTGTTCAGCGGATTCAGCGGATCGTACAGCGGCGCATCCATGTCAGTGATGTTGTGCAGCTCGACATACTCGTCACCCGCCAGCGGATGGTACATCAGCTCACTGATGACCACGGGCCCGACCAGCGGATACGCGTTGGCCTCCCTCGGCGTTGCATAGCTCATGGACACAAAATCGGCGTTGCCGTCGCTCTTCACGAACCGCCCGAACGTCACTTCGCGGTCCGACGCGCCGAACGACGCGCTCTCGCGGTACAACCCCGGCCCGCCGCCCTCTGCCTGGTTCGTCAGGTACACCGCGTCGCCCGCCTCGCTCAGCCCGAACGCCACCGAAACCCCGGGGCTCGCGGCGTTCCCGAACTGCTCAAACTGGTTGAACACGACATAGCCGTTCTTCGGGATAACCGTGTTCGGCCGGATCTGGTACTTCGTCAGGTTCGCCTGGTCGTCGCTCAGATACCACCCGCTGATGTCGATCGGCTCGTTGGTGGTGTTGTGCAGCTCGATCCAATCGCCCACCTCGCTGGCGTCCGTGTGCGCCAGAACCTCGCTGACCACCACCGAACCCGTCAGATCGCCCTGGTCCACCGCGCCCGGCGACCCGCCCGCCGATACGCTCGCTCGCCACGACCCTCGGTCCGACCAGTTCACCTGCGCAGCCGACGCGTCAACGATCACCAGCGACCGCCCGCCCCCGTTCGTCACCGGATACCACGCCGGGTTGTAGTCGAACCGCAGCATCGCCGCGTCGTACGGCGCCGGAAGCTGCAGTGTCACGCCCTCCCCCCCGTTGCTCAGACGCCCCACATACTGCCCAGCCACGTTCAGGCTCGTCCCGTAACGCGACTCGAAAGCCACTCTGTCGGCCGCGACCAGCACATACTGCCCGGCCTCCAGATTCATCGCCGGAAACACGAAATCCACCCCGTTGCTGATCCGCACGCCCGTCAGGTCCAGCGTGGCGCTCCCCGTGTTCTTCAGCTCGATGTACTCGTATTCGGCCCCGCCGATCGGATCGTACATCAGCTCGGTGATGCGCAACTGCGCCATCAGGTTGACCACGTTCTCGGGGATCGGGTTCGTGATGATCGTGGTCGTGCTGCTCTCCTTGACCGCCAGAGTCGTGCCAAAGACCAGGTCGGTGCTGGGGCTGCTGCCCGTCTGGTTCTGGCACTGGTGGACCTCGACGGCCAGCACGTTCTGACCTTGCTTGAGCGTTCCCGCCGGAAGCTTCGTCAGGTCAATCGTGAAGTTCTGGTACGCGGCCGTCCCCACCGTGGTGTTGGCGACGGTGCTGTACGTCACCGTCCCCGCGTCCATGTTGAATCGCTCTGTGGCTTCCCTGCCATTGAGGTAGAACACCGCTCCGTCGTCGATGATGGTTCGGAACTCCAGGCTCGTCGCCTTCGAAGCATCCCCGTTGTACGTGAACGTCGTCCGGAAATAGTACGTCTGATACGGCTTACCTGCGGAGATGACCGCAACCTCCGTACGCTTCGTCTCGGGATAGGTGACGTTCTTGTTCCAGAACAGCGCCGCGCCGTTTTTCCACCCCGTCGTGGGATACGCGCTGTCCTTCCATGTCAGGCCGCCCGAAGCTGCCGGCGTGCTCCCCTTGTCCCAGAAATACCACTGCTGGGTCCCGCTGGCGATGTTGAAAATGTTGGTCGTGGTCCCTTCGCCTATCGTCGTGATCCCGGGGTTCTGCACGTCGGGATGCGGCAGCGGGTAATACGCCAGCGACGACGAGCCGTCCGGGCTGCGACCCTGCGAAACGTCCGTCGACTGGTTCCCGTAGATCACCTCGTCGATCAGCTTCCCGTTGCCGTCCAGCAACCCGACCATACCATAGTGCGGCGAGAGCTTGAAGGTCGTGTGGTCCGGATTGTCCTTGGTGTTGCCATCCGCGTAGAAGACCGCGTGCGCGTCTCCGGCGATGAAGCTCAGGGGCACGATCTGGTACGCCGCCGCCAACGCCGGATCGAACTCCGCCAGCCGCGGCAAGTCAACCGGGTTGTCCGTCAGATACAGCCCGCCCAGCGCGGCCGGCATCCCCTGCGGGTTGTACAGCTCGACGAAATCGTCCTTGAACAGAACCAACTCGTCGGTCAGCCATTCGTTGATCTGCAGCTTGCCCGGGTCCGCCAGTGGCTGCGGCACGTTGGCTTCACCGAAGGTCGGCTTCGTCAGCGCCCACTGGCCGCTCGGCAGAACGCCGATCGACAGATTCACCACCTGGACGCCGAACGCCACGGAATCCACAGCCGCAACCCCGCTCGTCGCGCCCGCTGGGTAGATGTACACCGCATCCCCCTCATCCGACAGCGCAAAGCCGAGATGGAACTCCCCGGGTGCGATCGTCGTGTCACCATACAGCACCAGGTACTCGCCCTCGCCCAGCGTCGTCCCCGCCGCGAACACATACATGCTGGGGAACAGCGCGTTCCCCGCCTCGTCGAACAGCGGCCCGTCGCTGATGATCATCCCCGACAGGTCCACCGTCCCCTGGCCATCGTTGTACAACTCCACCAGGTCCGGAAACGTGCCATCGTGATCGATGGCGATATTGTCCGCCAGCACTTCGTTGATCCGAATATGCGGCGCGCCGGCGGTTGAATCGACAGTCCAGGTGAGCGATTGGCTGATGTAGGCGTCGGAGCCGAGGATTGGGTCGTTCTGATACAGGTTGGCGTCGTTCTTGCCGATCACCTCCACGCTGTGCTGGCCGTCTCCCAGATCGGTCAGCGAGATGGGCGTCGAGATGGGTGTTTCGTCGCTCCACGGGCCGCCATCGAGACGGTACTTGTAGTGGGTGTAGCCGGAGCCATTGGGGAAGCCGGAGGCGGTGGCGGGGATGGAATTGCCGGTGAATTTGGAACCAACGATGAGCGTGGCGGAGGTTTGGCTGGTGGTGCCGAGGGGTTCGCCGGAGATCGAGACGCCAGACGGGATGATCGCGCCTTTGTCGGTGCCGTTGGGTCCTGTGCCGACGGCGGCGGTGCCGGGGACGAGGCTGAACCAGTCGCGCATGAGCTGCGCCTGGGTCCAATTGGTGAAATAGGTCTCGGACATCTGGGGCATGTGCTTGAAGGCAGGTTCGGCGACGAGGTTTCCAGTGCCCGGGCCGGTCCAGGACAGGGGGAGGATGTTGTTGGAGAGAGTAACGACGGCAGAGCCTTGGTCGCGGACGTACTTCTCGATGTCATAGATGATGTTGCCATCGAAGTACATCCCGCGGCCTTCCGTCATGCCGTTGTCCTGCATGACCACGACACCGCCGTCCGTATCCAGCCCGCCCACATGCGTCTGACGCACAATGGTGTTGTTGATGAGGGTGAAGAAGTTGCCCTCCTTGGCGTTGGCGACCTGGTCGAGGTCGTAGAAGATGTTGCCGATGATGGTGACTTCGGAGGTATAGCCGGTGTCTTCGCCGCCGCTGACGGCGCTGGAGGTATCGGGGGGGCCGTTCTTGTGGATGTGGAGGAAGATATTGCCCTGGACCCAGGCGTCGGTGCTATCGACGTCGAGGTTGTCGTCGCCGGTGCCGGCGAAGACGTTGTCGATGAACTGGACGATGGCGCCGGGGCGATTGCCGCCGGTATAGTCAATCGTATCGTTGTATCCGGTGATGGGGCCGAAGTAGTTGCGGAGGAAGATTCCGCGGCCGCCGGCCTTTACGTCGCCGACGCCATGGACGGGTTCGAAACTGGCGGTGGTGGCGGGGAATTCGCAGTCCTGGACGAGGAAGGAGGATCGGTCGACGACGAGGTACTGCTTGGACGTCGTGCCGAAGGTGAGGTGGTCGAGGAGGATGGTGCCGTCGACGGAGTCGATGGCGGTGTCGCTGTTGTTGACGATGTGGGTGTAGGCGATGCGGGTCTCGGGGGAGTTAGCGGCGCCGTTGATGATGATGTTGCCCCAACTGTAACTGGCGCCTGGGATGCCAGAGAGGACGATGCGCTGGGCGTTGGTGCCTTCGGCAATGATGCGTCCACCGCTGTTGACGATGATGTTGACGGTGGTCGTAGCGTTGCCGAGATACACGCTGACGCCGGGCTGAATGGTGAGGGTCCGGCCGGAGGGGATCGTCAGAGAACTGGTGAGCTGATACGGGCTGTTGGCGGCGGTCAAGGTGGTGTTGGCGGCGAGGGTTCCACCGGCGAGGGTGGTGACAGAGCCTTTGTCGTAGCGGACATCGGCGTAGGTATGGTCGGTTTCTTTGCCGTCGGCGTCGTAGGATTGGATGATGATGTGGTTGACGCCGCCGTGGAGGGAGACACTGGGGGCCGTCCACTTGGCTTCCCAGGCGGACCAGGTGGCTAGGACGCCATTAACCCTGACGGAGCGGGTGGTGATGGCGTTGGCCAGACCCGTGAGCGAGACCGTCGAGGTGGCGCTTGTGGCAGGCGGGCTGGTGACGCTGATCGCCTGCGGAATCTGCGAAAGCACCCACGCGTTCCGCTCCACCGCGAAGTCCTTCATCGCCTGGATGTTCGACGCCGGAATCCACCCGCCCAGCAACTGGTCCAGCAGCGGATTCAGCCGCTCCGGCGAGAACGTCGTCGCCATCTGCTCCCTGTAGATCTCAAAGTAGCGCGGCGCGAAATCCTTCCACTTCAGCAGCTTGTCGATCGCCGCCACCTTAAACGTCGGGAACAACGGCATGTCCGTCTTCTTGCCCGTGTCCCCCTGCCCCAGCACCGTGTCCAGATCGTGCACGAGCAGCTGGAACCGCGTGTCCGCCACGCCGCTGTACAGCGAATAGTCGTCCCCGACAATCGACGGGTTCGTGTTGTCGTCCGTCCCGCCAAGGCTGTTCTCGCGGTTGCCGATCAGGAAGTTCACCACGAAGTAGCTCAGCCATTCGTCCACGTTGACCACGTCGCTGACCGCCTGCGTATACTCGGCATCGGACGTCTTATTCAGCGCCCACAACAGGTTGACCAGGTCCGTCCAGTCGTCGGCCGACTTGTTCGACTCCTTGCTGTAGCCGTTCTTCTTGTACCAATCCGACGATGCGCCCGGCGTGCCGTCCGGAACCCACCGCAGATCCGCCCACGGATACGTCCCGTACTGCACGGCCTTGTAGATGTTCCCGTTGCCGTCCTCGGGGAAATGGCTCTTGGCCCAGTCCGTGTTGTACGTCTCAAACTGGAAGTACGAGGTGTACTGCGGGCTGCCCGAGCTCGCCCGGTTCGTGCCGTTGATCCGCACCTGCACCGGCTTGCCATACGGCGCCGGAAGACCCGCCATCGAGAAAACCGCGTTCCCCGCCACCTGCGCCCACGTGTACTGTGTGTTCAGCGACATCGTCGTGATGCCGTGCCACAGCCGGTCCAGCGGGAACTTGATCTGCATATTGTGCGGCGTCCGGTGGCGCGTCCCTTCGCCGCGGTTGCGCATGCCCACCAGGTAACGCACCTCGCTGCCCGTCCCATCCATCGAGATGAACGTGCTGTTCATCTGCGCGTCGCTATGGGCCTCGGGGTCCCCAGCGCCCATCTGAGCGTACCACGCCGCCCACTCCGCCTGCGTCACGATGAATCGGTAGATCGGCTGATTCCCGTTGTATACCGATTCGTCCACCTGGTAGAGCGCGTTCGATGCGTGCTCCGTCCCCGCGTCGTTCGTCGACGCCGGCCATGACCGCGTCTTGCCGCTCGCGTCCGCCGCCGATACGTAGAACTCCACCACCGGCGCGCTCGCCTGCTCCGGCACGTAAGGGTTGGTGGCCTGCGCAGGAATGATCGCGCCATATAGGCCGTCCCATGCGATCCCGTCGCCGTGCTGCCCGTCGTCCAGCATGCTCACCGTCGTGAAACCCGCCGCGCCGTCCAGCCGCCAGTGCAACGTGACCGTCGGGTTCGTCCCCAGCTCATCCACGATCCGCGCCGTCACCGTCACCGCGTCCGTCGGCTTGGGAATAACCGGGTAATGCTTGGTCTCCAGAATCATCGGCGCGATGTTCGTGGCGGCCGTCGAATTCGCCCTCCCCGGCGTGCCCCAGTCCGTCAGGCTTGCCGTCCAGTTCTGTCCATAGTCATTGGATAACGCTGGGTTGATCAGCTCCAGCGACTTCTTCCCGGCGTCTGCTCCCGTCACCCAGTCCCATCCCTTGATCCCGCTCGGATAGGCCAGATCGGTTACCCGACGCCGGTTCGCCCATTCACCTTCGCTCGAGTAGCTGACCAGGTCCACACGCTGGCCCAGCTCGTTCTCCAGTTCGATGTCCTCGCCGTTGTTGCTCAGTTGCCCCGTCCAACCCCCAACGACATTGGTCACGCCAGGATACTTCGCCTGGAACGCCGCCACATCCGCTGCTACCACCACATACCCGCCCGCCGGAATTGTCACCTCCGGGAACGTGAACGTCACCCCCTGGTTGAACGTCCAGTTCGTCAGACTCGCCGAGCTCGTGCCCTGGTTGTAGAGTTCGATGTACTCCTGCTGGACATTCTCGGCGATGTACCCCGCCGTCCCCGGATCTCCGTAACCCGGATGATACATGATCTCGTTGATGATTACGTTGGCCGCCAGCAGTTGCCGCGCCTCCAACGGCTCCGGAAGGTGCGTCTGCACTCGCGCGCGCAAATCCGATCCCGCCCACAACGCCCGCAGCACACGCCCAAGCGCCGTACGAGCATTGCGATGCTGACCATACGTCGCGATCTTCCGATGCCGCCTATCCATTGGGTCTCCCTCACGCTTGGCGTGGGTAAATCTTACTCTTTGCCAACCGGTGCCCCGCGTCAAGCAGATCGCGAAGCACCGTATCTCTCCGGCAAGCTCATCGCTTGCCCGCAATCAGGTCACTGATGCTCACTATCCCCATCGGCTCTGCTTCACAGGCCGACGGCGCCGGGTACACTGCCTCCGCAACGACAAGGACCGCGATCGATCACCAGGTTGGTCACATGGAGCGATTTCCAGGCCCCCAAAGCGAATCCTCTAGTTGCTCATACGCCATAGTTGTGTTGCCCTCAACCGGTAAACCTCAGGCCCGGACAGCGATACTGCCCGCCACTCTCAACAAGATTAACACGCACTCCCACCGCTGCAAGAAGAATCCGGCAAGTTGCTCTGGCAACGCGGCGGCAAGGTCCACCAGGTCGCTTCGCGTCCCATAAGCAGCCCGGGCCGCATCGCCTGGCCCTCTCCCTGCTACGCGAACCCGACCGCCCTTGTTCTCGGCGACTCCCAGCGCCAAGCATCACATACGGCCGCCTGCCGCATATGCTACCGGAACGTAAGATATTTAAAATAGAATACTTATATGGATATCGCCCCGACATTCCCTTGTACATGGGGATCTGCAGCATCTCCGGCCTTCCCCACCGCGCTGCTCTGAACCGCCCCACAGGTCCTTCACGCTGATCATTGCACCGTCCCCGGCATCGTCACGTCCGCCGCCTCGATGCTCCCCACCGCTCAGCTCCAGCCACACCGTCGTGGGCAACACCTCGGTCCGCATCCGCATCGCCCATGAAAACACGAGAATCGGACCAAATCCCCCAAGTGCCCTCGCCCTCGCCAACGTCCCAGCCGTCAGAATCCCCCGCCACGCCTCCGGTACCGCTACCATCTCCGCATACTGCTTGACCGTCGCATCCCACACAATTGCCGCATCCACCGTCCCGATCTTCACATCGTTGGCCAAGTCGTTGACCGTCGGCTTGAAGACCGTCGTGTGCTTGTTGACCGCTTCCACCGGCGTCTTGATCCCCGCGGCGCAATACGCCTCACGCTCGTCCGATTTACCCCATCTTTGGCCTGGATCTCCAGGCCAGATACCCGAACAACAGGACCAGCGCCGCGCCGACCCCCAACACCAGTGTCCATGAGACCGGAACCGCGCCGACCTCCTCCACGCCCCGCAAACCTGCCGCGCTGTCCGGTACGGCCATCGCCGGCTCCCGCAGCTTGCCTCCGTCCAGGATATTCTGCCAGTCAGCCGCCAGCAGCATGTCAAACCCAGGGTTCATCGCCTTAACCTGGCACGAGCACGCATCGCAGATGAACGTCGTCCCCTGGGCAATCTGCTCACCCCTCGCCCCTTCCATCACCAGGCCCCCCAGCACACGCCCACGCCCGAAAACCGGGTACGCGATCGCCGGCGGCACGCCGCCCACCTCCCTGTCGCTCTTCACCAGCATGCTCACCAGGAACCTCTCTGCGGGATTGGCCCGCGACACCCGCAGAACCGAAAACGCCAGCTTCAACGGCAGCTCCGACAGCAGCCGCGGCCCGTCCGGCTCGGCCTCCATGTCCGGCAGCGCCATGCCCTTCATCGCCTTCCCCAACTCGTCGCTCAACACCTGCGCCGCAGAGTCATCCCGCCCCTTGTCCCCGCTCTCCAGCAACACCCACACCGCCGACTCGCCTCCCGCGATCCGTCGCACGATCTCACGCCGCGCCGGCGAGTCGATCACCTGCTCCGCCGCCTCCACATTCAAACGCCCCGCCCACACCCGTGGAACCTCCTCGTCCCCGCCCGGATATCGCACCACCATCCACGGCAACGCCGCGCCCGCCTGCCCTTCCCACAGCTTCCGCATCGGCTCGTCAACGCTCCCCGCCAGGTCCACAAGCTGCATCTTGATGTTGGCGATCGATTTCTCCGCCCCTTTCAGCAGATCCACCGCCCTCTGCTCCGCCGCCCCCATCGCCCCCCGATGGAACACGATCACCACGTACGGCTCCGCCTCCCATCGCTCCAACGCATAGCGAAACACCGGAATCTGGCAGGCCAGCGCCATCGAGCCACAAGCCAGCCAGAGGCAAACAACCGCTTCCAGGAACCGTCCGGTCTCCTTCATCATGGGTCCTTGGATTATACTCACCCCGCAGGACAACCCGAACAATACCGGCGCAGGCGATTTCGTGGCGCTGCGGCGGAACAAAGGTCCTGAGTCCGCGTCTTTGTTTCGGAGCTTCACCACGTCTTGCGGGAGTCAGACATGTTTGTACGGGCCAAGTCGAAACAGCGCTTTGGTGATGTCAAGGAGCCGTATGTCAACATCGACGCCATCGCCACCGTCGAGATCGGCCACGAGGCCGGCACCCTCGATATCAAGATGAACAACGGTGACGAGCTGGTCGTCATAGGCGAGCATTGCCCCAAACTGCTTGCCTATCTCGATGAGCGTACGCTCTAATAACAGATCCATCCGGCCGCTCTGCCAAGCCCAAAGAGGCCGCTTTGTGCCCTCGCGCAGGCCGCCTCACCTCCCGTTGCGCCCTGTCATCAGTGACCCCCAGGCCCCCGGATTCACCTCAACGTAGAACCGCCCGTTCGACCGCCGCACACCCACCGGACACCCATACGCCCGCGACAGCACCCCCTCCGTCAGAACCTCCCCAGGAACGCCCTGCCCCACGCTCCGCCCCTCGCACAACACCAGCACCTCCCGCGGCACACGCCACGTCACCTCGCGCAGAAGCCATCTCGACCCTCGCCGCAGACCGACGTATTCCAACAGAATCGCTGGTTGATCCGGTGTCATTTTTGCATTAGCCTTCAAAATCGCTGACGCTTCAGCTCTTACAAGGAATGCCTCATGCTCGCAAGCGCTCCATCACGCACCTACGTTCCCGCTGACCTCAATCCCGCCGATTTCTACCAGATCGAACCGCTGTACAAGGCTTTGATCGACCGCCCTGTCCGCTCAGCCGCGGAACTCGAGACATGGCTCGCCGACGCCTCCGAGCTCGCCGCCGCCGTCGACGAATACGGCAGCCGCCGCTACATCGACAAGAGCTGCCACACCGACGATCCTGAGATCGAAAAGGCCTACATGCATTTCGTCGAGAACGTCGAGCCGAGGATCAAGCCGCTCTTCTTCTCGCTCCAGCAGAAGTTCGTCCAGTCCCCCTATCACGGGCAGCTCCAGGACAAACGCTTCTTCCTGCTCATCCGCAAGTGGCGCAATGACATCGAGCTCTTCCGCGATGAGAACATCCCCCTGGAAACCGAAGCCACCCGGAAAATCACCGAGTACGACAAGGTCTGCGCCGCCATGACCGTCACCTTCCGCGGCAATGAGTACACGCTCCAGCAGATGGCCCGGTTCATCGAGGAGCCCGACCGCCCGACACGCCAGGACGCTTGGGAAACCAGCGCCAACCGCCGCCTCCAGGACCGCCAGCAGATCGAAGGCCTCTTCGATGAACTGCTGGCCCTCCGCGAGAAAATCGCCGCCAACGCCGGCATGACCGACTACCGCGCTTACACCTGGAAGGCCTACAAGCGATTCGACTATACCCCCGACGATTGCCTCCGCTTCGCCGACGCCATCGAGCAGGCCTGCGTCCCCCTCGTCAAGGAGCTCGACCGCCAGCGCCAAGCCGATCTCGGCCTCGATACGCTGCGACCATGGGATCTCACGGTCGACCCGAAAAACCGCCCGCCCCTCCGCCCTTTCCCCCAGGAGCAGATCCCCCTGTTCATCGAGAAGACCCGCGAGATCTTCAACTGCATCTCCCCGCGCCTCGCCGAGGACTTCGATGTCCTCCGCGACCACAACAACCTCGACCTGGCCAGCCGCAAGGGCAAGCAGCCCGGCGGGTACCAGTGCACCCTCGAAGAAATCCGCGAGCCGTTCATCTTCATGAACGCCGCCGGCCTTCAACGCGACGTCGAAACCCTCCTCCACGAAGGCGGCCATGCCTTCCACTGCCTCGCCGCACGCGGCGAGCCCCTCGTCTTCCTCCGCTCGGCGCCCATGGAGTTCTGCGAAGTCGCCAGCATGTCCATGGAACTGCTCGGCTCCGACCACCTCAACGTCTTCTACGGCGACGACTCCGACGCCGCTCGCGCCAAACGGTTCCTCCTCGAAGGCATCATCCGCTTCCTCCCGTGGATGGCCACCATCGATGGCTTCCAGCACTGGATCTACACCCACCCCGGCCACTCGCCAGAGCAGCGCACCAAGCACTGGCTGTCGCTCCTCGACCGCTTCGGCGGCCTGGTCGATTGGAGCGGCTGCGAAGCCGCCCGCGAAGCAAGCTGGCAGCGCCAACTCCACCTCTTCCATGCACCTTTCTATTACATCGAGTACGGCATCGCCCAGCTCGGCGCGCTCCAGCTCTGGATGAAGTCCCGGCAGGACGCACGTCAAGCCCTGGCCAACTACCGCGCGGCCCTCAAGTGCGGCGGCACACGCACCCTCCCCGACCTCTTCGCCGTCGCCGGCATACGCTTCGACTTCTCCGACCAGACCCTCCGCCCCCTGATGAACGCTATCGGAGAGGAGTTGGCGAAGCTCCCAAGGTAAGCTGCATCTTCGGGAGGGCGAGGCTCCCGCCGAGCCGCAATCTCCCCCACAGAGAGCCCCAGGGCTTCCTGGGACCCTCACTTCCCGTTTCCCTACATGCTTGCCCATACACAGCAGGAGCGTACCTGTGGCGGAGATGGTAACTGCAGCGTTACAATGGGATCAGAAACGGCCAGCAATGGAATTGACTTTGGCACCTCAACAAGGGGCAGCATCATGGACACCTGGTGGGATCTAGGCGAGGGCATGGGCATGGGCGCGCGGTGAGAAGCTGTCTTTGCGGCAGATTATCTGCCCTTTCTGCTTGGAGCGCGGGAATCTGAAGGAGGTCTACCACGCTGAGAAGAAGAAGCCGAATTCAATAAAGAAGCTCAACTTCGACACTCTGGAGTGCGGGAACTGTCGAGGCTACGTCATGTGCCTGTGGTCCGCTTCCTCTTCCGGTTTGCTCCACGATTGCCGGGTCCTTCCATACCCACTGAGAATCACAGAGCATCCCAAGTACTGGCCCGAAGACGTGGGCCGGCTTTGGATCCAGGCACACAGAAGCCTCAGTGACGAGAACTATGACGCGGCCGCAGTGATGGCGAGGAGCGCACTGCAATCTGCTGTTCGTCACCAACACGCTGTAGGGACCTCGCTCAAAGGGCAAATACAGGACTTGGCATCTAGGGGAATTCTGCCGCCACTCATGCAAGAGTGGTCGGATCAGGTTCGGATACTGGGGAATGATGCCGCACACCCAGGACCCGGGCAGGCGGCACCCGATCCACGTGATGCGAAGGATATCGTGCAATTTCTCGATTTCCTGCTTGAGTATCTATACACGTTGCCGCACAGGATCATCGAGTATCGCCGGCGGGGTCAGAGAGCATGAACACAGCATTGCCTGACGGATCACTGGACCCCGGCTCGCCAGGAGGCTCGCCCTCCCGGATCCCGTTGCGCAGGGAGGGCGAGGCTCCCGCCGAGCCGCGGTTGCGTCCGCATCGCAGGCAACCTGCACATGGCGTACACGTTCAGAGGTCATTGCCGACGATCGTATTCGTTACGGTCTGCAGCAAGGACCGCCAACCATGGCTGGCGACGCCTGAAGTCCATGGTTCGCTGCTTTCAGCGTGGCGCGAAGCATCGGCCTGGCAGGTTGGCAGATACGTCGTGATGCCGGATCATGTCCACCTCTTCGCCGCCCCGGGAACGCCCGAGCTTCCTTTGGAAAACTGGGTGCGGTTCTGGAAATCCAAGTTCACCAAGATGGATCAAGTGCCCGCGCACCAGTGGCAGACAAGTCATTGGGATCGACGATTGCGAAGCGTGGACAGCTACGAAGAGAAATGGGAATACGTTCGAAACAACCCCGTACGACACGCGTTGGTGCAGCATGCGGAGGACTGGCCGTTCCAGGGTGAATTGAACGTGCTTCAATGGTATTGAGCGATCACGGCACGACAGGAGCCTCGCCCTCCCGGGGAACCTCGGCTTCCCGTTTGAGCCGTAGAATCTTCCCCGCCCGCTGCCAGTATGCCTCGTCAAGCCCCATCTTCTGCTTGATCAGCACGTCCCGCCGCATCCAGTTCCTCTCCCCCATCAGCCTCCATGCCGGCCCCCATCCCAACCGCGCCGGCGGCGGCAGCGGCATGATCGGCCAGTCGCTCCCATGCACCAGCTTGCGCCTGATCTGTTCGTCTTCCAGCAGCCTCCGCCAGGCATACCATCGCGCCGGCAGGTTCAACGCCGCCGTGTCGCCGTAAAAACGCTCATACTCCCTGGCCAGCCGGATGAACTGCGCCAGATATCCGCCCTGCCAGGGCATGCCCCGCGTGCCGCAGTGAGCGCCGATCACGGTCACCCCGCGCTTCAGCGCCGGCTCGAGCAGCAAGGGATCGGCCATGGCCCCGTCCAGAACGGGCAGCGTCCCTTCCCAGCCTGTGTGACAGAGCAAGGGCAGCCCGTAATGAACCAGCGTCTCGTAGACGGGTATGCACTTCTCGTCGGTTGGGTTGAATGCCTGAACCACCGGCAGCCATTTGAGCAGGACGGCCCCGGCGCTGATGCATCGTTCCAGCTCGGCGACCGCGTCCTTCCGGTAGGGATGCACCGAGGCGCCAAAGAGCATCTTCGGGTTCCGCCGCGCCACGTCCATCACGTAGTCGTTGGCGACGTGCAGATGAGTCCGCGCGGGATCGAGCTGTCCATCCCTGTCATAGACGGCGTCGAACGCCAGCACGACGGCCGCGTCGATCTCGGGCGTCTCCTGGATGGTGCGGGCCAGCGTGCCCTCGATCGCGCGCTCGGCCTGCTCGTCCGTCCCCCAGATGCCGAATCGCCAGCGCATGAACCGGAACGGCAACGAGTTGAGCATGCGAGGCGACATGCTCCCGTGCGCGCCGCACATCGCCGAGAGGTGCACGTGGCAATCGACAATCATCTACAGGATCTCCCGGTACTTCGCGTACGCCGCATCCCATGTCGGCGTATCCCCCGGCTCGTATCGCTTGACGGCGAAGCTCGCTCGCACGATGGCCCGCAACTCGTCCAGCGATTTCACGTCTCCCGTCGCCATCGCCTGCGTCAGCAGGTTTCCCATGCCGGTGGCCTCGACGGGCCCCGCCAGCACCGGCCGCGCGCACGCGTCCGCCGTCATCTGGTTCAACAGATCGTTCTGGCACCCGCCGCCGACGATGTGGATCACCCCGATCCTCTTCCCCAGAACATCCTCCAGGCCCTCGAGCGTCTTGCGATACGTCAGCGCCAAACCCTCGAGGCACGTGCGCACAATCTCGCCCTTGGTGCCCGGCGGCGTCTGCTTCGTCCTCACGCAGAACTCCTCGATCTTCCGCGGCATCTCGCCCGGCGAGAGGAACGGCCCGTGATCCGGGTTCAACAGGGCCACGAACGGCCTGGCCTCCGTCGCCATGTTCGCCAGCTCCGCATAGTTGTGCTCGTGGCCCTCCTTTTGCCATTGCCGCCGGCATTCCTGCACCAGCCACATACCCATGATGTTCTTCAGGAACCGAATGCTCCCGCCGACGCCGCCTTCGTTGGTGTAGTTGTACTTGAGGGATTTCTCGTTGATGATGGGAGCATCCAGCTCCACGCCCATCAGCGACCACGTCCCCGAGCTGATGTAACACCAGTCCTGCCCCTCCGCCGGGACCGCCGCCACCGCGCTGCCCGTGTCGTGCGACGCCGGCGTGATCACCGGGATCGCCCCGACGCCGCATTCGTCGGCCACATCTTTCTTCAATCCGCCGAGGATTGTCCCCGAGGGAACAATCTCGCACAGGATCTTCGTCGGCAGCTTCAGCTCCTCCAGCAGTCCCGTCGCCCAGGCCTTGGCCCGCGGATCGTACATCTGGCTGGTCGTCGCGATCGAGAACTCGTTCTTCTTCACCCCGGTGAACAGGTAGTGGAACAGGTCCGGGATGAACAGCAGCTTGTCCGCGACCTTCAGCAGCGGCGACTTGGCCAGCTTCATCGCATAGAGCTGGAAAAGGCTGTTGAACTGGAGGAACTGGATGCCGGTGGCCTCGAACACTCTGTCGCGGCCGACTTTCTTGCAGATCTTGTCGATGATGCCGTCGGTGCGCGGGTCGCGGTACATGGACGGATTACCGAGGATTTCGCCGTTCTTATCGAGGAGGCCGAAATCGACGCCCCAGGTATCCACGCCGATGCCGCTGAGCTGCGTGGCGCCCATCGCCGCGGCCGCCTTGTGCAGGCCGGTCTTGAGCTCTTCCCATTGCCCGATAAGGCCCCAGTAGAAATGCCCGTTGATCTTGCCGCACGGGTTGGCAAAGCGGTGCATCTCCTGAAGGGTGATCCGCCCTTCCCTGAGCGTGCCGATGATAGCCCGCCCGCTCTCCGCGCCCAGATCAAACGCCAGGAACTTCTTCTCCGCCATGGATCATCTCCCGCTGAAAAAGTCGCCGCGTATCGTATCAGCCCGCCCCGGTCCGCTCCACCCGCGCCGCTGTTTGCGACTTACGCCTCGGACGCTTACCATCAGCTTCGTGCCTCGTACGCGCGTCAAGATCTGCGGCATCACCCGGCCGGAGGACGCCCGCCGCGCCTCCGACGCCGGCGCCGACGCGATCGGGATGATCTTTCATCCTCCCTCGCGCCGAAACATATCCGTCGAGACGGCCAGGCAGATCGTCGCGGCCCTCGGCCCGTTCGTCACGCCCGTCGGCGTGTTCGTCGATGCGACGACCGACACGATCGTATCGGTGGCCACGAGCGTTGGACTTCGCGTGGTCCAACTCCATGGCCACGAGCCGGTGCAGCAGGTGGCCGAGCTCGGCCGGGCGAATCTGAAGGTCATCAAAGCGCTGCGCGTCGACGATACCTTGGAGTCGCAGCTCGACGAATGGCGAGCCGGCCGCCACCTCACCGCCGGCGTGCTCCTTGGCATCGTTCTGGAAACCGCCGGCGCCGTCGGCGGCTCGGGCATGGCCAACGATTTCCAGGCGATCCTCCGCCACCAGCAACTGGGCCACTTGGCCGATCTTCCGGCCCTGATTCTCGCCGGGGGCCTTACGCCGGAGAACGTGGGCGAGGTCGTAAGAGCGTTACACCCCTGGGCCGTCGACGTGAGCAGCGGAGTGGAGGGGCGGCTTGGTCAGAAGGATGAGGGGAAGGTGAGGAGGTTCGTGGCGGGGGTGAGGGGGGCGGATGGCGTGGCGGTGTGATCCATCCGGCAAGAGGATATCATGCTACTCATGCGAATAGGCATGGGGCTGTACCGCAGTTTTGCCCGACTCCTGGAGCTCCTGACGAGGGTGCCGGGGGATTTGGGGACATTGAGGGATAAGCAATGAACTACACGGAACCTGGCGGGGCCCTCCTGCAATTACTACAGGACTGGGGATTTGCCGATGGCAGCTCTATGAAACCCGCCAGTCAATGGTCCAGCGATCAGTTGAAGGAGTTCCTTGAAGCCGCTCAGCATGCGATCGAGACATGCACGCAGGGAACACTTGAGATCCTAGCGAGATCAAAGAGCCCATTGGTGCTCTACCCTGAGGAACACTCGCAGAGGTCAACCTCGTTGCTGCGTCGCTGCCTGCTGTATGCTGATTGGACAATCTTACCGATCTCGCTTCCGAAGGCGGATGTGGTGTCCGAACGGAACAGGGCCGAGATAGCCGAGAAAACGCACAAGCTCAATGAGTTCGTCCCCTTTCTGCAGACGGGCCTGTTTCTCCCGGTCAGAGCGCAGCTGTGCGTCCCAACGCTACGCTTCGATGGTGACCCGTTCCTACGTGAGTTCGTGGAACTTCAACCTGTGAAGGAGATCATTAGGCGGCACGCGGTGACGCACCTCGTGGAAGAGAACGTGCGTGCCGTCGATCGGAGCGGAAATGCGTCAACAACACAGGTACGAAGGATCTATGCAGAGTTCGATAAAGCCATCGTGGCAAACATCACGGGGAGCATACCAGCCGCCACTACTGTCGAGCTGCCACTGAATCCGGTGCATATCACCGCGCTCAAGAGACTGGATGCGGACGCGGCGAGCACGAGCGGTGCGGATGTGCGAGAGACGCTATTGGCTGCCGTGGGAAGTCGCATCCGCGAGATACTGCACGATTGGCAATTGGCCACGGGACTCTATAGATCCGCGCTGGTTACTGAAAGCGAAATAACGTGGGATGTGCTGAACCAAGCGGAGATTGCCACGCGGGGAACACAGGCCATGCCAACCCAACGGTCCCTCATGGATCTTGAGTTGCCCTTTCTTGATCATCTGCCAATCCACCTAATCGCAGCAGAACGACATCGCCTACTCGACCAGCTTCATGCATTCAGATCAAGCCTCGACGATCTGGCGCGAGAGGCAAGCCAGGTGCTGAGTTCGCCAGATAGGGATCGAGAAATGCGACGGTTGCACAACAAACACGTATATGAACCATTGAGGGAGTTGAGACTCAAGATGCACGAGATCAGCCGGCAAAGGCTAACCGAACTAGCAGGGTCATGCGTAGTTGTGGCATCCACGGCAGCGGTGGCAATTTACGCAGGGCAGTCCGTACCGGCGGCGTTGTGCGCAGGATTGGTCGGGGCGGCAGGTGGTGTGAAGCTGATTGACAGCGTGGCGAAGCTTCTGCAGGAGCGCGCTTCGCTTGCACGTTCACCGGTGTATTTGCTTTGGAGGATTCAACAGCAACCTTGCGCAGGACGGAAATAGGAGAAAGTCACTCAACCATTCATGCGCCTGGATAGCTGAGTGACAGTGGACAGAGCATGGGTAGCTATGCGAAGGATAAGTACGCGTCTTTGATCTGATCGAGATATTGGGATTGGTCGGAGGCCCAGCGGTCGGTGGAGAAGATTTCGACTTCGTTGTAGCCGGTGAAGCCGGCGGCTTGCACCCAGGCGCGGATTTCGCGGATGTTGATGCAGCCTTCGCCCATGAGGCCGCGGTCGTTGAGGAGGTCTCTGGTGTTCACTCGCCAGTCGCAGATGTGGAAGGCGAGGAGGCGGTTGGCGGCGGCGGCGAGGTGGATTTCTTTTTCGAGGTGGCCGTCCCACCAGGTGTGATAGACGTCGACGGCAATCCCGACCCAGGGGCTGTTGAGGTGTTCGCAGACCTGGCGGGCCTGGGCCATGGTGTTGATGGCGGAGCGGTCGGCGGCGTACATGGGGTGGAGGGGCTCGATGGCGAGCTTGACGTTGGTGGCCTGGGCGTGGGGGATGAGCGTTCCGATGGCATCGCGGATCTGCTGGCGTGCGTCGAAAAGACTCATGCCGGGGACGGCGCCGCAGACCAGAACAATGAGGGGTGCGCCGATGGCGGCGGCTTCGTCAATGGCCAGGCGGTTGTCGTCGAGGGCGGCCTGACGTTTGGAGGGTTCGAAGGCGGGGAAGAATCCGCCGCGGGCGAGGGAGACGACGGTGAGGCCGGAGTCGCGGAGGATGCGGCCGGCGGCCTGGGGGCCGATGTCCTGGAGGACGTTTCGCCAGACGGTGATTCCAGGGACGCCGGCGGCGGTGTAGGCGTCGACGCACTGGGCGAGAGTCCAGGGCTTGTTGGTCATGGTGTGGATGGCCAGGCGCGAGAAGTCAGTGAGAGCGGGGGGCGGCATAATCAAGTCCTTTGTAGCAACATAATACTACAGTTCCGGCACATCGACCCAATGGCGGGTTTGGGAGCTTTTCAGGGCGCATTCGGCGAGCTGGACGCCCTTGGCGCCTTCTTTGAGGGTCCATGGGAAGGGTTCGTCGAGGACGACGTGGCGGAGGAAGAGCTCCCATTCGATCTTGAAGGCGTTGTCGTAAACGATGGAGTCGGGCATCTTGGCCCATGAGCCGTAGAAGTCGATGGGCTGGGGGATGTCGGGGTTCCAGACGGGCTTGGGTGTCATGGCTTCGCTTTGGAGGTAGCACTCGCGGAGGCCGGCGATGGCGGAGCCCTTGACGCCGTCGACCTGGATGGTGAGGAGGTCGTCGCGGCGGACACGGGTGCACCAGGAGGAGTTGAACTGTGCGATGAGGCCGTTCTGGAGGGAGAAGATGGCGTAGGCGGAGTCGTCGGCGTCGGATTTGTACTTTTTTCCGGATTCATCGACTCGTTGGGGGAGGTCGGTATTGGCGAGGGCGAAGACGCCAGTGACGGGGGCGAAGAGGTTGTCGAGGACGTATCGCCAGTGGGCGAACATGTCGAGGACGATTCCGCCGCCGTCGGCTTTGCGGTAGTTCCAGCTTGGGCGTTGGGCGGGCTGGTCGGGGTGTGAGCCTGGGAAGACCCAGTAGCCGAAGTTGCCGCGGACGGAGAGGACCTGGCCGAGGAAGCCGGTGTCGATGAGCTGCTTGAGTTTACGGAAGCCTGGAAGGAAGAGTTTATCCTGGACGACGCCGTTTTTAAGGCCGGCCTTGTGGCAGATATCGTGGAGGTGGAGGGCGTCTTGGAGGGTGGTGGCGGTGGGTTTTTCGCAGTAGACGGCTTTGCCGGCGTTGGCGGCCATCTGGACGAAGGCGGGGCGAGCGAGGGTGGAGGAGGCGTCGAAGAAGATTTCATTATGGGGGTCGTCGAGGGCTTGTTGGAGGTTGGTGGTATAGCGGGAGAGGCCGTGGGCTTTGGCGAGGGCGGCGAGCTTGTTTTCGTTACGGCCGGTGAGGATGGGGTCGGGGAGGAGGGTGAGGTCGTCGGAGAGTTTGAGGCCACCTTGTTTGATGATGGCGAGGATGGAGCGGATGAGGTGCTGGTTGGTGCCCATTCGACCTGTGACGCCGTTGAGGATGATGCCGATGTTACGAGTTTGCATGAAGTGCTCCTTAGGGGGGATTGTCGTGTGTGGGGCGGGTATTGTCACTGGGGCGGGGGTGTGGGGGCGAAAAAAGTTATGGCGGGGGTGGGGGCGTATGGAAGGGGAGGCCGGGCCGGGGGTTAAGGTTTCAGTCATGACAATAAGATGATAATAAACCGACCCTAAACCGACCCCCAAACGACCCCAAACCGACCCCCAAATGACCCCAAAACGACCCCCAAACGACCCCGAAATGACCCCCAAACGACCCCGAAACGACCCC
>Ga0315288_10002672_pt1 | contig 22935 bp, 25 predicted proteins | sample YL17G11_20_MG_FD_203454 | JGI IMG/M metagenome (GOLD analysis project Ga0315288, IMG submission 203454) | Sediment microbial communities from Yellowstone Lake, YNP, Wyoming, USA - YL17G11_20 | ecosystem: Environmental > Aquatic > Freshwater > Lake > Sediment | place: USA: Wyoming | collected...
CGGTGAACTCGGGCAGCGTTGCGGCCTGCATGACGCAGTTCGACATCTGGCACCGCACTCAGCCGGGGTGTGAAGTAACGCTTATCTTCAACTGCCCTGGTGGTGGCGTCATCGACGGCATGGCCCTATACGACTATCTGATGCAGTTCCGGGCTCGGGGCCACAAGCTGAACACGGTGGCAATGGGCTACGCTGCGTCAATGGCCGGCATCCTACTACAGGCCGGCGAGGACCGACAGATGGGCCGGGAAGCCTACATCCTTATCCACGAGGTCAGCTTCGGCGTCACGGGTAAGATTGGTGAGGTCGAGGACGAAGTGAAGTTCGTCAAGATGGTACAGAAGCGCGTACTGGACATCTTCGCAGACCGCGCTAAGGTCAGTCGAGGCTACATTGCTCAGCGCTGGCGGCGTAAGGACTGGTGGCTGGATTCTGTTACGGCACAGAAGCTCGGGATAGTCGATACCGTCCTGGGTCTGCCGGTGAAGGGGAAGACTCGAAGTGGCTAAAGCGCAGGAACCTGTCGTCTACTTCAGCACCCTGGTCGAACGGTGGAAGAAGATTCTCGGTCTAACCGACTGGTGGATTCACGTTCAGGTTGTCCCGGACCCAGACGACGACCCCGACAGTCCTATCACGACCTTGATGCACACCAATTGGGCCACCCACTACAAGTCATGCACCGTCTCTGTCTTCCCGGCTGCTCTAGGATTGCCGGATGCGAAGAAGGAGAAGTGCATCGTCCACGAGTTGCTCCATCTGGTATTCTGCTGGACCGATGATATGCTAGAGGAAGCACTTGGGGGTGGTACGGTATTCACTCAGTTCCGGGAGAAGATGGAAGGTGCCATAGACGGTCTGGCTAACAGACTTCAGGAGACGTGTCGTGCTTACCGGACGTAAGACCCTACTTGTGTGGCACCCGGAGCAGCTTGGAGGCGTCGAGGCTATCGTCTCGAAGGCCCTGCGGTACGGCATCACGGCTCTGGCGTTCAAGCATGACGACGGCGGACAGCCCTTCCATGATGCTCAGTCCACCTTCGGTTTGGACCCGAGCATTATCACCAAGTACCGGGACTATTGCCACTGGTTCGGCATCAAGTTCGGGCTCTGGGGCTACCACTACGGAGCGGATTGGAAGGCTGAGGCACAGATGGTCGCTCGTGCGGCCGGCTTGTACCCTGACTTCTACGTGGTGGATTGGGAGGTCGAGTTCGAGGCGAATATCGGTGGCGCCCTTGACGACTACCTGAATCGCGTAACTTGTACATACGCTGGCGAGGTCCATCAACTCTATCACGCACCTCTACCTCAGCCTAGCCACCACCGGCCACACCAGTACCAAGCCTTCAATGCTGCGTTTGACGGCATGATGCCACAGATGTATCACAGGGCTATGGAACTGCCCTACGACGTGGCCCTCGATGAGTGCTACCAGGACTACATCACCTACGGTCTAACCAACAAGCCTATCATTCCCATCGGCCAAGCCTACGACGTGAACCCGCTGGAGATAATCGCGTGGGGTTCCCGCGCCGTCGATGTCTATGGCGCTCGGGCTCTCGGCTGGTGGTCGATGGATACCGTTACCGACGAGGGCCTGCGAGCCATCAATCACGTTCCCATTTCGGAGGACAACATGAGACGAGTCAATGGAGTATCCCCGGACTACAACCGCGTGAAGTTGGAGCCGGGCATCCACGGCATCCCCGTCCGCAAGGCGTTCGGCCTGCTGTCTACTGACCGCCGGGTGGTTCTGGACCTGGCTATAGGCCCTGTCATCCCCATCGGCAACAAGATGCCCTACGTCATCGTTCAAGACGGCGACTGCTCCTATGCCGACACGCTAAGCGAGGGGCTGGGCTGGCGCCGTAACGTCACAGTCTACATGCACGCAGGACCAGACGGAACCATCATCCTCAACGTGAAGGATGCCCCCATCTGGGTCGAGCAGCTAGGCATCCTGGAGGCTGGGTCGTAGTGCAAACGAGGACGCTACGCCAGCGGGTCCACGCCCAATACTTCCGGCGCGGCCTTCTGAAGGTCCTCGGCGTCCTCCGGTTCCCCGGTAGGGTCGAGGAGAGTGAGCAGCAACAAGCCCGCCGAGAACTACGTCGGCGGCGGAAGCAAGAACGACAGAACAGAGTGAAAGGACGATATGAAAACAGCACTACTTAGATTCGGACGGGTCATCGTTGGTGCCGCCCTAGCGTCACTGCTTGCGGCTGCTATCGCCAACGTCGGGACCCTGCCCATTCCAGACCCGGCGGTACTAGCAGTCCTGACCGCTGCACTCGTGGCGCTGGACAAGTTCCTCAGAAACGAGGGGGTGTACTAGAGACGTGCCAAACGATTGCGGCAACTGCGAGTTCTACCCATCTGATTGGAAACCCGGCGGCAGGAAAGACGACGCCGGCAAGTTGCGCTTCGACCTCATCCCGCCCCATGCTCTCGAAGCTCTAGCCTACGTCTACACCATCGGCGCTGCAAAGTACGGCGACAACAACTGGCTCAGGGGCATCGACCGGGGACGTATCCTCGCGGCTATGTACCGGCACATCAACCACTGGCAGAAGGGGGTGACTGTGGACCCTGACGACCATCAGCATCCCCTTGCGTCGGTCGCCTGGTGCTGCTTTGCGCTGATGGAGTACGAGCGGTTGGGGTTGGGGATTCCGCCGGCTGAGCCAGAACAGGACGCTACTAAGGAATAGCCATGAAGATTGCTTATTTATGTGGCCCCATGACTGGACTCACCTTCGAGCAGGCGGACGAATGGCGCCAGCGTGTTCGGGAGGAGCTGGCCGGCAAGTGTGAATGCCTCAGTCCGCTGCGAGGCAAGACCGGGGTTCTCCGCAAGAGGGCCAGATTCAATCCCGAGGGCGAGCCCACCCTCCTATGTCATCCGCATGAGATTCTTGCTCGGGACAGCAACGATGTGAAGTCCTGTGATATAGTCCTCGCCAACTTCCTTGGCGCCACAGAGGTATCCATTGGCTCCATTATGGAAGTAGCGTGGGGCTGGCTGCTCGGCAAGTACGTCGTTGTCATCATGGAGAAGGACAATCCACATCGGCACGGGTTCATTGAAGAGTGCGCCAGCGTCGTCGTAGAGGACTTGGACCTTGCGCTGTTCTGCGTTGGGTCGTTCGTGGAGAGGTAAAGATGCCCTACGTCATCAAGAAGGTTCGAGGTCCAGCGCTGAAAGCGGGCGCATCCAACGTAGGGGAACTCACCTACGTTCTGACGAGGACAGTCCTGGACTACCTTGCCAGGACACCGGACCCCCCACGGTACAGGGACTATGCCGAGGTGCTGGGAGCGCTGGAGTCAACGAAGCTGGAACTCTACAGAAAACGAATAAGTTTATACGAAGATGAGAAGTGCGCAGCCAATGGGGAAGTCTACTGACTAGGAGCCCAGGCGTTTCAGTCCCTCAAACAACGCCAGTATCATAGCAGTAACAACCGCTGCGACTCCCCCGCCAGTTGCGGCGGTTCTCTTTGCCCCCGGACCAGCAACGTGGGTTTCGAGCCGGCCGTCGATACGGTCTAGGCGTTCGTCGCAGCCATTGAAGCGCGTATCTTGATGGTCGAAGCGCTCATCCTGGCGGTCTAGGTGCTTCTCGATACGGCCGAGGGCTTTGGTGATTCCGGCGATTTGTGATTCTGTCATATCCCACCTACTTCAATGCGAATGCTTCGAGCGCTATGTTGGTCGCGGTAGCTGCTAGTGACCCCATTATCCGCACCGACACCGCCTCTCCCGTCTTGACATATAAGGGTCTGGGTAGGTGGCAGACAATTAACGGGCCGGGGTATCCTACGGCAAGGGCGAGCCCCACCTTGGACATCCACTGCTCAGCGCCGGGCGCTCCAATCCCTATTTGGGCCTGGGCACGGTTGCTGCTTACCGTAGCGTAAGCAGCGAGCCCCGTTATCAGGAGCGGCGTAATAGCGACAGTACCACCGCCTGCAATGTCTAGGTCGAACGCAACGGCCGCTCCATAAACCCAAGCAGCGCCGGTTGTTACTGCTGTTCCTCCAAGGCTGGGGAAAACTGTCGCGCCCTTGGTCGGGGAGCACAAACCCCTAATGTATCGCAGTTCCTCCACAGCCTTGATGGGCTGGGCGAAATAACGAGCATCATATCCGAACAGATAGACACTGGTGGTCAAGGCTTTAGCGGCTGGCGTAGATACCCTAAATGCCAACCTCGTGTCGGTGGGAACAAGTATCGGCTCGAAGAAGTGGGTTCTGCCTGTCATGCCACTAATTTGGTCAGTAGCTCCAGGAGCTAACATCAGTATACCGTGACTCTCTGCTATAGGAACTTCGCTGTTGAGCGGCCCCGCAGCTACTTCCAGGTTCAGGAACCCAGCCTGGGTGCCGTCTCCCCCAGCTAGTGTAAAGGCTTCAAATACGTAGGCGCCACACAGAATGAAGCCAGCCGGGTACAGAGCAGTCATGCTCGCGGCCGTGATTATGATTTTGTAGGGAGTGCTCCACGCACCGCCTACGCCGGAAACTTGAGTTAGGGATACCGCACCGCTAGGGATGATAGACTCGATGATGTCCCGCTTGGCAAGAAAGTCTACTGCCATTACGCCGACTCCTCCGCACCAGACAGGTGGATTGTAACCTGGTTAGCAGCCGAGGCCCAGCCCTCAATTGTATCTGTCGCGTTCATATAGAGACCTGTGAACTCTAGGATATATGGGGTCCCATCGGAAGGGATACCGACAGCGTTACAGAGCAGGTTTGTGACCCCCTCGCCGTCTCCGTGGTGGCAGAGATAGAGGGTAGCGGTCACAGGAGTCGCATTGTCATTGACCATGATGATTTCCCCGAGCTTCGTTGCAGTGTCAGCAGGTACGGTGTAGAGAACGGCACTCGCGGCCGCTAGTTGAATCGGAGTTATCAACCTCTTGGGTATGATGGTCGTCGGTGTTACTGCTAGGTCTGCCATGATTACTCCTTATACTAGGAAGAATGCGTCCTGGAATCCGCCTCCACCGCCGCCAGCCGCAGCCCACTTGAGGCCGAGCGCTTCTCCCGAATCAGCCGTAAGGACAGTGCCATCTGCCCCCGCAGCGAGGACACCCACAGCGTTATCTGCACTAGCGACAATGAGGTCGCCCTTTACGTCAACGATTGACTTGGCAATGAAAGTCGCCGTAAGCGTATCACCGACAATCGTAGCACCACTGCGCTTCAGATGTTGGCCGTCGGCTACCGCGCCCATTGCCAGTGACGTGCCGCCCGACTCACGTAGGCCACGAATGGCATCCGTCTCGACAGCATCGTCCTTGCAGAGAACGCCGTCGATGTCTACGCCGTGAGCAGCATTGAGTTCAAGAACGTGGTCTACAAGGAGTCCCGTGGCACCTATCCGTAGATACTCAACACCGCCAACGGCAAAGTTGAAGTAGTTGCTGGCCCGGACATAGCCCAGAAAGTCCCATCCAGTGTCGAATATGATGACCGGACCGCCCGCCTCTAGGTACAACTCAAAGTTAAGGTCTCCTATGTCCAGGTGCGTCGGCCTGGCCGTAAAGTCATAGTTGCCAATGACGAAGGCGCCGGGAAACCAGTTGCCGGTTAGGGCACGAGCCCCAGAAGCCAGGAGGTATACGGTGTGTAGGTCCCCGAGGTTTGGGTGTGCATGAACGTGGTCAAGGTGCGCGAAGATAAGCGATGTACCCTCAGCAGCTACAGCCGCAATGTCGGCCGGGTGCGTGTCATTTAGGGCTCCCTTCCAGGAGGGACGAAGCTCGCCGTTGTCTATACTAAAGACGTTCCGCACGTTCGCTGCCGGGATAGAGATTGCGAGGCGGCTCCACTTCGGAGTGACGTTCCCGATGATGATATCGCCGTCAAGTACCGCGCCGGCCAGGGTGTCACTGTTCATCACACCGTCAAGCAGAGCGTGTGCTCCATAGGTGGTTGAGGATAGGGTCGGACCGTAGACGCCAAGTGCTGAACCGTCATGGGTGTTGCAGCCGAAGACAGCGTACTCGGGGTAGAGAGCGTTCGCCGTTTCAATACAGTAGCCGGCAGCGTTGCCACTGAAGACGTTTCCACAGGCAGTGAGCCCCTTGACGTAGCCGGAGATATAGATACCGTGTCCGCCTGTGGAGTGGAGGCGGTTGTTGTTCACCTGATAGCGGAGGCCCGTGTCAAGGGTGGTGTAGCCGATGTCAACGGCATGTCCTGTGTCGCCGTCAATCTCGTTGTCGAATATCTGGATGTCATCATGGCCCCCACCTGACACCTTGATGCCAGCAGCGCCGGCCGTTCCGCCCGCTACCGTACAGTCGGTTATACGTAGGCGCTCAGCAATCGTTGTGGTGTGGCACCGAACCTTCGACATCCGGCACTTCTCAAAGTACATCTGGCTGAACGAACCGTTGACAGCATAGGTGGTGCTAGTGAGCCGACTCTCTGTAACCTCAAGGTACACTATGGTTGTACCTACGTCTATAGATTCGCCAGCCCCACACTCGATGACGCTACGGTGGATGCGGACCTGGTAGGATGAGTCGATGCCAGCGCCCGTACTGTCGCTGTGAACCCAGGAGTCCTCAACGATAATCCAAGGGTTACTGTGCGCTTCAATGGCAGCGTAGGCCCGGTCCTGATGGACCTCAACGCCGCGTAGAGTCAGCCGAGCGCCTGTATCAACATGGAAGATGACCCCGTTGAAGCCTCCCGCACCGCCAGGGTTGTGTATCTGCACACCCATTACCGGCGTGAAGTTCACGTCTTCAAGAATGCCTTGCCCTATCCCCTCAATGACGTAGTTCTTGGTCGTAGGGATGGTGAGTATGGCGCCCTCGTGGTAGTCGCCGGTCCGCGCCCCAATCGTGCCCCCCGTAGCGGCAAGGGCCGCTATAGCAGATGTGAAGTTGAGGTCGGTGCCCAGACCGTCTAGGGCAACAACCCGGTCATACAGAGAATAGCCGAGGCCGGGGTCAGTAACCTGGAGGTTCCAGTTCTTGCCAATGATGCGCGGGCGGAAGAAGCACGGCGCCGGTAGGGTCGTGGTGAACTGAGCCTCACCCGCCTTGTTGGTCTGCACCACCTGGACAATCGCCATCGTGTCGGTACGGACCAGTTCGATGTCAACGTTCGACAGGGGGTATCCACCAGGGACGTTTGTTAGAACGCAGCGGGCCATTACCGGGCTCCTATGTTCTGGACCTCTTGGCCTGACCAGGCGAGGTCCAACACGTATCTCGGGCGGGAGAGAAGGTCGTTGACCCAGAGGTCTACCACGACGTACCCGTAGCCCTCAAGCTGAAACTTCTCGATAGCGTCGTCAGTGCGGTCAGCCGTCATGAGCATGTGGAACCGCTCACCCTGGACCCGCCACACCATGTTGCGAGCCGGGATGTAGTAGTCGATGACCACGCCGCCGAACACCCGGCGCCCGCCGAACTTCGAGGACTGGAAGATGAAGTCTACATTCTCTCGTAGGTGCTTCTGGTTGACGAGGTACTTCCAGACGATGAACTCCGGCTTCGTCCCCCTGCCCCACTCCTCGAACTCGCGGTTGGCCTGGTCCTCCTCGGATTCAAGGCGCGGAATGCTGAGGTCAGGTGTACGCATCTTCGGTGCGCGGTAGTCGGGCTTGCCGATGCGGAGGTCGTACTTAGGCACCTTACGCACCTATCGTTTCTAGCACTTGAAGGTCTACGAACCCCTTGCCCTTAACAGCAGTGCGGAAGTCCTCGATGGTGATGGGCATGTCCGCTATCCGCACGTACATAGGCTCAGTGACGTTCGGGATGGTCAGCGTCAGCAGCGGCTTAGTGTCCCACCAGACAAGCAACTGCGCCCACAGGCGAGCTACGGTGAAGTTCAAGCCGCCAATCGGGTAGTTCGCCGGCCGCTCCAACATGCCGTTGATGTCGAGTTTGATGCCCCAGGCAGTACGGTGCTCCGGCTTCTTGTCGTAGCACAGGATGAAGCCGATGACCTCGGGGGTCTCTGTGGTTGACGCGCCTGCCCGGTACAGGGTGAAGCGGAACCTAACAGAGCGGAACTGAAGGCCGAGCTTCGCGGAGGTCGTCGTCTTGAAGTACAGAGTGTCAGTTGCCGCGTCGAACGTGTCTGCCGCCCCGGTTACATCTCGCATCTGTACCCAGGCGCCGGCCTCGTCGTGGTCTAGCTGGTACTCAGCCATGACCTTCTCGTCAGAGGACAGGTTGATGGCGTCTATCTTGAGCCAGAACAAAGCGCCGTCGAGTTCGTGGAAGCCCATATCCATCCAGGGCGACGTTGTATTGAGTGCAGTAGCCCCGGCACTGGCCTCGAAGAAGTCGAACTGCCCGTACTCCGGCGTGTCTGAGTAGCGCGGCAGCGGCATGTAAACGTGGGTAGCGCCGGTCGCTACGTCGGTTGCTGGCGCACCCACAGCGAGGAGAAGTCGAGTTGCGTTCCGGTAGATTGCGGCATACGGTGAAAGAGCGGCTATGATTACACTATGGAAGCCAGTGTTCTCTGCACCAGTTAGGGCACCCATGCGCTTTCCATAGGGTGACCAACCGGCTCCGTTGTAGCGCCACCACTGAGAGGACGACGGGTGAGGAGCCGACAGTGCATTGTGATGTAGGACCAAGGAGTACAGGTAGTCGCCGAACCCGAGCATTCGTAGGAACTGGCAGGCCGAGAAGCACGGAGGGACACCGCCCTTCCGTGGCAGACCGATGTTGCGTATCTGCTGAGACTCCATCCCGTAGAGCCATACTGTGTAGCCGTCTGTAACCACGACGTTGCCGTTCCAGATGCAGGCGTCCATGATACCCACGCCGCCTGTTACGTCAACCTCGAATCCCTTACGAGCCTTGGGGTCAACCGCGTACAGGGACAAGGCGCCCATCTTGCCGACAGCCAGCACGTAGAAGCAGGGGTCCCCCCACGGCGCAGTGCCGGCACCGACGAACTGTACCGGACCAGCCGGCGGCACCCAGATGTATTGTGCGTCACTAGCGACGTTGATGTTCCAGTCGGCTGCTCCGGTTACGAAGAAGACGATGCCTCGGGTAGTGGACGTGCCGCCCTCCCACATGCCATAGAGCTTGCTGTCCCAAACCATCGCGTCGTATATAGGCCGTAGAGTTGCAACTGTCCAGGTTCCGGCCGTCTGTGGCGTCGCCGTGTAGTAGTAGGCGTACCCGGTAGCTGTGCGGCCGAGAGCGTACATGCCAGCACCGTACTCACGGACCGCTAGTATTTGGTTCATGAGATACCCGGCAGTGGCTAGGTCCTCTATGAAGGTCCAGGTTACGCCGGCATCAATGGAGCGGTAGATGGCCCCCCCAACCCCCATGAAGAAGTCGCCCGTAGACGACTGCCTATCAATCGGGATGGACGGGAACCAGCCGGTGCCGTAGACATACCGTGCTGGAAGCGTTGGAAGCGCCGTACTGGTCTGAAGCGGAGGCAGTGTCATGTGCCCGCGCCGTGTGATGTCCAATCCGGTGTTGTCCCAGACGAACCCCGTCTCCTCGCGGATGTCCATGTTGCGGTAGCCGACGCCACCCGAGAAGTCGTCCATTGCCATCCAGAAGGCACTAGTCCGCTCGTCATAGGTAGCCGGACCCACCTTGAGCCCAGCACTGAACTCGTTTATCGGCTTGCCGGCAACGGGGCCGATGACCCGTAGCGTAGTGGTCCTGGTCGCATCCGTGATTGTAACGACATCTATGTTTTCTGCCATGATGGTCCTGTATCTAGCATGTCTGCTACACGGTCACGCACCTGGATTCCCTCATACGCGATGAGTTCTGCCAGGGCAGCAACCAGTACGGGATTGAGGTCCTTGCGCTCTTTCTCTTCAGCGAGCCTCACGGCAAACGCTAATAATGCAATAGTTGAACAAACGAGTCTAGTCCAAACCCACATTATTGCCACCTCTCTGATAGTTAACGTCCTGGCACGTATTGACTCTGTGCGTTTATCCTGAACGCCAGTGACCGCTTGTTCTCCATGTCGGCACTGACCTGTAGGGCGAACTGAGCCGCAGCCCGGCGGTCGGCCGCTAGGCTACCGCCGCCCGCCGACAGGTAGTGAAGCGCGTGGTAGAGCCCCCGCTCACGCAGGTAGGCCGAGAGGTCCGGCGGAACCGTGTCACCAGTAGCAAAGGCAGCGAGCCGCTTGTGTCCTGCTATGAGGATGTGGTACGTTGCGTCCGGGGTGAACCAGGCGCGTCGGATGTGGATTGTCGGGGTAGAGCCCGTCCGGTAGTCGATATACCAGAACTGAAAGTCTACCGTGTGGTAGTGACCAACCGATTCAGACTCGATTCCAACCTCATCCACGTAGGCGAACAGCGCCGGGACTGCATAGTCGTAGGTATCAGCAACTTGGAGGGTAGTCGCGTCGGAGATGGGGTAGAACCCACCGGAGGCGTTCCAGTCCTCAACCGCGTCGTTGAGGAAGGCCAAGTAGTCAGCGGCCGTTGCGGTCGGCCCCTCTAGGTAGCCGGCGTCGTGGCATCGTACCGCTATTCGCGCTGCAAGGGTTCCAGCAGTCATGTCCCTCTCCTAACTAGTTCCTAAACAGTAGTACCTACCGTAGGAATGGACGTTACCTCATTGGCTGTTGGCGTCACAAGTGTCACTCCGGTTACCGCACGGAATGTCCCGTCGCCGGGGTCAACCTGGAAGGTTACGTTCCCTGCTGTCCAGCCGGTCGGAACGATAACCCCTACTACCTCGTAGCCTGGAATGTCTACCGCCGCTGATACGGTCGTACTTGTAGCAACGGTAATCATGGCATCCTTGAAGGCATAGCCCTCTGCTATGCCGCCCAAGCCTCGCAACAGTAGGAGGACGTGACGGTCTGCCCCCTGTGCGTTTTGGCTAATTACTTTGACCTTGGCCCCTACCAGGACCGGTATGGGAGTCGTTGTAACTGTCATGTCTCACCTCTACGTCATCTTCCGTGCCCGCTCCACGAGAGACTCCGGCCCGTCCGGTTGCTTCTCGCCGCGTAGCATGGCATCAATGTCTGTACCCTCCGGCAGAGTCGCTTCCTTGGTGCCGGTGTTAATAGTCATCGACTTGAGTGTAGCCCACGCCTCAGCCTGCGGGTCGTCCGCGTCCCGGCAGAGGTCTTGGTGCTCAACGCACCACTCGATGATGTCGAGGTCGTCGGTCTGGAGGATACAATTTACAAACCTGGCAACCTTATCACCGTCACGTCGTAGGTCAATCGGCAGTCCGCCTGAGAAGGCGTTAGCCGGCGACTGCACCACCTTGCCCGCCTTCACCATGAACGAGGCGTCCAGGAGACCGGGGGCAATGAAGGTACGAGTCTCTGTACTCTTGGTCATGACTTCTCCTCTTCGTCTTCACCGACGACGAACCTCTCGTACAGGCCGAGGTGGTCGGGGGTGAGCTTCTGTTCTGCATCTAGCTTCTTCAAGGCAGTCTCGATGACGCCCGTGGCAACCTTGCCGATTGGGATATCCTTCTCAACATCCTTTGTTGGGTTCCACCGTAGCTGCCCCGCCTCTTGCACGAGGTCGATAGCCTTGGCTTCCTCCTCAGAGGGCGCTAGGGCCATCTTGAGTTCGTGGACAATCTTCAGCGTAGCGAAGTTGCCCTCGGGTGGCAGGGTGTTCAGAAGGACTAGCCTATCCTTGATGTTTAGCCTCATTCTTCTCCTCGTTTACTAAGGAAGGGAGAGAGTGATGACGACCCCCTTCCTAACTAACCTGTTTAGTTTTCCTCACACAAGATGAGGAACTCTACCTCGCCGGCTGTAAATGCTGTGGCCTGGGTGATAGCCAAGTCGATGACACTGCCTGGCCCAAAGTCGTTAAGGGCTGTTATATCACTGGCCTGGTTGAGGTAACCCAATACCGCCTTTGCGAGGGTCAGTGCCAAGACACCACCAGTCGTTGCTGTCGTACTGATACGAACAGTAACGGATTGGCTGGCGCCTGCACCTGTCCCAGCCACGAGAACCCTTGCACCTAGAGCAATAATCCTGCCTGCAAAGCCAGGAACGAAGGGACTGAAACTTGCTACAGCACCGCCGGCAAGAACACGACGTTTACTTGCGAAAAGTACGTAACGGCACTCTCCTAATCCCCCCCTAACCTCTCGTGGCGTAGAACGAACACCAGAAACAACGTCCATAATCCTCCTCGTTTACTATGAGAGGGGGTGGGGTCCTCATCTACTAGGGTGCACCTGATGGTCCTTGCACCCCCTCCCTTGCTTGCCGATTATTCTATTGTAAGCTGCCTCCTAAGCAGCCGGTGCTGTCGTAGTAGCTACCAGCCAGATGGCCGTGCCCACGCCACCACCAGCAGCGTCAACCCAACACCGAATCAGCTTGTAGCCGGGGTCGGTGACTGCCGGGATACCGGAGGTCTCAACAATCATCCGGCCGCTGTTGTGAGCGCTCGCCACGTTCTCGTTGTAGAACATGAACAGGTTGAGCATCGGGTTGTTCCCCTTGTCGCGGCACCGGATGTAGGCCCGCGCCGGGTGAGGTCCGCCGACCGTGCAACTGTCATCAACCCGAAGGTCGATACAGGCGTAGGTACACTGGTTACCTGCCGTGTCGTTGTGAACCTCAAACGCTCCAGCGGCATAGAAGCCTGTTACGACATCAGCCGTGCCTCGGATATCAAGGATACCGTAGATGCCGTAGGCGAGCATACCATTGTTACCCGTACAGGCCAGAGTGGACTTGATGCCCTGCAATGTGCCTTGCTGTGGCGGACCGTTGAACGCGCCTGCATAATACTGGTGGAAACCAGTAACGTTGCCCGCGCCAACGGCTCTAGGCACTGTCTGAAGTTGGCTGAGTTGGTCCCCATCGGCATCCCAGAACAGATGGTTCCCGTCAGCGCTGCCGGCCCAATGCCAGTCCTGGAAACCGGTCGGTGGGTTGATTGTTCCCAACAGCCAGAACGGTGTGTTTGCAGCACCGTAGACACAGCGAACCGCAACGTTGTACGGCCAGCAGCCCCCGACGATACCGCCGTCTGTGTTGGCAGCGACTCCCACGTGGGCCAGTATCTTGCTGTCGGACTCTGCCTTGGAGTAGTTCCAGAAGTTGAGCAGGTTTGGCATCTGGAACGCAGCCGTACCGTAGTCACGCAGCGTGATGAACGCTCTGTTGGCAGAGACAGTTACACCATCGTTGCGGTCCACAAGACGGAGGACCGAGTAGGCCGACTGCACTATGACACTTGCCGGGTGTACCACCTCGAACTCTCCCGCTACGCCTGTGCCCTGAACGGCCTTACAGGTAGCAGAAGTGCGTAGTCGAGCGTAGATAGCACTCGCACGGTTGAGGCCGGTAGCTCCATCAGTTATCGGCTCCATCTCGACGACCAACGCAGCCGCCGCCGCAGTCGCAAGGTCGGCGTCGGCTGTTGGAGCATAGAAGAGGGAAAGGCACCGCCCCGGCAGAGTCACGCCAACGACAGCCTCGTCAATCGGCGCGTCTCCCCGGCGGTCGAGGTACGCATACCCCTTTGCATCGTAGTTGAAGAACAGGTCTGTCTTCAACCGTGGGTGGATGGTCTCGTCTGGTCCATAGGGGATTTTCTCTTCCCCTGTAATGTAGTCTCTACTCATGGTAGTATCTCCTTTCCTCCCCCACGGCCCTTATGCCACTACTGAGAAGTTGAAGATTCGGCCCATGCCCTCTACGCCCTTGACCTTCGTGGTAACGTGGGCGTAGTAGAACCGCTGCATGTACGGTCCAGCAACGGATACGCTCGTCGGGATAATCAGGTGAGGCCGGCCGAGACTGCCGTGGCATCCCATCTTGATGTTCTCCCGGTTCAGGAGCAGTATCTCGTTCTGGTCTAGTGACGTGTGGAGCAGGAACTCAATCACGCCGAAGTCCGTGTTGATACGGGTTACGGCTACACCAGCCGTTAGGTTGGCACTGGAAGCGACCTGCTCAGCGCTGGAGAACCAGGAAGAAACCTTCCTCTTGGCCCACGCGGAGCACAGGACCGTCCGTGCCATCTTCTCGGGACCGACTGCGTACAGACGGGACTGGAGTGCGTCGTCGAGGTCCTTGCGGGTCAGAGCAACAGTCGCAAGGTCCAGGGAGTATGCACCGTTCGCGGTCGTAACGTAGTCCTTAACACCGCCCGCTCGGGACGGATAGTTCGCAGCGGAACCGGCGAAGCGGACACCATCAAGCAGAGTACCCTCCAGCTTGATGAAGTTCTCAGCCACGCAGTTCGCGGCGAGGTAGTCGAGGTCGCCGAGTCCGAGGCTATACAGTTCCGTTTCCATCCGGTCGTAGGTCACCTGAAGACCCTCAGACATAACCTGACCGTAGTTGAACTGCATTCCAAGGATGGCGCCTGGCCGGAATTGCCATGCGGCATCCGCAGCCATAGCCTGACCAGCGACCTTCACCTCCTGGGTAGCAAGGATGGCGGCGACGTTACCGGCACCGGCAGCGTTGACAACGGAGAGGGTGTTGGCGTCGGTAATGGCGATGACGCGGAGAATCACGGCGGTACTGACGACCTTGAACAGGGTTCCAATCGGGAACCGGAAGGCGATGCCCGTGACCGTCAGGACTCCAGGGTCAGCACCACCAGGGCAGGTGCAGCCGGTAATCCGGCGGTTCCACAGGTCATCCGTGGTCCACTCGTAGGTGGTGTTGTTGAACGTGAACGAACTCGGTCCACCACACAGCTTCAGTAGGTCCGTAGAGTTGTCCCTCATGTTGAGGAGCAGGTCGTCTACGGCCCGAACCTTGATGTTGGTGTCAATGGGTACAGGGTAACCAGCGGTTACACCTGCGGTTCTCAGGGTAACGATTGAGCCTGGCATGGTAACGAACTCCTATCTAAACTGCTCCGGTCTTTCAATCAGAGCCTTTAGGTTGGCGGACATCGCATCTATACCTTGGCCCGTACCGAGCTTGAACTCCTTGGGCGCAGGACCAGCACCACCGAGGTCAGAAGCAGCACTAGCAGCAGCAGGACCGGCCGGCTTTTCTGCGGGCTTCCCACCACCCTCGAAGAAGTCGGCCTTTGCACGGAGGGCTTTAACCTCCATGTCCTCTAGGGAATCGTCGTCTTCTATCATCTCAGGGGTGAACCCGTAGGTGCCGTACTCGTTGACCAAACGTAGGGCTTCGACATGTCGGTGGTAGTCCGTGACGCTAAGGCGGGTCTTCTCCACGTCCTTCATAGCGTCATCGTAGTTCCACTGTTGCTGGAGAGCCTCTTTCTCTTCCTTAGACATCCCAGCTACTTCGACCGCACGCCGCAGTCTGGTCACCTCGGCCTCTTGCTTGTCTTGTGTCTTCTTCGCCTCCTCTAGTTGCTTGGTCAGTAGCGCGTCCCGCTTGTTCAGCCCACTCTGGGCCTTGGCGAGGCGGTCCTCAACCTGCTTGCCGATTGCCGCTTGGCCTTCCTCGCTGGCTAGAATCGCAGCGATGTCGGCGACGGCGCCCGAGGGCTTGAGTTCGTCCGGCTGGCTCACCGGGGGCTTTGCATCAGGGGCGGGCTGGACCGGAGCGGGAGACACGTAGTTCTTGGAAAACGGGTCATTCTCCGAACCTGGCACGACTTCTTCAACTTTACCCACAGAAGATTCTGGACTCACAGTTTCCTCCTTGTACTATTGTATCACATCTGGTTGACTATGGCAAATACAGGTCCGTAGCAATGGAGCCCGGCTTGTAGTCCCAAGCCAGAAGGGGCGCTAGAAACTTTGGATTTGCCTTTAGGTACTCGGTAACAACGGGGTCCAACTTGTCATAGTAAGGCTGCATGAATAATGTAGACAGAATGTTCGACACCCTACGTATCTGTGTATCTGACAACTTACCGGGGAAGGTGTTGCCCAAAGACTCGCCGCCCTGAGAGGCAGGAAGGCCGGCAAAGGCACCTAGACCGTTCTCCTGAATCTCTTTATAGAGGTCCGCCCGAAGAGCCGAGCGGTACTCACCAGAGGAGCGGAAGTTCAGGGGCTTCTGACCATTGGTGAGCATGGGTAGGGCAACCGGGTCGGGACCGTACAGGAAGTCCTGTGACCAGGCTGAGTCCTCAAAGTCGTAGTAAGGCTGAAGAGCAAGCCGGTCGAGCCGGAACTGCCTGTCCGTGTCATCCATGGAGGCAGCATAGTCGTTGTCAACCACGGCTGCTGCATCCAACCCGTTATCCCGGCGCCATATTCGGTCCAACTGTTCCTGAAGTGACCAGTCTGTCATACCCGTTGAGGGGTCAAGAGACGCCTTGATAACCTCTTCGTTGTAACTCGTTACCCACTTTTGCTCTTGTGTAGTAGGGTTACGCTCTACGGCGGGGTTTGCATCAAAGAAGGCTTCACGCTGAATACGAGCGGTCTGAAGTACATCTCCTCTCGCGGCTCTATACCATGTACCGTCCTGATAGTGAGGGCTGTTCGAGTCATTATATACCTGGGATATAGAAGCAAGTTGCGCCTCTGTGTCCTTAGAGACCTTATCCATCGCAGCCCAGGCACGTTCCATCGCCTTGGTATTACCCTGTACGTTCTTCGTGTAACTTGGCTCGGCCTGGTCAAAGGCAATGCGCTGGTCGGCCGTAAGTTCCCGGTAGGTCTTGGGCGGACGCTCCTGTCCAGTATTAACGTCATGCACCGTAAGCCCCTGCGCCCGTGCGTAGCGGTATGCTGCCTCATCACGAAGCTGCGCCGAAGACACAGCCGTTGACCTGCCGAGGAAGAACTCGCCTAGAATGGCTCCCATCCGTGGAAGCATAGCACCCTTCGCATCAAGCATAGTGTCGATGCCGAACGGCATGAACATACGCCGGCTAGTATTTATGATGTCCGGCCAGTCAGACCGGGTAGGCCGACCAATAAAGTCCTTGCCGGAGATAACATCAATGAGCTTAGTGGTTATTGGCGCAGACCTGGACCGAAAGAACTCAAACACCGGATTGTCTAGGTATTGTCGTGGGTCATAGAACTTGCTCGGGTCATTGATGGCAGTATCTATGGACCAGACAAAGGACCGCAGCATCGACCGGAAGATACCACCCATGCCGAGCCAGTTATCTCCAACACGTACTGACATGAAACCGGCCTCAAATGGGTTAAGCTGAGGTGTTTGGCCCAGAGCCATACAGGTCGCTGTATAGAGAATTGTTCCCCCCGCCATGAAGTCAGCGAGAGCCCGCCGCGCCTCGCCGCCGGCAACGCCCGGCTCCATCGCCCAGGCAAGAAGACCAAAGGCCGACCGGGTATACCGGGGAGCAAACATAAGGATACCGCCCTCAATCTGGCGCTGCGTCATAGATACACCCAGGCCGCGTGTACTTGTCGTACCGAGCAGGTCCCGCGTCACGGCACCAAGGGACTCAAAATCGCCGTCTGTCTTGGCCTTTGCGTAGATACCCTTCCAGTATTCCCAGCGGCCGACATCCAGCATGGTATCGAAGCCTTGTGCCATCCTACCATACCAGTGGCCGATGCCCGGAATCTTGTAGAGATACCCACCCTGACGGGCAGACTGGAAATACTCTTGGTCACCCATCTGCCGGACCCACTTCAGGAAAGCCGCAAACTGCTCAGGGTACTTATCCGCCTGGGACAGCATATACTTTATGCCCATTGCTGGGTCAGTGCCAAAGGCCGTCCCGTAAGAGCGAGCAACAGCTTTGCCCCACGCTGCTGAGTCTCGGAACAGCAGCGGTAGGCTTTGGATAAACGGATAGTTTGCGTCGGCGCCGGCCTGAAAGGTCCGGGGGAAGTCATTGAGCTTCTGAATAGCGGCCGTAATTGTGTTTCCTTGGTCGTTCATCACCTTGCTCAGACGCTCAAGCATGTCCTTTGGGAACACGTAGCCAGACAGTTTAGGCCACTGTGTAGGAGGTACTTGAGCAAACGCAAAGGAATCCTCCGGGAAGTTTTCGTGTCCGGGGAAAACCTGGGGCTTAACGCGCTCCTCGGGACCTGCTACTCCGCTCCGTAGTCTATCGTAGTCAGCCTGAAGTTCCCGCTTAGCGGCCATGTACCTCTTCATCGCGTTTGGTTGCCGTGCCTTAGCAGCGTCCAAGAGGTCCTTTAGTTCGACTTTATAAGGGGCAGCAATCCTATTCAGTTCCGACTGCGGAGGGTTAAGGTTTCGCACACGCGGGTTGGCGGCTCTAGCTGCACGGGCCGCTTCTGCCTCTACGGTATACCTATCCACAATATCCTGTACCTTACCGGCCGTTTCAGAGTAGAAAGCATCAGGAGGTTCGCCGGCAATAGGGCGCAGGGCTCGGAACGTGCGTTTGGTGCTCAGGTCCTTCATCTGCTTTGTAATGTGCTCAACGAGGCGCTCATCCCACGTCCTGTACGCAGCAGCAATCTTTACATCTACCTTTAGCTCAGGAGACACAAGCTCGCTAATCTGCTTGCCGTACTTCTCAGCAATCTCTGTCAGGTAGAAATCATCCTCCATTCGGCGCATACCGTTCATTGTTGACATTATGACATCAAAGTGGTCTGCACCAATGTTGCCACCGTTCGCCTTAAACGCGGCCTGATACTCATAGATACGAGTCTTCGTAAAGCTACTTCCACCGCCGACTCTACCCCCACGGCCAAAGAGGTTCTCGACAAACTCTACACCCCGCTTCCCTACCTGTGGACCACGAGGAACCCAATGCCACCCCTCTGGCATACCTGCAATTTTCTTCAGCGACGTGCCAGTAACAGCCTCAAGGTGGGCTACATAACTGTCCCACATCTGGTGCTCAAGACTAATGTAGTCCAGGTCTATCTGGGACATTGCAGCCTCTCCTGGCGCTGTGTAATACTTACCACCAAATGAGAGGATGTCGTTCTGAGTCGCGTAAGTGCGTCCATTCTCAACATACCAGGCTGACGTGTTGGCTCGACCTTCCGCAGTAAGTCCAACCTCGCTCACGTCCTTTGTAATGGCGCGGTTCAACCAACCCGACCGAGGTTGCACCACAAGTCGGCTCCAGTTCATCTTGTTAGTAGCCGCAGCAATATCTACGGTTGCGTTGCGAGCAGCCAAGTCCAGTGCCATGGGCTCGTCTAGGAGAGCTTGCGGGTTGAAGGGTATGATGGTGCGCCTCAGTCCTGGCACCCTACCACCTATCTGATATATCCGGCGCCACACGCGACGGAGCAGCCAGTTTGTCCCTACACCCTCCTTCAACGCCTCGTAGGAATCGGGGTGATAGACCTTGAACCTCCTGTCGCCAAGCGTGACTACATTAGGGTCGTGGGGGACGATTACATCGGGGTTGACAATGGCGATGCGGTCCATACCAGCGTCGTAGGCGTCATAGCCCTGCTCACGTACCGCATTGGCAAGCCCGTCAGAGTCCCCCTTGGCTAGGCCAGCCCCCCGTCGAATGGCGTCCGTCTCGGCCTCCGAAGCAATCTTCATATTCGCCGGCACCGAAACCTTCAGCGTCTCGGGCGTTCCGCCCACCAGCTTTCCAGAAGCTTTGGCGATGGTCTCGGCTGTGGCCGGCCTACGGGCCACCCAGACGCCACCCTTGCCGGGAACCACCTTTCCTGTGGAAGTACCGTGATACATGGTTTCCAGGGCGCCAGCAGCAGCAGGCTGCTCCAAAGGAATAGCGGCCCCGCCATACGGCACTACAGTCTCAAAGTCTATAGGCTGGCTGTATGCAAGGCCATTCTTAAACTGAGTGATTCCGTCCCCAAGTGCAAGGTCGTTGCCAACTAAGGGTTCGCCACGGATAGGGTTAAGCTCTCCAGTGCTAACATTTAGCCGGCCCTCTGGAACCATAACGAACTTCTGGCGAAGCTCAGCACCGAGGGTGGCGGCATCTGTGGCGTTCATACCGGGGAAGAACACAGACTTCTCAGCCTTGAGTCCATTCTCGTAGTAGGCGCCGTCTACCACCTCAGCATTGGGGTAGACACGGCCGTTAATACCTTCGGTCTTCGCCCGCTTAACGAGCTTGTTGGCTTCCTCTAACTGCCGAGCCGGTGTCCAACTCAACTCGTCAATGTTAGGAGACACAACAGAGTAGGGGCGCTTCATAAGATTCTTGCGGAGGTCCACTGCGGAGCCCGTATTAAACGGCTTTTCTACAGCCGCTTCCCCCGCAAGAGCGCTAGGGCTCAGCCAGCCCGTAGCCATTCTTATGGCAGCGTCAGCGCTCATGGCTCCTAAGGCGCCAATAATCTGCCCTTGTGTTTTTGTTAAGCCCACATTGGGAGCTATCTCCTCGCCAGCTGCTCCACCCAGAGCAATTTCTGTGCCCATCCTTATTGTTTTAGCAATAGAGCCGGCGGGCCAGATAGCCATAGTCATTAGAAACAGTGGGTCCGTGCCGGTGTTTATGGCAGAGTTGAAAATCCGCTTCACCGAATCAGGAAGGGCCGTAGCCTCTACCCCTGCCTGACCCATCTCTCGTCCGTGCCCCAACGATAGACCCGTATGGGGAAGCCCAAAAATGTCCGACGTTTCACCGAACAACTCATAGTCCAGAAGCATCTTGTCAAAGGAGCCAAGGCCCTTGCCAATCACCCCCGCCGCCTTCTCTACTAAGGAAGAGGGCCGCTCTGGGGGCACAAGAGTCTTTTCGGCAATCCTCCGAATCAACTCGGGCGTGTTCTCCGGCGCTGACAGCCAAGCCATAGTGTTGCCGCCCTGTTCCTCCTTGACTTCATCATAGACGGCTTGTTGAGCCGCTTTGTAGTTGAGGACCGGGTACACTTCCATATCCTTTTTAGCCCGGTCTGCCGCTATAGACTCTGGTGATATGCCGCGCTCCCCGGCATTGTACCGCCGACGCGCTTCATCTATATCCGCGTCCGTAATGTCTGCCATACGACCAAATGCACTGTCCCTAGCAGAACTAACTTCCTGCATATATGATTGGCTGTACTTGCCCACGTACTCTATTTGACTAGCCACAAAACGGCCGGCGGCGTACAGGTTGCTCAGTCCCCCTAAGTCTTTTTCATCTAGGCCGGCGCTGCTGCCTATCTCGGGGTTTCGTGCAAGGAACGGGGCACTAAAGTCCTGAAATAACCGCTGGTTGACCGCTGGGTCACCCGCGTTTAGGTCAGGAGGCACAAAGTCGGGGGGTGCAGCAGCCGGCTGCTGTGCCTGCTCAACCGCACGGAACTTCTCCATAGCCGGCACAACAGGGGTAGGTAGAGGCTCCTCACGAGCCCGCCGAGCGACGATAGCGTCGTACTCAGCCCGAGAGTCCAACTCCGGGCGCGGAGCGGGGACCTGCGGCTGGTCCTGCTTACGGAACTGTTGCTTCAGTTGAGGGTTCGTAGCTTTGGCAGCTTCCCGCGCCAGCCGCTTCGTTTCCTCAACCAACATGTCAAATTGACCCATTAGGACAATCCCTTAAAGAACTCACGTGTAGCCGCCAGCATGTCCGCGCCCAGCTTCGGGGGCTTTAGGGACACGGCGTTGTTCGTCGGCATCATCGGACGCATCGGGCCGGCAAGCGGCCTGGGCGACAGGCCCAATGCAACGGATGTCTTGGCTATCTGAGCCTTGGCCTTCACCAGGGCCGCAAGTGTACTGCTAGTTCCGCCTCCGCTTGCCATTTTTAAACTCTCCTTGGATTCGCTGTGTAACCAGCCGGTGCCCCTCGAATACTCTTCAACGCGCCTTCCGGGGACCCGGCGTACTTAACCTTAATGTCAGATGGGGACAGAGCCTCGCTCAGGAAGTCCAGGGGTGAGAGCCGAGCGGCCGTAGTAAACTCCTTGGGGACGCCCTGACCGGCCTTATCCATCGCCGCCGAGACCTCTTCGCCCGTACCTGTAACAGTCGTGGGCTCAGTAACGCCCGGTCCTAGTGCCTTATCCAGGGCCGCACCAGCAGCAGTGCCGGCGCCAATGCCACGCTCCTCACGGGAAACCTCCTTCTGAATGAACGGACTGATACCAGACTTGGCGAACTCACCCAGCTTCGCCATGTACTTCTGATAGGTCTCGTTCCTCATCGTATCATAGGCGAACTGAGCCTCTTCGTTGGTCAGCCCACCGTTCTTCTTCAGCCCCTCAATGTGCGTAGCATACGCCTCCTCAAAGCCCCCCAGGAACTCCTCTGCTGTGGGCAGCTTGGTCACATCGGGTATGGGCGGTCGAAGGGTACGACTCACAATGGTCTGACCTGCCGACCCAAACACATCACCGGCATAGGAGTATAGGGCATCCGTCAGGCTCGTCACTTTCTGCCGCAGTCCTGATACCTGTACCTGATTGACGGCTCTACCTAGAGTGCCTGTAATGTTAGAGAACAGCCCACCACTTGTGTCATATCCAGCCGCCAGACGATTCTCGGCGAGTGTAAGCTGGTCCATCGTAGTGCGTAGTTCTTTTCCAACATCCTCTAGGTCCGGTAACGTAGCTGGCACAGAAACGTCCCATCCGAGGTCTGCAAAGAGTTTCCGCAGTTCCTCACGACCAAACGTACCACTTCCACCGGCGGCAAGCTTAGCGGCCATTTCCGCTGCGGTCTCACCGTCACCAGTAGGGGTCTCACCAGGGACAGGAGTTGGTGTTGGTTTGGGAGGCATTATAGTTTCCTTCTGGCCCGCTTGAGCCACTTCTGCAATTCCGCACTGGTCTTAGGCATATGGACCTTCTTCTCATCCTCAGATGGGATAGGCGCATCGGCCTTCTTACCGAAGCCGAATGTATCTCGTACAAGCCGGTCTGCTACTTCAGGTCCGATAATCATTACATCCCCAGCAATCCGAGGTTGCTACCACCCTCACTAGGCTGTCCCTGACCCGGCCGAGGCTGTCCACCGCCCGTGGCGCTAGGAGCACCCGTTTCTGGGCCGGGACCCGGCTGGGCCATTGACTCAGCCGCCATTGCCATCTGCCTGTTCTGAACGTCCTCGGCAAACGCCTTCTGAAACTCGACCTGGCGTATCCGCGCGGCGAACTCGTGCTGGCCGGCCTTCTCAAGGGCCT
>Ga0315288_10002673_pt1 | contig 22920 bp, 24 predicted proteins | sample YL17G11_20_MG_FD_203454 | JGI IMG/M metagenome (GOLD analysis project Ga0315288, IMG submission 203454) | Sediment microbial communities from Yellowstone Lake, YNP, Wyoming, USA - YL17G11_20 | ecosystem: Environmental > Aquatic > Freshwater > Lake > Sediment | place: USA: Wyoming | collected...
CGGTTAGCCCGTTTTTTATTGTTGGTAACATAATAATGTCCTTTTTATTTATATTATACCTTAAAAAATGTTACCGAAATACTGAACACTTACAGGGGCTAGGGGGTAGGCCACCTAGTAGGTAGCCTAGGGGGTAGTCTACTGGGTAGCTTACTGGACCACCTACTGGATTACCTGCCAGGAAACCTAGTGGGTCTATGAGGCACTAGACTCGGTTAAATTTTTTATTTTGGAAATCGGGTGTGACCCGTATTAATTATTGGAAAGACTCGGCTAATAATTCGGAAATATCTTTAACTTCTAAGTTAAGGTTCATTGTCTTGATACTATCTTCAAACATTATTAGACAATAAGGACAGGCAACTGCTAATATATCAGCACCAGTATCTACTGCTTGTTTTACTCGAATATCAGACATCCGCTCACCTTTTTGCCAGTCAAGCCACAAACCACCACTGCCGGCACCACAACAGACACTATCTTTTCGAGTAAAATTCTCTATTTCTAATAACTCTAATTCAGGAATACTTCGCAAGACATCTCTTGGTTCTTCGTAAATATTATTCTGGCGACCAAGCGTGCACGGGTCGTGATAGACAACTTTTTTCTTCAAAGGTTTAGTAGGTATGATTTTTTTATCCAAAATAAGTTTTGCGAATATTTGTGATGTGTGAATAACTTCAATTTTACTGCCTAATGCCGGATATTCATTTTTGTAGGTGGTATAACAATGTGGCGATGTTACAACTATTTTTTTTACTTGAGCTTGGTTAAGAGCATTAATGTTATTTTGGGCAATATCTTGAAAGATTTTCTCAGCGCCAAAATTGCGAACTGTTTCACAACAGCACCAGACATCATCGTTGACTAACCCGAATGAAATATTACTGGACTTAAATATTTTCGCAGTTGACTGAGCAATTTTTCTTGCCTGGACATCATACGATGGGATACAACAAGGGAAATATGCATATTCCATACCCACAGAAAATGACGGCAGGTCTAACTCTTTAGCCCAGTTGTTTCTTTTTTCCGGTGGTTCACCCTGCGGGTTACCCGAACTATAGATTTTAGTTGCGATATCTTTTAAGGTCTTAGGCAGTGCTTCATAGTCAATTAAGATGCGACGAATTGCTCGAACAATATCACCAATGTTGACTCCGCGCGGGCAATAGGCTAAACAGTTATCGCAACCGACACATCGGAAAATCTCTTCAACTTCTTTTTCAATTACTTCTTTTTCTTCGCTTGCCATCACATTACCAAGTTTAACATTATGAGGGATGCGATTGACTAAAAAGTTAACCTTTTCGAGTTGATACCACGGACATAATGCAGTGCACATACCACACTGATAGCACTTATACGCATCGGTACCACCAAGCTCAATGATTGCATCTCTAATTTCTTTGGAGATTGTCAGGAGATTTGTCATGATGCTTTCATTTCTTTTATTCGATTAGCTAAGATAGGAATTATCTTTAACAAATCGCCAACAATACCGTAATGGGCAACCGAAAAGATTGGTGCTTCTGCGTCTTTGTTCACGGCAATGATAGTCTCAGCACTTTTCATTCCGCTGATGTGCTGGAATGCGCCGGAGATACCCAGTGCAATATACAATTTGGGTTTGACAGTTTTACCCGATGAACCAACCTGTCGGTCTTTAGGAAGCCATCCGGCATCAATGACCGGACGGGTACAAGCAAGCGTACCGCCAATTTCAGCTGCGAACTTTTCAATCGTTACTAAATTCTTTTGTTCTTTGATGCCACGACCGACTGCAATAATTACATCGGATTTTGTAATATCAATATCGGTCGTGGGAACTTCGCCATATTCGATAAATTTCGATTTATCTAAAATCGCAGAATCAATACTGAATGACCGTGATGTTATTTTAGCGGTGAGATTATTTACTACTAATTTTGAATCAATAACTTTCTCAAATGAACCGGCACGAATGGTAATCATTGCTGGTAGAGTTTTGCTGATTATCTCAGCAGTAATTTTGCCACCATACATTTGCCGCCGAACAAGTAATTTGGAATTTACTTCAACATCAAAAACATCAGTGATGAGCGGCAGAGAAAGACTGGCGGCCAGGTACGGAGCTAAATCAGTACCAAAACCAGTATGACCAATCATGGCTAATGTGGGTTTGGTTTCTTGAATAATATCTTTAAGAACTGGTTGGTAGATTTGAGTGTTAAAGTTTTTAAGCAGTTTATCTTCAACACATATTATATTATGACAAAAATTCTTTATTGTATCCGTAATTGACGAACAATTGTCGCTGAGGACGATTCCAGTAATCGGGTAATTTTGAGAACTGGCGATTTTGTGAGCAAGCGTTAACATCTCATAACTAATATCTCGTATTTGTCCTTCGCGATGTTCTACTAATACGCTTATCATAAACCAACCTTTTCCTTGATTAAAGTTGCTAATTTTACCGAAATTTCATCATCACTTCCCTGAATAAACTGTGCTTTTGCTTCAACCTTCGGTATATACATCTGCTGGAGTTCGGTTAGACTTTCAAGGGTTTTAAGGTCAATGTTCAGTTTTGCAGCATCGAAAATTTCGAGTGGCTTGGAACTAGCCCGTTTAATACCAATGATTGATGGATAACGAGGAGTGTTAATACCAGTTTGAATAGTAAATACCGCAGGCAAGCTAATTTCTTTTCTTTCCAAAATGCCGCCTTCTAATTCGCGGTCAACTTTTGCTTTCGTATTATCTAATATTTCTACTTTGTTTACATAAGCCGCCGACGGAATATTAAGTAGTGCGGCAAGCATCGGTCCGATTTGTGAATTGCCATCATCACTGGCAATGCAGCCAGTTAGCACCAGGTCGAATTTATATTTGGATATTGCCTGGTAAAGGGCATATACACGGGTCCAAGCGTCACCGGCTTCAAATAAATCGTCAGTAAGACGAATCGCACGGTCGGCTCCTTTAGCAAGACCCATTTTTAACACCTCATTAACTTTTTGCGGTCCAACTGAAATTAATGTCACAGTTCCGCCGTATTTTTCTTTAAGTAATAAAGCGGTTTCTAATGCATAGTTATCGGCTTCATTAGTTGTATAAATAAGACGAACTTTCAGAATGTCTTTGCCAGTGCTATCTACTCTTACTTCAGTTTCTGAAGTATCCGGCACCATTTTCAGGCAAACAATTATTTCCACAATTGCTCCTTTCGTTTTCTCATGAAAATAAAACGCAATAGGTTAATCAAATTTATTTTAATGATAATATAAAAATGTGTAAAAATCAAGGTTTATCATATTGTAGAAAGTTCTGCAAAAAATGAACACGAATAACACTAATAGACGAATAGCACGAATAAGCATTAAAATTAGGTATTTGCGTCATTCGTTTTATGGATTGTGTTTCGCTTCGCATAGTATGTAACGGATGTCGTTTTGTTCCATCTACGCTTCGCGTTCCGTGGTAAAAGATTTATTCAGGACTCTTATCGTATTTAACTTGACGAAAAATTACTGTTACTTATACTATATTTATAGATGAATCAGAGAAAATATTTTTTATACCTGACATTATTAATTAGTTATTTTAATATTTCGGGATTGGTTTATGCGATAAGTCCGGAATTTTTCTATAACCAGAAAGAGCTGGGTAAAGCTAAAGCAGCATCGTATTTATTGTTTGGGGAAAGAGCGGAAAATATTTTTTCCTATGACAATAACTTAAAACTTGGAATATTTAACTATTATTCAAACAATCCGAGTTTAGCAGAACAATATTTTTCTAAGGCATTAAAACTTGCTCAAGATAGTCTATCAAAAGCGAATGCTTATTATTGGCTCGGTCGTAGTTGTCTATTGCACAACGAGTCAGAAAAGGCGACATATAATTTTGCGCAGGTGCTGAACTTTAATAAAAATATTGACCCGGAATTCTTATTTTTCTACGGCATTGCTTTATATGATATTAGTCGATACGAAGATGCGCTTAACTGTTTTCTAAACTTTGAAAATCAGATTAAAAACCAATCCCGACCCAAAGAGTTACCTTTATTTATTGGCGCTTGTGCATTAGGCAACGGCGATTTTACCCTCGCGGAACAAAGTCTAAACCAGGATGAGTTACAAACTAACCCGAAGTTCTTTCCGGTCCCGACCTACCTTTTGGGGTTGACTTATTATTTAGATGGTGCAAAAGATAAGAGTCTGGATATTTTAAGAAGAGCGAAAGTAGATACGATATCATTTGATATTAAAACGCGAGCCCATCTTGTTTCTGGTGCAATTTATTTTGATAGGGGAGACTTGACAAAAGCAGTAAACGAGTTTGATGCGATGTTAAGAGATACACTTAGTAAATTTAATGAACAGGCATATCTGCGTTCAGCAATTTCCTATCTTAAACTTAAAAAGTCACAAAAAGCATTAGCCCGGTTTGATACGTTAATTCAAAAATATCCTAATTCGCCGTTAAATGAATTAGCAGTTTATTATAAAGCACAAATTTATAAACAAAATCAAAAATGGACACAAGCGAAACGGGAATATAGAAAATTTTTAGGAGCATTTCCGAATAGTCCGTTACTCGAACCAGTAAGTTATAATCTAGGGCAAGTCTTATTTCTTGAGGAAAATTATATCGAAGCAATACCGGTCTTGGAGGATTTTTTAAATGAGTTTCAAAATAGTCGGTTTCGATTTAATGTATTATATAATTTAATACAAAGTTGTTATAAGTTAAACCGAGATAATGAAGTTCAAATCTACGGTGAAAAATTCATCCGTGAATTTCTATCGTCGGATGAAATTTATGAAGTGCATTATAAATTGGGGGAGATTGGTATTCGTAAAAAGGATTATCGCTATGCACAGCAACACTTGAGCCAAATTGACCGTGGTGCATTATTTCCTTATGCTTTAAAAGGATTGGGTGATATTAATTATATTTTAGATAGTTTAAGCTTGGCATTAGATTATTATAATTTTGCTGAACGTATTTGCACCGATACACTAATTGATGAAATTAGATTTAATCGTGAACAGGTTTATCTTAAACAAGAGATATACAAATCAAATCTTGATATGCTTAAAGGGTTTTTAGCAAAATACCCGGAATCAAGAAAAGCAGCAATGGTTCAATATGAGATTGGTGAGCATTACTTAAAACTAGATGATGCTTCCCAAGCGATAGTTGAACTTGATAAGGTTAAAAATATTGAGTCGAATTCTCAATATGTACCACTGGCAGAAATGGGTAAAGCTCAAAGTTATATTATGCTCGGACAAACAAATCAAGCAATTGAGAGTTATCTAAAAATCGTTACTGAGTTTCGCACAGTTCCTTTTTTATCCAAAGCAATATACTCTTTGGGTTCACTCTACTTTTCAATACAGCAATATGATAGCGCAGTTATATTTTACAATCGAATAATAACTGAGTTACCGAAAAGCCGAGAGAACGAATTAGTCTTTGTTGAGTTAGCAAAAACATATAATCGGTTGGGTAAATTTATTGAAGGAGCTGAATTACTTAAACAGTTCATTACACGGTATCCACATTCACTTCACCTGGCTCAAGGCTATCTCGACTTAACTAATTGTTATAAGGAAATGGGAAAATTTATCCAAGCCGAGAAAACAATAAAAGAGATGTTTAATAAAATTGGTAAGACCGGTGATGGTTATTTTAATCTGGGCGAAATTAATATTCTGCAGAATAAATTAGTTACTGCGATGTCAAATTTTTTCGATGCTTATAGTGCTTATATTAAAGAGCAGAAAAAAGAACTCGCGGCATTGTCATTGTTCCGAGCCGGCAAATGTGCGATAAGTGTTAAAAAATGGAGCGAGGCGAAGGAATTATTTTTACGCGTTATAAAAGAAACTCAGGACGAACGATTGCGAATTCAATGCGAGGAAGAACTAAAACAAATCCCGATCTCGGAAAAATAAATCACCAAGTCACAAAATAGATAAAAGTTTTTGGTTTTTATTTTTCAGTCTGACGCAAAGCGTAGCGATAGCAACAACTAACCTCTATTAACTAACAACTCTATAGTTTAGCCGCTTTAAAGAAATCGTTTAGTTTTGCAGTTGCCACACAGATAACCGTATCCGCACCGCCATAATAGATAAAAACCTCATCACCTAAAAGAACCACACCACAAGTGAATACGACATTAGCTACATTTCCTTGAGTTTCGAATTCTTCGTCCGGTTCAAGAATTGGCGTGGGTGAGCGATAGATTATTTTGGTTGGGTCTTTAAGGTCAGCAAAAGCAAAGCCAAGCCGATAAACGAGTTTGCGGGATGCGGCATGATAAATAATTAACCAGCCTTTTTTGGTTTTGATTGGAGTTGCTCCAGTACCAATCTTAAAAAATTCCCAATCATGTCGCTGGGGCATCATTAAGATATTATGGTCATACCAGTTGATTAAATCATCAGAATAGGCATACCAGATATGCGGAGGAATCCGATGATACATTAGATACTTACCGTTAAATTTTTCAGGAAAGATTACTGCGCCCTTATCATCAACACCAGGAAGGAGGTAATTACGCTTTGCCCAATTCCAGTTCTTGTTTAAGAAATCTTTAACCGATATTGATGTCAATACCAACTGGACACCGGAATGGGAATAGATTAAATTTTTATTTTTCCCTCGCTTGGGATTTTTGCCATAGGCAGAATAAGTAACGTAAATTCGATTGCCGATACGAACCATTCTTGGGTCTTCGCAACCATATGCTTCAATGTCTGATTGCGGTCCAAGAATCGGTTTCGAGAGTCTTTCGGTAATGCGAAATCCATCATCACTTGAAGCATAACCGATTCTGGAAATCATCTTTTTATCACGGGCACGATACAGGATATGAACTTTTTTACCTTCGTAGATTGCGGCGGCATTAAAGGTAACTCTTGATTCCCATTTGTGTTTCCGAATCGGCTTTATTATTGGGTTTTTTTCATACCGTTTTAATTGCATTTAAACCTCCGTATTAACAACACAAAACAGATATACCACTGAAGACACTGAATTCACTGAAATAATTTCTTCTTTTATTTTTACCTTCTGTGTTTTCAGTGTTGCTTTCGCTACGCTTCGCGTCTTCAGTGGTTTGATTTTTATAATTTCTTTAAGAGTTTGATAATTTTTAGAGCAATTTTTTCGCCAGAATTCTCTTTAACAAATTGTTTAGTTTTCCTCTGCATCTTTTTATAATCTGCGTTTTCATCTAATATATTTATCAGCCATTTTTCAAGACCCCGAAGATTTTCGTAGAGCATAATTTTATCCTTAAACGGATATGTAAAATTAGACTTGGAAGCGACGGTCGGACAAGTTGAACCTAAACATTGAAAGATCGAACTGGCAACCGTAATTCCTTGAGTTGATGGTTTATGATAAATAAAAGTATCAACCGCATAGAGATATTTATAGAGTCGATATATATCCGGTGCCTCTTGTCTGATTTCAACAATCTTCTCGGATTGGGCGATTGGTCGCCAGCTTTCCAGTGTTGGTGGAAATTTAGAAACGATAAGAACTTTTATAGGATAAGATTTTGCTAATTTTTTAAGGACCGGGAAAATTTCCGGACCAAAATGAGCGGTCTGGCCAAAAAGAAAGATAATTTTTTCGTTTAAAGGCAAATCAAGTTGCTTACGGGCTTTTTCTTTATTACTCGGTTTCCAAGGTAAGCAGGGGTGAGGGATGATGTGCACTCGGTTCCTGGGATATGCTTTTATTAGAAAATCTCGATACCGGTCGTCAAAACAGACAATTGCATCCCAGTCGAATTGATAAAAAGAAGCATCGTCTTTTAAGCCCGCATCATGAATAACGGTTAAGGTCTTTGCCCTTTTCTTAATCCAGTGAAAAATTTTAGCCAGACTATCTAAAGGAAACATACCATGGTCTTCAGCAACAAAATATTCATAATCTGAGGTAAGAAACGGAATCGGATTAAACTTGGGTTGCGGAGTATTCCAGGTTGTAAAACAACGATGGACAAAATCTTCATCTTCTTTTAAGATAGCCGTGCCGTGGAAATTCTCTTTCATATAAGTGAATACGCTCAGTTTATGTCCCATTTCAATCAGGGACCGACCGAAAATTTCCGTGTGCACTGCCGCACCCGAATCAACATTCCAGGCACCCATTAATCCAAATTTTAGTTTAGGTTTCATAGTTAAAGTATAATAAAAAAATTGACTAAATGCAATAAATTTCTATAAATTTTATTATAAATTGTCATCAACTTTATGTTATAAAATAAGTGAAGTTAGGTATTAAAAATTCAACTTATAACTAGAATAAAAATTAAGGTAAAATTTTTTCTAACTTATTGATTTAATAATAGATTATCACGGCTTTGCCTTTGAATAGGGGTATAGTGGAGAGGATATGTCTTTATTTGAAGTAAAATTTATATTACAAATTCAGTCAGATGTTATAATTCACTCTAAAGGTCAAATGATAATAAGCAACCAACCTCGATAAGCAATGAAATGACTACCTCTAATTGAATCAAAATTTTTATCCTGATAGATAGCAGAAATTATATCAGAGGATTAAGTAGGTGATAAAGTAGAAAGTTGGATAGATGATAGAATAGGATTTTGGGTAAACCGCAAGAAAAATTTCAGTATCCTAATACATTAATTAAATAATTTAGCGATCAGTTCGCTTAAAAATACATCTTGACAACATTATTATAAAGTCTATCATATATTTGGAAGGATAGGTCGGGCGGTCGCTTCAATTTAGCATTAGTTAGATTGGGGAGGAAAGTCCGAACTCCTCCAGACAGAGCGCTTGCTAACAGCAAGACCCAGTCTTAATAACTGGGATGGAAAGTGTCACAGAAACTACACAACCCCGCACCTGTCAGGTCATATTAATAATAACAGATTGAGTAACTAATGTACTGTGTTTATCTTTTAAGAAATTTAAAGAGTTCTAAATTGTACATTGGATATACATCAAATCTAAAAAGAAGAATAACTGAATACAATAAAAGAACTCAAATCTGGGAATTAATATATTTTGAAGCATACAAAGATAAACGGGATGCATTATTAAGAGAAAAGCGATTAAAGTATTTTGGTAATGCATTAGCTCAGTTGAAACGGCGTCTTAAAAATAGTTGCCCGTATGACCTAACAGGTGCGGGGAAATGGTGAAATAGTGCGGTAAGAGCGCACTATTCAGATTGGTGACAGTCTGAATGGATAAACCCCGCTTGGAGCAAGACCAAGACGGAGTTACGAGTGTCTGGCTCAAATACTCCAGGTAGGTCGCTAAGAGTCTTTTGGCAACAAAAGACCGAGATAAATGACCGCTAAAACAGAATTCGGCTTATGAACCTATCCTTCCATAAAAATATATTAGCCACTAATTCACCCCGCACCTTTTGACAGGGTGTATGGAGATAAAATCAAAATTACGAAGTTTATCTTCACCCAATTTAACAAAAGATGCGGGGTGAAGCACGGATGCTAATAAACCTTAGAATTTATCCGTGTTTTACCAGTGACTTTTTTAAAAGGAATTTAAAAAAACACTTGACTAATTATATTTTTTTGTTATAATATTTTTTATTTTATAAAATTGCTGAATTATGATTAAAAAACAGGAAAAGATAAGAATAAAACTAAAGGCTTATGACCATCGGTTATTGGACCAGTCAGCAAAGGATATTGTTGATGTTGCCCGTCGAACCGGCGCATTAGTATCTGGTCCGATTCCTCTGCCAACTGACCATAGTCTTTTTACCGTGTTGCGCTCACCCCACGTTGATAAAAAATCACGCGAGCAGTTCGAACTGAGAACACATAAACGGTTAATCGAGATTTCTAATGCAACCCGCGAGATGGTCGATGCCTTGATGAGATTAGAAGTTCCAGCAGGTGTGGAAGTGGAGATTAAATCGGCATGATTGGTTTATTAGGAAGAAAAATAAAGATGACTCAGCTATATTCAAAAACAGGAAAGGTGATTCCTGTAACAGTTGTTAAAGCGGGTCCTTGCTATGTCGTGCAAAAGAAAGACGAGAAATCGAACGGATATTTTGCACTGCAATTAGGTTTCGAGGCGAAACCTAAAACTAATAAACCATATGCCGGGCATTTTAAAAAAGTGAATTTGGAACCAATGAAGGTTTTACATGAATTTAGATTAAAAAATTCTAATGACATTGAAAAATATTCGGTTGGTCAAGAAGTAAAAGTTGATATTTTTACAGAAGGCGATAAAGTCTCAGTCCGTGGATTAACCAAAGGCAAAGGTTTTGCCGGTGGAATGAAACGATGGAACTGGCACGGTGGTCCGGCATCACACGGGTCAACGTCGCATCGGCGAATAGGTTCGGTCGGTTCCGGAACTTCACCCGGTCATCCCTGGCGCGGACGACATTTACCAGGTCGTTTAGGTATGGAAACAGTGACCATAAAAAATCTTAAAATTATTAAAGTTGAACCAGAACAAAACCTTCTGTATATAAAAGGAGCAATTCCAGGTTCAGCATATACCCCGGTTGAGATTAGAAAACAATGAAACCTGTTAGAAATAACCAAGTAAATAAAGAAAAGTCAAATACTATTGATTCTAACCTTAAGGACAGTTCGATTTCTAACGGGATGAAAGTAGATTTTATTACGATTGATGGTACAGTAAAAGATAAAATTGAATTACCCGAATCAATTTTTGGTTTAGAAGATAATGATGGGTTGGTTTGGGAATTAGTCTGTAATTATTTAGCAAATCAAAGACAGGGAACCGCAAAGACTAAAACGCGTGGTGAAGTTCGCGGTGGCGGTAAAAAACCCTGGCGACAAAAACACACGGGGCGTGCCCGGGCTGGTTCAATTCGCTCACCGATTTGGGTTGGCGGCGGTACCGTATTTGGACCTCAGCCGAGAGATTATTCTTATAAAGTTCCGAAACAAAAGAGACAAAAGGCGCTGTGTGTTGCTTTATCAATGAAATTAAAAAATCAAGGCATTAAATTTGTTGAAGATTTTGAACTGGCGAATAGTAAAACAAAGGAAATGGCTAAAATAATAAAGACGCTTAATCTTAATAAAGGTAAAACTGTATTGGTCAAGGATAATTTCCCTAAGAATATACTCTTGGCGAGTCGGAACATTCCTAATTTGACCCTAACTACTGGTAAAGATTTGAATATCTATGATTGTGTTGCATCGGATAATGTTGTTTTTACCCTAAAAGGTTTAGATGAACTTTCCAAGCGACTGAATAAAAATTAATATTATGCTCGATAAAACAAAAATTATTGTACGACCAATTGTAACCGAAAAATCAGAATCGTTGAAAGCAACAAATAACCAATACACCTTCGAGGTCAAAAGAGGAAGTAATAAGATTGAAATTAAAAAGGCAATCGAGCAATTATTTAATACTAAAGTAGATAAAGTAAGAGTGATGAATTATGACGGCAAACCAAAACGAATGGGTGCATTTGCTGGTAAAAGGCCAAATTGGCGAAAAGCTTATGTAACCTTGAAAAAAGGCAACCGAATTGAAAGTCTGGAAAGATAGAAATTATGGGAGTTAAAAATTATCGACCAACACCATTATCGCGGCGATATTACTCGGTATCGACCTTTGAAGAAATTACGACAACAAAACCGTATAAGCCATTATTAACCCGATTTACGAAAAAAGGCGGTAGAAATAATCAAGGTGTAATCACAGCTAAATATCGGGGCGGTGGTGAAAGGCGTCATTATCGGATAATCGATTTTGAGCGCACGAAGTTTGATATTAAAGCATCGGTAAAAACAATCGAGTACGACCCGAATCGCTCATCGCGGATTGCGTTAGTTTGTTATCAAGATGGTGAATATCGTTATATTATTGCCCCAAACGGTCTAAAAGTCGGTGATGTCATTCTCTCGGGTAAGGAAGCACCAATTAGAACTGGTAATGCTATGCCTTTAGTGGCAATCCCGGTCGGTGTTGAAATTCATAACTTGCAGCTCTACCCTAATTACAAATCATATTTAATCCGCAGTGCTGGAACCGCGGGACAGATTTTAGCTAAGGAAGAAGGTCATGCATTAATTAAGCTGCCTTCAGGTGAAATAAGGAAATTCTCTTTGGATTGTTTCGCCACCATTGGACGGGTTTCGAATCTTGAGCATAAGGAAATATCAATTGGTAAGGCAGGTCGTTCAAGACATCGTGGTATTAGACCCCGAGTGCGAGCTGTGGCAATGAACCCGGTTGACCATCCAATGGGTGGTGGTGAAGGTAAATCGTCTGGCGGCAGACATCCTTGTTCAGAAAAAGGGTTTATTGCAAAGGGTAAAAAAACTCGTAAACATCATAAATATTCTTCGCAGTTAATTATTCAGAGGAGAAAGAAATGAGTCGTTCGACTAAAAAAGGACCATACGTGGACGAGAAACTATTCAATAAAATTAAGGAATTAGGTATTAGCGGTAGCCGTAAGGTAATCAAAACTTATTGTCGCCGCTGTCAAATTCCGCCCGAGTTTGTTGGTCATACGATCGCAATTCATACTGGTAATCGTTTTGTACCAGTTTATATTACCGAACAAATGGTGGGGCATCGCTTAGGCGAATTTGCCGCAACTAGGACATTCCGTGTTCATTCTGGTCAGCGTCGTGAAAAGAAGGAAGGCGAAGAGGAGAAAACATAAATGGAAGCAACAGCCTGCGCACGATTTCAACGCGGTTCATCTCGAAAGATGAATCGGATTTTAACTCTGATTCGTAATAAGCCAGTACAAAAAGCAGTTTCAATACTTGATTTTCTGCCTAAACCTTCCAAAAAACCAATTGTTAAAACTTTGAAATCTGCTGTAGCTAATGCAATGGTTAAAGTCGGTAAAGCAAAAATCACGGAACAGGATTTATTTGTTAAAATGGCAACCGCGGATGGCGGACCAGTGATGAAACGTTTTAAGGCAGGAGCAAGAGGCTCGGCAGCTCGTATTTTACACCGCACCTGTCATATTAATATTACTGTTGCAACAAAGGAGAATATTTAATGGGGCAAAAGACTCACCCGATTGGATTTAGATTAGGCATCACAAAAGATTGGAAATCAGCATGGTTTAATGCTAAACACTATCGAGATTACCTTTTAGAAGATTTAAAGATTCGACGCTACATCGAAACGAAACTGCAGGATGCAATGATTTCTGATGTGAGAATCGAGCGGGTCGTTGCCAAGACGACAATTACAATATTTACCGCACGACCGGGTATGGTTTTTGGTGCGCGGCGTCAAGCCTTAGACGCATTAAGAGAAGAGCTTAAACAAATAATTAAACGAGATGTTCAAATATTAGTCGAAGCGGTTCGAGTTCCCGAATTAGAGGCAAAATTGGTTGGCGAAAATATTGCGCAGCAGCTGGAACAACGAGTTGCACATCGTCGCGCAATGAAACGAGCAGTTACTCAAGCAATACGACTTGGTGCCCAGGGTATCAAAGTTATGGTTTCGGGTCGTTTAGCCGGAGCTGAAATTGCTCGGTCTCAGCATTATCAAGAAGGAAGATTACCATTACAAACTTTAAGAGCGGATATTGATTACTATTGCGCGGTTGCTAAAACAATCTATGGAACCATTGGTTGCAAAGTCTGGATCTATAAAGGTGAAGTAATCCGAGAGGTGAGCTCGCGTTAGAAATATGATAAATCAGAAATACAACACACCGGGGTAAGGAGATAAACTATGTTAATGCCGAAACGGACTAAATATCGCAAACATCACCGTGGTAATCGCAAAGGAAAGTCAACCCGAGCTAATAAATTAGATTTTGGCGAATTTGGTCTGCAAGCAACTGAACCGGCTTGGATTACCGCACGTCAGATTGAAGCGGGAAGAATTGCAATTGCAAAATTCTTAAAGAAGACCGGAAAACTTTGGCTTCGTATCTTCCCGGATAAACCGGTGACCAAGAAACCAGCCGAAACAAGAATGGGAAAAGGAAAAGGTGATCCAGAGTTTTGGGTTGCAGTGGTAAAACCAGGACGAATTATTTTTGAACTCGAAGGACTGACCCATACCGAATCAACCGAAGCACTACGGCGGGCAGCCAGTAAATTGCCTTGCAAAACCCACATCATAAAACGAGAGGAAATGGATTATGAAAGCTACTGATATTCGAAACATGACCAAAGATGAAATCGTCAGAAATTTGTTGGAATTACGTGATGAACATTTCAAACTAAGGATGCGACGGGGTAGTGAAGAGCTTCCCAATCCAATTCGGTTAAGGATGGTAAAACGGGATATTGCTCGTTTGGAAACTATCTTAAGGGAAATTGAACTCAAGGGCGTAGAAAAAACATTAATTCTATCAACAGAAAAGCAAGAAGAAAAGAAGAGTAAATAACAATGATAAAAAAGGTAACTGGTACGGTGCTTAGTAATAAGATGCAAAAAACGGTAGTGGTACAGGTTGAGCGACGCGTACTTCATCCGGTATATAAAAAATATATCAAACAACGGACTAAACTTTATGCCCACGACGAGAAAAACGAAGCTAAAATTGGTGACCGAGTTATCTTGGTTATCAGCCGACCTTTATCAAAACTAAAACGTTGGCGGGTGTATAAAATTTTATGATTCAGGATTTCACGCGGCTTACAGTTGCCGATAATACCGGTGCCCGAATTGCGATGGTGATTAAAATCCTGGGCGGGTCGCATCGCCGATTTAGCCGTCTTGGCGAAATTGTGGTAGTTACGATTAAAGCTGCTATGCCTAATTCACCAGTAAAAAAAGGTGATAAATCACGGGCAGTAATCATTCGAACAAGAAAAGAATTTCGCCGAGAAGATGGAACATACATTCGATTTGATGATAACGCCTGTGTCTTAATTGACGAAAAGGGTGAACCAAAAGGAACTCGTGTTTTCGGTCCGGTAGCCCGTGAAATTAGAGACCGTAAATACACAAAAATTGTTTCGTTAGCAGCAGAGGTCGTATGAAATTTAAGAAACGAAACCACGGATTACACGGATTAGACAGAAAAAAGAATAATCCGTTAAATCCGTCAAATCGGTGGTTAAAATAAAATGAAATTAAAAAAAGGCGATTTAGTTGAAGTAATTACCGGCGTAGATAAAGGCAAACGCGGTAAGATTTTAGAGATTGTTAAAGATAAGAAAAAGAATCAGATAAGAGCGGTGGTCGAGGGTGTCAATTTAGCGAAAAAACATAAAAGAACCCAGCGTGCCGACCGACCCGGTGGTAGAATCGATATACCCAATCCGCTGCATATTTCTAATTTAGCACTTTTATGTCCCAAATGCGCAAAGATGACTCAGGTGCGTCGTGAAGTTATCGAAGGAAAAAGAACGAGAATTTGTAAGCTGTGTAGTGAGGTTGTTGATTAACATATGACACGAAGTAGTAAAGATACAGAAAAGACGATACCAAGACTTAAAGAATTATATTCGACACGAGTCGTAAAAAATCTAATCCAACGTTTTGGTTATAAGAACATTCATCAAGCGCCAAAAATATTAAAGGTTGTTATTAATGTTGGTGCCGGCGAAGCGGTAGCAGAACCAAAGATATTAGAAATAATTAGCGAAGACATCGGAATAATTACTGGTCAAAAACCAATTATCACCCGAGCACGACGGGCAATTTCCGCATTTAAACTCAGGGCTAATTTACCAATCGGAGTCAAAGTAACATTACGCAGTAATCACATGTATGAGTTTTTAGACCGATTATTTAATTTTGCCGCACCCCGAATACGTGACTTTCGTGGCTTTAAAGCCGATTCATTCGATGGCCGCGGTGGATATACTTTAGGTCTTTCCGAACAAATTATCTTTCCCGAATTAGAAGTGAGTAAAATCAAAAAAGTATTTGGGATGGACATTACAATTCTAACTAATGCGCGACACGATGACGAGGCAAAAGCATTGTTAGAAGAATTAGGAATGCCATTTGAGAAAGGTAAATAAGTAATGAGCCACAGATTTACACGGATAGAAATACAGAAGAGTAATCACTGCTTTCAGTGGTTTTATTTGAATTATAAAAATCTGTGTTTATCCGTGGCAGAGGAGAATAAAGAATAATGGCAAAGAGATGTTTAATCGTTAAATCGCAACGGGAACCGAAATTCCCAGTCAGAAAATATAACCGCTGTCAACGGTGTTTTCGCCGACGGGCTTATTACCGTAAGTTTGGATTGTGTCGTTTATGTTTTCGCGAATTAGCCTTAAGAGGCGAAATTCCCGGTGTCCGTAAGGCGACCTGGTAAAAAGAAATGAAACCACGAGATTTCACAGAAAAGCAAACCACGAGATTTCACAGATTTTCACGAGATTTTTTCTTGTGTCAATCTTGTGTAATCGTGTGGTTAAAATTAAATGAAAATCTTGTGTTAATCTGTGGTTTAAAAAACAAATATGGAGAAAAATCATGGACCAAATCGCTGATTTGTTAACTCGAATCCGTAATGCAATCAGTCGAAAATATAAAGAAGTAAGAATTCCCCATTCAAAATTAAAGTTTGAGTTGGCTCGAATAATGTTAGAAGAAGGTTTTATAAATAATTTTATCGTTGAAGGAAATGAACCCCATAAGAAGATTTATATTCAGTTGAAATATTCCCAAGCCGGTAAATCGGCAATCTATGGTCTCAAACGATTTTCTCACCAGTCACGCCGTGTTTATGCCGGTGTATCAGAAATACCCAGAGCGCTTGATGGTTTAGGAACCTCAATTCTTTCAACATCCAAAGGTGTCATGACTGACCGCGAGGCTCGTAAAGAGCATATCGGCGGTGAAGTTATCTGTCAAATTTGGTAAAAATAACCGCAGAGAACGCAGAGTTCACAGAGAATTTGCTTTCTGATTTCTCTGATATTTCTGTGGTTAAAATGGAGGACCAATGAAACACTTTAAAATTTTGTTTATTGCTACGCTTTTTATAGTAGGTATTTTTTGCGGACCGAAACAAGGCAATGTTATTCGAATTGGTCTGATTATACCTATTACGGGCGATGTCAAAACATTTGGCGAATCAGTTCGCAATAGCGTTCTTTTAGCAGTTGACGAAGCTAATCAAAAAGGTGGAGTCAATGGTAAGTTAATTAAGGTGATTTCAGCGGATGATAAAAATGACCCGACCGAAGCCGCAAACGCAGCGAGCAAACTTATTAATCAGGATAAAGTCAAATTTATCATTGGTTCGGTTGCGTCAAAATCCTCTATCCCTTTATCGGAAATCTGCCAACAATCAAAAGTCTTGATGATTACACCAACCTCAACCAATCCTAAAGTCACGATTCGAGATGATGGCACACGAAAAGATTACGTGTTCCGAGCTTGTTTTATTGACCCGTTTCAAGGTACGGTCGCGGCAAAATTTGCCGTCGAATATATGAAGGCAAAAAAAGCAGCTGTTCTTTATGATAAGTCCAATGACTATAGTACTGGACTAGCCGAATTCTTCAAAGATAATTTCATTAAAAATGGCGGTGTCGTATCAGTCTATGAATCGTATGGAAAAGATGATGTTGACTTCTCAGCATTGCTGACTAAAGTCAAAGCCGACAATCCAAATATTCTGTTTTTACCCGACTATTATACTAAGGTTGGCTTAATTACCAAAAAAGCCCGTGAATTGGGTATAAAAGCAACATTTTTAGGTGGTGATGGCTGGGATTCTCCAGAAATGGCTAAAATTGCCGGTGATGCAATCGATGGCGGTTATTTTACCAATCACTATTCGCCCCAAGACACAAGACCAGAAGTACAAGAATGGGTTGCGAAATACGAAACAAAATATGGCTCGAAACCAGACGCACTTGGCACGCTGGGCTATGATGCAACAAATTTACTGTTAGAAGCAATTCGCGCTGCCGGAATCGATAATCCAACTACAGTTCGTGATGCTTTAACCAAACTTAGCAATTTTCCTTGTGTGTCAGGAAATATCACGTTTGATGCCTTTGGTAATCCGGTGAAAAATGCCGTGATTTTACAATATCAAAATGGCGAACAAAAATACGTAGCAACAGTTCAACCGTAAAAAGACAGAGATTAAGTCTATTTTTTTAATTTATTTGACTGATTAAAAATGTTACTTATAACTAACATTATTTTTAAGCCAAAATTTCGTCTAATTCACTAACAACCAACAACTAATCACTAAAAACTATTAACCAACGGGTATAGTCCCCTCCATCAAGTATGAGTTCTAAAAGGAAAGTGATTAAGCGTTTGTTTTCAGGATTTATTAACCCATTTATTTCAGTATATAATAAAGAATGAATTAATCCATCTATAACAGATGATAATACATTACCATTTAATAAATCTATCGTGAATTATTTCAGGGATTATAAGAGAGGATATTTCAGGACATTAATCAGAACATCTATCGCAGAGTTTATTAGTGTATCAACCACGCCACTCGGAAAAATAAAAAGGGCGGGAACGTGTCCCGCCCTTTGTTTGATTTGTCATTCTGAGGTCCTACCGAAGAATCTCAAAATAACAATTTCGTTGTATTTTATTCCACAAAGGGCACAGAGAACGCAGAGATTTTCTTGATATTTTCTCTCCGTGTACTCTGTGTCTCCGTGGCATTTTTTTCTAATTATTCCACAATCAGTTTTATTTCCTTCTGATTTGTATTATCGCTGTATCGTAAGAAATAAACACCCTTCGCAATATTCTTTGATGAGAGATTTGCGGTGTATATACCAGCATTGAGATTATCATTAACCAGAGTCTCAACTAATCTGCCGGTTGCATTGTATAATTTGAGTGTGACTTTACCAGAAATCGGAACTGTGTAACGGATGGTTGTCAATTTAGTGAATGGGTTGGGAGACACATCGATAGAGAATTTAACCAATGTTGTCTTTTCTGCCATTACTGTCGGAGTAGTTGATGAAATAGTTTTAGCTACTAGAGGTACGCTTGGAGTATAGCACCAGAATTCAGGTGTCTTATTACCCTTCATTAACCAGACTGCATCATTTGCATAAGCAAGTGCTGCGCCAGTCTTAGGAACCGATTTCTTATATGCTTCGCCGAATCTTGGAATCGTATCCAACGGTATCCAGACGCCTTTGGATATAGGCGAATAAGACCAGAAGTCTTGTTTGCCTTTTCCTTTGATTGCATAGAGAATACTGCCATCTGTTGTCATTGCACCGCCATTACCAACTTTATTCTTCTTGAGAAGCATTGGGTGAATCAATGGAATTGTTTCCTTTTCAACCCAGTAATCGCCTGCGATATCGTAGGTATAGAAGAAATTGTATTTGTCGCCACCTTTTAATGCATAGATTGTGTTGCCGATAATCGAGATAGCGCTTCCGTCTTTAAATGGCTTTGCTTTGAGGGTTGCAGGAGGAGTAACTGGTGCACCACATAGAGTAGTCCAGGTGTTCAGAGTCGGGTCATAGGCAAAGAAGTTATTGAAGTTGTCTTTCTTCTGAGCGCCGGCTAAGAGATAGACTAAGCCATTTTTATATGCCATCGAAGTGCCGCCTTTTAGTTTTTGAGTAGTTGGAACGAATGCTTTTGGAGCCCAGGTATCAAGTGTAACGTCATAAGCCCAGAATTCCCATGTGCCATTACCTTTGGTCGCATAGATTGTATGGTCGCCATCAAAGCAGAGCGCCGCACCTTTGCCTGGGAATTTCTTATTGAGTTTAGGTGGCTCAGTTAACGGGTATTTGTAGCCGAATTGTAATGATTCTTTTGGAGTCCAGCCTTCGTAATACATATAGAATTCATTTGATTTGGAGCCACGCAATGCGTAGAGCAGGTCGCCACTCTTTTCACCAGTCACGGCAACAAATGCGCCACCATCACTAATTGTAATAAAGTTTGCCAATGATTGCCAGCCCGGAATTTCAGTAAAGACCGTAAAGCCACCAGCCAGAGTTGCCGTGCCACCACCAGGACCAGCATTGGTTACTGACACATCACGTGCACCAGTCGCAGCACTCGCACCAATTATAATATTAGCAGTAATTTGAGTCGAACTGTTCACTGTTGTTAAGGTTAAAATATCCGGACCGAAACTCACTGAACTAACACCACTGATGTAATTCGTACCAGTAAAGACCACTTGAAGTGCCTGTAACCGATTACCACTGGTTGGAAGAATACCGGTCAAAGTCGGTGTCGGATTCCAAGTTGTGAAAAATCTAATTGCCCTTTCGCTTGCTAAAAGATTGCCAGTCGGTGAACCATTATATAAATACTGTAATCCGACCGTGCCGGCAGAATTTTCAATGCCAACTGTTGCACTCCTTCCCCAGTTATAGTTCGTATCACCGACAGCACAATCTTGATATTGTAAAACAATGCTACTATCTTGCTCATAAAGGATTGCTTGAAATGTAACTAAATTAGCCGGTCGGAACCATCCCGGCAGTGGAGCACCATTGATTCTTGCATCTTTCCAGGTAATGACACAATAACGGTTCGGTGCACTCCCGAAAATTTGGTAGTAGATAAAGCCACCATCTGAAGGAACTAAATTCAAATCATCCCAGAACACAAAAACTGCTCGATTAGGAGCACCACTACTTGGCACTGAAGTATTGGTCGGAGCATTAGTGCCGGGGTCAGCACCAAAACTTAACCAGCCATTGGTACAAACCCGGACTGTGTCATAGGTTGTACCATAGAAATTAAAATCAAAAGGCAGTTTGAACAAGTATCGAGCATCATCACCTGAGCCAAAAGCAGTTCCGGTTCCCGATATGTCAATCCAGGAATAAGTTGGACCTCCAGTTGTGTCTGAATCAATCCATCGGTATCCGCTTACATCTGGTCCACCGGTAAATGCACCAACAACGCCTGAAGATAATGTGCAAGACATTAATGATGATGATACAGGGATATTATTAACAAAACAACTCGTAACCAAATTAGCAAAAAGCGGGTAATTGGTGAGGGAATTAGCAGGAGGGGGAATTGATGGGCTTGAGATACTGTCAAATAAAGTTCTGCTTAAACCACCAGGCCAGGGGTCATTCGCATCACCACGGTTAGTACCGAAATACCTGCCATATAAATGATCATATCCATCCGCCTGTTCTAATGCTACTCCATAACTCCACTCACCAATAGACCCCAATGGGCTTCCAGCATTAACCTGATTACTATCACGTCTACTGGCAATTACTGAATCGTCAATGTGATAAATCAAGAGACCTTGACCAGGAAGGCTATCATCAAATAATAGAGTTTGTCTTCGGTTCTCAACTAAAAAATATTCTTTGAATGTCCGTTGTCTTGCAATTAACCAGTATGCTCTGGAATTAGTTTCAACTTGAGGGATTGAGTATAAATTGCGTCTACGAACTGCAGTCGGATTTATCCATCCTAATTCCATTTTTGCCCAAGAACACAGATGAACCGGTCTCCAGGGAGAATAAGAGTTCCCGCCCCAAGCACCTGTAGCCATCATACACCAATTACCAAGACCTTCACCTTCACCATCAGTATCATATAGATCAGGAAGACCCAATGCATGACCCCATTCATGAACAGGAACACCAATCGTAGACATTGTACCGTAGTTAGAATTATAAGAACGATAATGTCGTTCCGGGACAAGCACAAAATTATCAATTATAACACCATCATTAGTAGTGTATGCACCGATTTCAGCGTCTGAAAAACTCCAAAATCGGGACCCAAAAGCTGTGACACTTAGGGTCTCTTCTCTACCATACCAAGCATGAACACAGGTGAAACAATCAACATATCCATCACCATCATTATCATATAAAGCGTAATTGATTGCCGCATCTGCTTTTTGTGCTGCCTCTCTTGCCAGTATCGCGGCTCTTTGATCACCAATAGGACCAATACCAATAGTATCACGATAATACGCTCTATTACTATCTGAAGTATACCAACCATAAACTGTTCCTTGCAAATTAAATGTTCCATATGAAACTTCATTGTAATATGCATTTGCTGAGCCCGAAAACCAGGTATCAGAGAAGAGCATTGCTTGAAAATTAGCAACCGAATAAGTATTAGAAGTATCCCTATAGTTTATACAAACGACTGGAAACAGTTTTGTACCTGAAACCAATGGTTGAACATCGCCTGGCGTATTAAAAATGCCCCGTTTTCCGATATCGCGCACCGGGTTTTTAGCAATATCAATCCCAAGATGTGCTCTCATCTTAGCATCAGCAACTGATAATTTCAATCCTGGCCTGGGTGGCATTGCATAAATAATACCCAAACAGATGAGAATCATGCACACTATTTTTTTATTTTTACACATAATTTGCCTCCATTTAATTTTAGCGAAATTAAATTTAAATTTCCGTTCCCGCCATAAAAGAGAACCCGGCGTTATTAAATTAAAACCCTCTTTCTCCGCTCAAGAAAGAGAGTTGACTCTGTTAGAAAATAATATGGTAGTTTGATAATGCCAGTTATACCTATCATTTTTTCTAACGGGGTTGAGGGTAAAAAGAATTTTCGGATACCTGCCCTCAACAAGTAATCCGTTGCGACTAAGAAAACAAGAATAAAGTAAACCACGCATTAAACGAATATAAGATATAATTTGCGGGATTGTTGGTGAGATTACGAGAAAATACACAAATACCCCCTTATACATCAGGCGAACTAACACCTTTGTAGATAATCATACGATGTCGCCCATCATTTCCTCGCGTCAATAATTTTAATTATAGACACATAAAAATAACAAATATCTTAATGAATGTCAAGGATTTTGTTGGAGACTCTTGAAAAATGGAAATGCCTCTGAACCTTATATAATCTGTCTTCCCCGTCTTACTACAAAATATATTATCACCTTATCCACTTCAGTCGGGGGGGGTAATGAAATATCAAATCAAATATTAAAGAAAAAACGAATATGTTTAAACCACA
>Ga0315288_10002674_pt1 | contig 22916 bp, 24 predicted proteins | sample YL17G11_20_MG_FD_203454 | JGI IMG/M metagenome (GOLD analysis project Ga0315288, IMG submission 203454) | Sediment microbial communities from Yellowstone Lake, YNP, Wyoming, USA - YL17G11_20 | ecosystem: Environmental > Aquatic > Freshwater > Lake > Sediment | place: USA: Wyoming | collected...
GGGATATCCTCGCCGATCCGGCTACGCGGCCGTCGCCGAGGCCCGGTATGGTGAAGCTGCCGAATCCGCTCACCCTGATGACCGGGATGCTGTCCTTGTCCTCCTCCATTAATTGTCACCTGAGCCTTTGAGCCGGGCCTCGCCTTTTAAAGACGACTCACCTCTCATGGTCGCTCCGTGTAATCACAAGTTGTTAGTCCCTCCGCCTGGGGGGCGCGAAAGGCTTTTTACCCGACGTTTGTTCTACGTTGTCTGCGCGGCCGCTGTGGTGTAACGGTAGCATACGGGACTGTGGATCCCTTGGCCGGGGTTCGACTCCCCGCTGCGGCCCCACCCCCGGTTATCGGCAACCTTAAAATTTGGGAGCAGGGCTACATGAGTTGGGCGGAGGTCGCCCAGCTAGGCCAAAGGCGCAGGCCTGAGGCGTCTGTCCCGAAGGGGTTCGTGGGTTCGAATCCCACCCTCCGCACCTTTCCACAAACCCTCCGCACTTTTAAGGGTCACTTCCGCTTCCTGAACACCCTTGCTTCGCCGATTTCGCAGACGTACTCGAAGCCAACCTCAACGAGTTTGAGGGCCTCCTCGGTTGTATTCGCCGCCTTACTGATGTACTCGTCGCTGCCCTGCTGGTAGATGGCCTCCTCGAGCCATGTCTCCACACACCCTTTCTCAGCCTCCGTGAATATTCGTTTCCGCATGGACCTCCCCCGGAAACCCGCTATTACAGCTGCAGTAATAAGGCGTTTTCACGTCAGCCGAGCCCTCCTCGCCCTGCTCGAACATGTAGCCGAGGTCGGCCCGCCCCTTCCTCTCCTCCAGCTCCCGCTTGATCTCCTCGGCCAGTCTCTTCAGGTCCTCCACATCGACGTGCCTGACGATCCCGTAGTACACTTAGATAGCCCTGATGAGGATGGCCGTCGCGCTGAGCTGGGTGACACGCCTGGAGATGCGCTGCATGGCTGAAATTGCCACCATGCCTACATACCCCCCCGTATTTTTTCAAGCCTCCTCTGCCAAGAGTGACCTGAAATAGGCAGACAACTTCTTCATGGACTACACTGAGGGCTGTCCCGAACTCGATTAGAACGAGTAACCCACTAGAAAATGGCTCTTTGGTTGAAATAGGTTATTATAAACAATTTTTGACAATTATTGTCAGAAATTCTCAATTTTCAGGCCTCGCCTTCTTTGAGACCTTCGCGCTCTGGACCGCGGCCATGGCGGTCTGGATCTTCGCCATGGTGACCGCCATCCTCTCGCGGAGTTCCCTGGGGAGCCTCATCCTCCTGTCGAAGCGGCCCTGGCGCCTGAGCTCCTTCTCCACGAGCACCATCAGCTCCATGTGTATCATCAGAACCCGGAAGTTCCGCCTGATGCCAACGAAGGTCATCCTCAGGGCGTCGTCCTCATCGCCGGTCCTCAGCCAGGCCAGCAGCCCCTCGATCTCGTCGTCTGTGAAAATGTAGCTACGCATTGAGGTCAGCCCTCGAAAACCGTGACAAAACTCCTCACGATCCGCCTCGAGACGCCCCGAATGGCGGAAGTTCTAGCCATTCCTGTATACCCCCGTATTTTTCACGCAGGCCTCGAGGGCACTGATCTCGGCAGCGACCTCTTCGAGATCCTCACGCCGGAGCGCCTCCCCATTCCTGAGATTCATGTAAATGCGGATGAGGTGGACATAGATCCCCAGGAGGTCGACATCCAGATCCGCGGGCAGCTCCTCCATGTGTGGAAGGGCGTCTAATCTCTCGTGGAGGGTGTCGAGAAGGGCCTCCTCAGGCGTCGGGGGAGGCCTCTTCATCTTCCGCTTCTGGTCCATACCCCTGAGAAAAGAATTTTTCCTTATAAACGCTGCGCTTATAAGGGTTACGCCATTTTCATACTCCTTTTCCTGAATGAACGTAGAAAAGCGGTCTGATGACATTCTGCTGACGACGTGAAAATAGACTTTTCAGGCGGTCTCCTCCTCGCCTCCCTTAGGCTCCCAGAGGCTGCAGCCCTCGTCTAGGAGGTGGACCCAGCATCTCTCCCGAGTGCACCTGTAATGTTCCTTCGATAGCGGTCCACGACCTTGACGAGCTCCATGAAGCCCGGGAAGACGATCCGCTTATGGTTTTCGAATGAGCTGATCGCTGAGATGGAGAGAAGGCGCGGGGAAAAGAGCGTAGACGACTTCATCGATGCGATGCTGAGGAGGGAGCTTGGGCTCGAACCACTTGCTCCCGGCGAAGGATTCTAGCCCCCTTTTTTCATGGGTTTCCGTCTTAATCGTCTCTCAGGGCCACTTGGAATAGGTTGTCGACGTAGCCGCGGTTTGGCTCCCCGGGCCTACTTGAATGAGAGGTACCCTGGATTCGCGCCTGAGTACGTGGAGAACCGCCTCAGATACGCGTTCAGGAGGGAGGGCGGGAGGCTGAGGCTCAAGCCGACGGGTGACGTGATCAGGGGCGGGCTGGCAGTCGGCCTCTGGCCCTACGTCGAGAGGATGAGGGCTCCAACGCTGCTGCTGATCGGGGAGGAGAGCACACTCGTATCCCCTGAGGCGAGGACGCGGATGGAGGGGATTCTGCCGGATCTAGAGGCGGTGGTGGTCAGGGGGGCGGGTCACATGATTCCTCAGGAGAGGCCTGAGGAGTTCGAGGTGCTGGTGAGACGGTTTCTCGATAGAGTGGGTTCCTGACCCGTTTTATCCCTCATCGAATGTGGCCGGTCTTCATCTGCACTCAAAACATTTACGGACGTATCTCGATGTGTACGTGTTTTTAGCTGCTTTTGAAATGGGGCGGGTTTCCGCCTTCTTTTTGGAAAGTCGCATTGTCCTGGATAAAAAGAGGGCTGATTCGGTCTTCTTTCTGACGAGCTAAACACATACACAAATACGAGGTTTTTGATTAACCTCCAAAACGACGATGTTTCTCTTAATTTACTTATAAACCGTTATAAGTCAATGACCCTGATCCGGGGGTTATTCAAAATCCTCATACATATCTTTAAAGACTGTGGACACGCTCCCATATCAGTACAATGGGAGCCTTTTAGGTGACCGTTATACGAAAGCAAAGGAGTGAATGAAATGGATTATAGAGAAAGGCGCAGCTTCGACAGTGGACCACGCGAGATGCACAAGGCGATCTGCGCTGACTGCGGCAAGGAATGTGAAGTTCCGTTCAAGCCGACAGAGGGCCGCCCGGTCTACTGCCAGGAGTGCTACGCCAAGCACAGGCCACCGAGAAGGTTCTAAACCGGACAGTGAGCCGCAAGCGGGCTACGCCCGCGGAGAATCGTTTTTTAGTTTTTTCTTCATTAATAGAAGGTCGCGCGTAGACACGTTTTATTCGATTCTACGAGTCTTTTCCTCTGAAGAGGATAACCGAATCCGATAAGAGCCTGAAGGATCAGGATCATGACGCAGAGGGAGGGGCTCGAGCCCTTATCAATCATTAAATGAAGGATTTTAAATGGGAGTTTCGCTTTTACACCATGGAGTTTAACAAGCTCATACCAGAGTTAAGTGTCTCAGATATTATCAACAGCCTTGGTATGTATTTAGCTCCTGGATGTGGTTTTCTTATTTTTTGTGCTCTTTCAGCGAAATAAGCTTGAATCTTGGAGCTTTCCCCATCCTCATCGAACATGTAATCTGAGCCAAAAAAAGGCCCCTTTTCACGTTTTAAGCCTGTTTCTAAGCTGAGTTCTCTGGTCCGGGTAAGGTCGCCCGTAGACCAGCTCGCGGACTTCGGCGTCGGTCAGGGGCCTGTCCCTCGGCGTGGAGCATAGCACAATCATTTTCGGCCTCCATTTAGACCCCATACCTTGGCCCACGATCCTATAAAAATTAAATTAGAAAGAGGGAATTTAAAATTCTTAACTGTCTTGCAAGGGTCGGTTAAGTAGCACTAGGTTTTCTCTCCAAGTAGATGCAGCCTCCTGATGTCTCCTCTTTTCTAGGACGTTTTTCATGTAGCTGGGGGCCCTGTCCCACAACCTACGTCGAGTAATGAAAGAGTTAAATAGTTATTTTTGTTTATTATTTTTGAGATATTATGGGCTTGAAAGTTACACAAGTTCGATACATGATTCATTTCAATACAGAACTATTTCCGCTTTATCATCACGAGATTACTGAAGGATTACCTAAAATTGGATACGAACTTGTAGAAACATGGCCAAAAGTATCAGTTATGACATCTAGAGTATATGGAACAGGGGAAGTAGCTAGAAAAGGTAAGTGCTCATTTTTCCTTAGCGCTGATACTCAACAAGTAGGAGTTATTGACGACTCAATTGAGTCTGCAATAAAAAACTTTGATGAAATTTTAAAAATGTTTAAGGAAGAATACAACATTACTTTTAATAACTATTTAAAATATTATTCCTATGTTGGAGATTATATATATTATACCAAAAAACCTGCTTATGAAACACTATCAAATAAATTTACATTATCTCAGATAGATGTTATCAACAATATTTTAAAAGATAAGATGTCTTTGTACCAAATAAATCTTGGTGTATCGGGTTTAAAGGTTAATTCTGAAAATTGGTATGATATATCTATTACTCCAGGTTATGAAAGAAATAATGCCTTTATTATCCGAATTGTAATGAGAAATCCAAAAGAGGAAAATATTTTAAAATATATGAAAGAATCTGAGGAAAAAATAAAGACTATAATTAAATTTATTGAAGAGTGATTTTTATGTCCCTATTAAAATCTGTTGAAGTTGATATATATGATAGGTTCGAACAATATGAACGACCAGAACCAGAAGTAACTTTTTTAAATAGAGAAAAAAAATCTACTCCATTTAACAGTTTTCTGGATTACACAGAGCAATTAGCATTTCAAACAGATATAACAGAATTTAATTTAAATTCTATTCGACAATATTCAGATACAAAATTCGATACACGCCCAGTGTATTCAATTAAAAGATCATTTAAACCGGCGCTACCATTGAAATTAAAACAAAAAATTGGAAAATATAAAAAATCAAAAATTAAATGTGAAGAAATGTTTGATATTATTAATGAAATTGGAAAAATTACTGAAGACTTCTATAGACTTAAACATGGAAAATTTTTAGCAGTAAGAATAGATGGAGTCATTGTTGATTCTGCTGATACTGAAATAGATTTATTACTTAAAGTTCAAGGTAGAAAATTCAATACATCAATATTTGTTTGGGAAGCAGGTTCTGATTCCCCTCCTGGATGGTCCACATGATAGAAGTCATAAAAACCAAATCCTATGAAAAAGAAGCTGCTTTTGTCAATATAAAGGGAGCCATTTATAATCCAATAAATTATCAGCAACAATCATTTACTTTGAAATGTAGAGTTGATACTGGTTTTGATGGAGGAATATTAGTACCATATGAGTTTTATTCTGATATTCAAATAATCGGAATTCAACCACTAATACGTCAATGGACTTTAGCTGACGGAGAAAAAAAGACTGTGTATATTTGTGCAGCTTACATTCACAGTATTGACTCATACGAATTTGGAGCCCCAGGTAAACCCGTTAAATTTGTGATTCCAATCGGTAACAAAGAGATAAAATTAATAGGTATGAATTTATTAAAATATTTTATTACCACATTCAATGGACAAAATAAAAATTTTTCAGTGATTATAGCATAATTTATTTATATATTAGTATGTGTTTAGCTCAAATAAAATAAGAACTTATAAACAGGCTTAAAACGTGAAAAGGGCCCTTTTTGGGCTTGGACTACATGTTCAATGAGGATGGAGAAAGCTCCAAGAGTCGAGCTTATTTCGCTGAAAGAGCATCAAATATGGGAGAATCAATTTCGTGAGCTAAATACATACCTTAAATTTTATACTTGAAGTACAAGTTCATTTTAGAGTACTATACGAAGTGGATTTTATGCCTCTTGAGTTCAAGGGAGATGCAATTAGTCTTAGCGGCTTGACGGGCACGAAACTGAAATGCGATGTGATAGGGGAATACTATCGGTTTTGGTGGAACATCACATCAGGCGGGCCTAGTGTTGATCACAGATACCCTACAGCTTTCGTTGAACTCGATGCGGCCACTGGAGAAGTGTACATTAAAGACACCGACGAAACCGTTCTGGGATCTGCGGGACATTCTTTAGACCTAAAAGCCACAGGACCATCCACAGGTAATCTGAAAGTTGTCTTGATTGAGAAGGATTCGGGTTGCTACGCTAGACTAAAAGAGGTAATACAGAAGAGATGGCCATCCATCGATATTGCTGAGGCGGAGAAACCGGTAATAGAAAACAGCTCGAATGTATACTTATTCAACCTAGAATTCGATGTTGCAATTGAACAGGTAAAACAGATAGAGCTCGGTAACTCATTATTCTTCTTCGATCCTCTGAGGAGCGTTACCTGGCAATCTGCTGAAAAGGTAGCCGAAGGACGAATGGGCAGTTATTATGAAACTGGAACCGAGTTTATGATATTCATCTTTACTTCTGATTGGTTTCTAGGAAGAGACGATTTCGCTCCTCTACCAAAGACTCAAGACAGCGCATTGTTGTCACAGGCGGAAAAGACGACTGTTTCAGAAGCTGATTCCCTATTCGGAACCCAAGATTGGCGATCACAGATACTGACTGAGGATTCCATTGAGAAGAGAGAGAACGAACTCATCGAACTTTATAAAAAACGGCTTCATAAATGGTTTAGATACGTCCTTCCTTTGCCATTCAACCCTAAAAAGAACCAACTCTTCCATCTGATCCTATGCTCAAACTACGAAGCCGGTGTCAGAATGACCAAGGACTATTACTCGAAAAAAACAGGCAATCCACCAAACAAACCAGATAACCGGGCTGCATACGAAAAGTTCAAACAACTTCATCGAGAATTGACACACTGGCTCAAAGGCAATCAAAGACCCTCAGAATGGAAAATTTTATGGAAAATCATCACCCAGCACGAAGAGGGGTTGTGTGACTGTGAATGCAGTGATTTGGGGGGAATAGAAGAATCTCCGTATCAAATTCAGACATACCTAGAGTGGTTAAGGGAAGAGGGTTACCTGATAGAGTCAGATGTTAAAGATGCCTGGAACTCTGAAGTTAAGCAGTATGTATTAAATTGGCCAATTCTTAAAAATAAATTAGGGGTAGACCCTCCCCTATCTTTAAAGCCCCTGTCGCCGGAGATGTTGAAAAATGGAAGAGACTAAGCCAGTAAAGAAAATCACTTCCGGAACCAAGGAGTGGGCGGATTACAACGTCAACTGCTTCAAGGGCTGCTACAATAATTGCAGGTATTGCTATGCGAAGATGATGGCGAAGAGGTTCGGGAGATGCACAGAAAACACATGGAAGAAGATGCAGGTCAGAAAAGACATTTTGAATAAGAATTTTAGAAAATATAACGGCCGAGTTATGTTTCCAAGTTCTCACGACATTATTGATGAGCCTAAGGTGAAACAGGTCTGCTTCGATGTCATTCAAAAATTACTAGAAGCTGATAATGAGGTCCTTATCACGACGAAGCCGAGTTACAATGTTACCAAGGGAATAATCAGCAGATTCGAGCCTTTCAGAGACCAGATCCAATTTAGGTTTACTATTACATCAAATAATGACAGATTACTATTCTTTTGGGAGCCAAATGCACCTCTGTTTAAAGAACGGTTGAAATCCTTGAAGTACGCTTTCGAGAATGGCTTTAAAACGAGCGTTTCGATCGAGCCATTTTTAGACTATGATCCTCAGGATTTAGTTGAGAAAATATCACCGTTTATCACCGAGTCAATCTGGGTAGGCCCGATGAATTACATCGCAAGGAACAACATCAAAAAAAGAGACATACCTCAATATGAAGAAACTCGGAAAAATTATGAAGTGCCAAACTTAGCTAAAATATATGACGATTTAAGAAACATCCCTTCAATTCGATTTAAAGATAGCATGGCTCTAAGGCTACGCGCGCGCGAAAATTGTTGCTATCGTTGCCCTAACATTTTATAATGTTTTTCAAATCAAAAGTCCCGCGAGTTACCATCCATCTCTTTTAGGCTCCGAGTCCCGACAAGTTACCAGAACCATTCGATTAATTGTTTATGTACTCTAGAAGAAAAAAAATGTGTCATTCAATTAATTTATTGGCATCTACATTAAACCCGGCATCTTTTAATTCTTTGACTAGTTCTGTTTTCCACATTTCTTTTTCATCAAACGGGATAAACAATACACCTGAATAATCAGAAGGTATATCAAAATTTTCAGTCAATTTATTTAATACGATTACATTTTCCCGTTTTAATTTACCTGCTAAATATCCCAATTCTAATATAGTATTTTGTCTGGCTCTATATTTAACTTTTTTAGGAAAATCTTTTATTTCACAACCCTTATCATCAGGAGATAAAAGAACAATAGCAAATACTACATCAGAATGTTTTTCTACTTTTTCTATTATTGTTTTACTTCTACTGGCTTTATTTTTTAAAATAATGGGTTCTAATTCTAATTTCTTAAGTGTTAAAGTTACTGAATCCAACATCCCTAAATCATGACCATGAGCTACAAATATTTTATTTTTCATATATAAACTCATATTATAATCTTTAATATCTTCACCTAATATAATTTTTTTAAAAAACATCTTTATTATCTCTAAAGCAACATCTTTAGCTTGTTTCTCTGAAAACTGACCTGAAATGTTCTCTTTACATTTATGGGCATATATTCTACGAATTCCAAGAATTTTAGAAACCATTTCATAGTTAGGTTCAAATAGATCTAATAAATTATTAAGCTCTGGTTTTTCATCGTAATCATAAATTATTATATTTTTTTTTGATCTTATATTTTTTGATAAGAAATAATACACATTTGATTTTGTGATTCCACATTGAATTAAAATATTTGATTTATTAAATGGATATTTGTCTTTTACATTATCTAAATCAGTTTCAAGAATTTTCGAATATTCTTCAATTAATAAAATAAAATAATTATAAATTTCGTCTTTCCTTGCCATTTTTTCATGACTGATTGGTCTGGTAAGTGGAGGATTCTCCATTTAATCACCATTTTTTTCTTTTATTCCCCAATAACCAATCTTTTTTATATTATTTGGTTTATAATATAACTTCTCTAAAATATTGTAAATCATTTCTTGTCTTTTTTGAGAAATATTCAATTTTATATGATATTTTTTATTAAAATAATAATATATTGAATAAGCATCTGGAAAATATTGTTTATCATTTAATATTTTTTCTAAATATTCTTTTTCTATATCATATATTATTATTTTATTTAACTCCTTTCGATTTTCTTCCCATTTTTTAATAGCAAAATCTAAATTAATTTCATAATTTAATAAAATTGCACCAATGCTTAATGCTCGCAAGTTATTTTTACTTATTCTATAAGGAATATTAAATTGATAATTAATCATAATGAATTCTCTTAATTCTTCTGTATTAAATAAACTTAACTTATTTTGTATGTTTTTAATTTCATCAACAGTATTAATTTTATCTATATCTTTTTTAAATTTATCCGACTCTATGAAATCAAATAGAAAATTTTTTAATTCTATTTCGGATATATCTCTGTTATCAATCAAAGCATTAGAAATAATCATTAGTAAATTACCTATTTTTTTTGTATTAAACGTCTTATTTTTCACTCTTATACCTCCTCATTAGGAAAATATTCAATAAACTCATCAGTTAATTCCATGAACATTTTATTAACATCCTGCCATCCAAAACCGATTTTAGATTTACATATAGGAACACTTTTTGACGATGATTCAGAAATTGCAGTCCTTTCATAAATCGCTGTTTTAAATACAGGCGATAATTCTTTTTTAGACTGTAATTCTTCCATTTTTTGTAAATGTTCAATTGTATGTCTGACTCTACTAAAAATTAATCCACCATATTTAAGCGAAAAAGCACTTGCACTGGTTCCAATTTTATCAATAAACCATTCAACTCGGCCTCTTACCAACTCTAATCCAAAAGTTGAAAGAAAATCGGGTTGTACTGGAACAATATAATAATCGCTTGAGAATAATCCGTTTTGTGTTAATAAACCTAAATTTGGTGGGCAATCAAAAATAACATAATCGTACTTTTCAAATTCCGTCTCAATATTATTTCTAATTATAGCATGACAATTAGGGATTCTACTTAATTGTATATCTATATCAATCAATTCAAGATCTGAGGGTATAAGATCTAAATTTTTTACACTACCAGCGTTTTTAAATATTATTTTGTTACAATCAAAAGAATCATTCATATTTAACTGAGAATCATATAATTCTTTTAAGGTATGATTTTTTCCTTTTTCCTCTAAGTATTTTGAAGGTGTTATTAAAGATACAGTTGAATTTGTTTGTGGATCTAAATCAACCAATAAAATCTTCTTTTTATGATAAAATGCCAAATTTGCGGCAACATTAACAGCTAAAGTTGTTTTTCCAACTCCACCTTTTAGATTGATAAAACTTATTCGCTTAACCATCAGTATACCTACTTTATAAAAGAAGTCGAAATAACTAAAATACTTTTTTAATAAAAATCTTAATATCAGAAGAAAATGTACGCTTGCGAAGGTATTCGAGAAGCACGCGCGCAAAAAACCTCAATGATCTATTAGCGAAGGTTACTAGTTGGCTAACATCTCACCCGAACGGAAGGCCCGGAAGACCATCATAAGCGTCGAGGAGCTCCAGACCATGAGGGAGGCCGCATCCCTTCTATTCTCAGAGTTCTTCAAGCTCCGAACTCAGGCGCTTCTAGCCCTCCTCTATTTGACCGGGCAAAGGGTATCAGAAGTTTGCCGCCTGGAGTTAAGTGGCTTCAAATTATCGGGAGGTATGTTATCTGTCACCTTCACTCTATCGAAAAAGCGTAAAGATACAGTTGTTTGCGCTCTGCAACCGTAGATCTCCTGGTCGAAGATGGTGTGCTCGATCTTGGAGATCTGAGCTAGGTCCACTGATTGACCAAGTTCAGCGGTTGCGACGATGTTGACGACGACTGGGTGGGTCAAGGTCATATGCTTTAACCTCAAAACTGTTAAATTACTTAAAAAGAAGTTCCTTTTGATTCCTCGTGTCAGGCATAAGCTTCAGCCTTGAGCCAGCCGACAAGCCCCGTCGGAGGGGTAGACCTCCGAAGGGTGTTAAGCCTAATAGCCAACGGGTCAGGGAGGTTAAACCAGTTCAGAGCAGGATGAATGGCTCAATAAACGGTCGAGGCGACCTCGGTAGCTGGCTGTGGGGCGCAGCCGACATTCTGAGAGGGGCAGTGAGCCCCGATAAATACGTGGACTATGTGCTGCCCTTACTCTTTTACAAACGTCTCTCAGACGCCTACCAGACTGAATATGGGAAAACATTAGCCAAGTTCAGGGATGAGAAGATAGCGCGGGATAAGATGTTCCACCGAGCCAACATCCCTGAGGGCTGCCTCTGGGACGATGTCAGAAAGACATCCATGAACGTCGGGGCCAAGCTCAACACGGTCCTCGCGGACATCGCCAAGGTGAACCCTGATCTCGACAGGGTCATAAACCGCACCGACTTCAATAACCCGAACGCAATACCAGAAGATAGGCTAGTCCGGCTGATAGAGCACTTCAGCGGCAGGAACCTCGCCAACGGCAACGTTACTCCTGACATCCTTGGAGACGGCTACGAGTATCTCCTCAAGATGTTCAACGAGGTCGCGCCCACGAGGGCTGGAGAGTTCTATACTCCCAGAGAAGTGGTGAAGGTGCTTGTCGGGTGCCTGAAGCCAGAGGAGGGCTACGAAGTCTATGATCCCTGCTGCGGCTCAGGGGGTATGCTCATCGAGAGCTACTATCACCTAAAGCGGCTGGGTAAGGACCCGAAGAAGCTGTTCCTCTACGGTCAGGAGATCAACGACGACACCTGGGCGATCTCCAAGATGAACGTATTCCTACACGACATGGAGGCCCAGATCCTTCAGGGAGACACATTCGCTAACCCTAAGTTCCTCGAAGCTGGGGGGTTGAAGCAGTTCGACCTGGTGATCGCTAATCCGATGTGGAACCAGGATGGCTTCAAGCAGCTGATGGAGGACGACCGTTATGGCAGATTCCAGTATGGCGTCTCAACGAATAGCAGTGCTGATTGGGGCTGGATCCAGCACATGCTTTCCAGCCTGAAGCCTAGTGGCAGAGTTGGTGTTGTCCTTGACCAGGGTGTATTGTTCAGGGGTGGGGCTGAGGGCTCCATCAGGGAAGGTGTACTAAAGGATGATCTGGTTGAGTGTGTGGTGGCTCTACCCGAGAAACTTTTTTACAACACTGGGGCCCCGGGGTGCCTTATCTTCTTCAGTAAGAAAAAGCCTGAGGAGAGGAAAGGAAAGGTCCTTTTCGTCTACGCTGCAGGTGGCTTCGAGAAGATGAGCAACATGAATCGTCTGCGTGACGAGGATATTCGGAGTATCATTGGAGCTTTTGACTCGTATCAGGATTCAGTTAAGTATGCTAAGGTTGTTGACCAGAAGACGGTTGAGGAGAATGATTGGAACCTCAGCGTAACCAGATACGTTGACATCTTCGATGAGCCCGAGGAAGTTGACATTCCAAAGGTATGGGCTGAGCTTAAGGAACTTGAGAAGCAGAGAGAAGGCACCAGCCAAAAACTAGCCGGCTACATGAGGGAGCTTGGTTTTGAGTGAGAGCACTCCCCCTATCTGGATCGAAAAGCGACTTGAAGACATCGCTGAGATTACTGGCGGAAGTACACCATCAACTGATGAACCGAGATTCTGGGGTGGGAATATTCCTTTTGTTACGCCTACCGATATTACTAAGCTGAAAGGCGATAATTACCTCGAAAAAACCGAGCGGACGATTACTAAGGAAGGATATGAAGCAATATCATCTCGTCTGATTAAACCTGGTACTGTTTTGATGACAAGTCGAGCTACGATAGGTGATTGCGCAATCAACAGTATAGATGTGGTTACCAATCAGGGGTTTGCAAATTTTTCCAGCCATGGTGATATAGATAATTTATGGCTTCTGTATTTGCTGAGGTCGAAAAAGAGTTCTTTCCGAAAATTAGCGAGTGGTAGCACATTTTTAGAGGTTGCTAGAGGTTCTTTAAGGAAGGTAAGGGTTCCTGTTCCTCCTCTTATTGAACAGCGTGGCATCGCTGAGGTCCTCGGCACTGCAGACGAAGCCATCATGCGTACCGACGCCATTATTTTGAAGTCTGAGGAGTTAAAGCGGGGGATGATGCAGAGACTCCTCACCCGAGGCATAAGACACACCGAGTTCAAGCAAACAGAGCTAGGCGAAATACCAAAAACATGGGAAATAAGAACTATTGAAGAAGCATATTCAATTTATGATTGCGATCATAGAACCCCGCAGTATCTAGACAATGGCGTTCCGATTATAAGGCCTCGTGATGTAGCTCCGTTTATGTATGATTTTAATTCTTGTTCCAAGATATCAAAAGAGGATTATATTGAGTTCACTAGAAGATATATTCCTAAAAAAGAAGATATTGTATATAGTAGAAATGCATCTTATGGAATTGCGGGTTTCATGATATCAAATGAAAAATACTGTATAGGTCAGGATATGGTCATTTTAACTTCAAATACAAATTCAAATAAATATTTATTCTATGTTTTAAATTCAAATAGAATATTGCATGAGATTAAAAAGATTTCAACAGGCTCCACTTTTAAGAGAATAAATTTAGCTGAAATAAAAAAGTTAAAAATTTTACTCCCTCCACTTGATGAACAAGAAAAAATAATGAATATTTTATGGAATATCGATGTAAAAAAAATAACTGATGTAACTAATAAAATGAAGATAGAAAAAATGAAGTCGGGTCTGATGCAGATACTACTTTCAGGTAGAGTTAGGGTTAGGTTGGATGAGGGTGGGCTACACAGAATACGGAACAGTTGAGAGGCCAATCATCGAGTGGCTTAAACAGCTTGGATGGACTTACGTTGACCCTTATTCGATAACCCGTGACTTTGCAGATCCATTCATCCAAGATCACTTGAAAAAAGCATTAGAGAAACTAAACCCGAAGCTCATCAAGTCAAGCAGCGATGTCGACAAGATAGTTGAGAAACTCCGCCAGTTCCCCAACTACATCCGTGGGAACAAGGAGTTCTTCGACTGGATCAGGAACGAGGGATCAATAAGCCTCAGAACCGGAGAGAAGAACCAGACCGTCAAGCTCATCGACTACGAGAACCCGGAGAACAACGTCTACGAGGTCACAAACCAGTATACCTTCTACGGGTACCAGAACGTCCGACCAGACATCATCCTACTAATCAACGGAATACCCGTCATCCTCATCGAGTGCAAGACCCAGATAAATGAAGCCGTCGACTATACCGACGCAATAAAACAGATTATGAGATACGATAGAGACGCTCCCCAGCTTACGAAATACCTCGCCTTCTGCTGCGCAGCCGACGGAGCCAACTTCAGATACGGGTGGACCAACGAGGGCAGATACGCCCACTGGAGGACAAGCGTCGGAGACCCCTACGAACAGTCGATAAAGAGCCTACTTGGAAGAGAGAATGTTCTTGACCTCCTCCTGAACTTCATCGTCTTCGAGACCGCCCACGAGGAGGTCACCAAGAAGGTCGCGATGCAGCAGCAGGTCGAGGGGACGAACAGGATCATAGAGCGTATCCTAAGCAAAGAAGCCGAGAAGGGGCTCATCTGGCACACGCAGGGCAGCGGGAAGACATTGACGATGCTCTTCACTGCCTGGAAGCTCAAGAGGCAGCCCCAGCTCGAGAACCCAACCATCATCGTCGTCATCGACCGCCTCGAACTCCAGCGGCAGATGCGGGAGACCTTCGGCAACGTCGGGCTCCCCTACGTGACCTGGGCGAAGACGACGAGGACCCTCCTCGAGAAGATCCGGACCCAAAGCAGGGAGGTCATCATCACAACCATCCAGAAGTTCCGGAAGCCGGGATACCAGGACACGAGGAGCAATATCATCATCCTGATCGATGAGGCCCACAGGACCCAGTACGGGCTCCTCGCCATCAGGATGAGGGAGACGTTCCCAAACGCCAAGATATTCGGCTTCACCGGGACCCCCATCGACAAGGGCCCAACCGGCGCCAGCACGTTCAGGACCTTCTGCCTCCCACACGAGAAATATCTGCACAAGTATACGATCAGGCAGAGCATCGAGGACGGCTCAACGGTCCCCATCATCTACGAGCCCAGGCTCACTAAGGAGCATGTTCCGAAGGAGATTCTGGATAAGGAGTTCCTCAAGATCGCGGGACACCTCGACAAGGACGACCAGGAGGATGTACTTCGGAAGAGCGCCCAGCTAAAGACGATCCTGAAGGCGGAGCACCGAGTCGAAAAGGTGGCTAAAGATATTGCGGAGCACTACATGAGCCACGTTGAGCCTAACGGCTTCAAGGCCCAGCTGGTTGCCGTGGATCGCGAGGCCTGCGCACTATACAAGGAGGAGCTCGACAAGCATCTCCCCCAAGAGTATTCCACTGTCATATACTCGAAGAGCCAGAACGACCCTGAGCTCCTCCGCAAGTATCACATGCCCCGTGAGGAGCAGCTCAAGATCTCCCGCCAAGAATATCAGAAACAGGGAGTGATGCCGAATATCCTTATCGTGACCGACATGCTGCTCACAGGATTCGACGCCCCCATCGAGCGGGTCATGTATCTGGATAAGCCGCTGAGGGATCACAAGCTGCTTCAGGCTATAGCTAGGACCAACAGACCCTACGTTGGCAAGGACTCCGCCCTAATCGTCGACTACGTTGGCATCTTCTACCGTCTACAGGATGCGTTGAACTTCGAGGCTGAGGACATAGAGGGCATCGCCGAGGTCCTCGACAGCCTCAAGAAGGAGTTCGAGGAGACCATCAACGACCTTAGGAAGCTTCTAAGTCCGGTACCCAAGGAGGACAGCCGAGAGTCCCAGATAGCGATAATAAAGATGTTGTCGGATGAGGAGGTCTATAAGAGGTTCAAGGAGAAGCTCGCAAGGGCTCAGGCATTATTTGAGACCATCGCTCCCGACCCGAACCTCTCCGGGTTCATAGGCGACTACTCCTGGTTCAACCAGGTGAACGAGCTCTTCAACAAGCACCTCCGAGCAGGGAAGGAGAGCCTGAAGCCCTACATGGAGAAGACGAGGGAACTCATCAGAAAGACAATCATACTCAAGGAGATCGACAAGTCTCTTCCGAGCTTCGAGATTGGACTCGATTACCTGTCGAAGATGAATAACCAAAGCCTCCCTGTGGAGGTTGAGGTCGCTGAACTCAGGCAGGCGCTGAAGCACTATATCCGGATCAACATCGAGCTGAACCCGATCCTGGAGCTACTGAGTGAGCGTCTTGAACGGATCGTGAAGGGCAAAGACCCTGAACTGGTTAAACAGGGTCTCCGGGAACTCGTGGATGAGATCAACCGGATGGAGTCTAGCCTTCAGGCGAAGGGAATCTCTCACGAGGAGCATGCGCTACTCACGGTTATGCAGAATCATATACAGTCGGTAGCTGAGCCTGAACTAATACCAGTCGTCAGGTCGCTGGTGCAGAAGCTAGGTGACGGGTCCCTCATCTTCCCTGGCTGGGAGAAGAAGGAGGAGACCCGCAAGGCTGTTGAGCGTATGCTGCTTAACGGCTGCTTCGAGTGCTTCAAGACCGAGATAGAGGCTAAACGGATGGAGCCCTACAGCCTTGTCCCACTGGTCCGTGGCCTGATGGACTATGTTGTGAGATACCGGACGAGCCCACAATGACCACATTCACGGTTGACGGTAAGCAGGTTCGGGTCTCTGTTCAACCCAGCCAACGAGCCAGGAAGACCCTTGAGGTCAAGTTCATCTCAGGCGACGAACTAGTTGTAAAGTACCCTTATAACAGGGAAGTGGATGTTGAGTCTCTTCTGGAGAAACATCGAGCTTCTATTGAGCGGAGCTATAAGCAATATCTCGGTCAGAAACGTATACTTGACGGTGATGTACTTCTAGTCGGAGGGGCTCCCCATAAAATAGTACTAAACAACATCGGGGAACCCCCAGTTGAGAGAGCCCTTGTTCATGATAGGACTCTCACAATCAATGTAAGGGGGTCGGAGGATCCGGCCATACTCCTCAGGGACTGGGTGAAGGGTCAGACGAGGAAGCTGGTCGACGATGTGACTGAGAAGCACCGCGGTGAGCTCGGGGGCCCATCGAGGATATTCGTCACGGAGACCGCCCGTTGGGGCTACTGCAGGAAGAACGGCGAGGTAATCATCAACTGGCAGCTGGCATGCCTACCCACCAGGCTGGCTGAGTTCGTAATACTCCATGAACTCGTCCACCTCCAGGTGCTGAACCACCAGCGGGAGTTCCACTCCAAGATGCTGAAGCTGATGCCCGACTACCTCGCGAGGGAGTCCGAGCTAAGGTACTACCAAACCATCGACTCTGATAACCTCAATACTATCAAGCGAACCCGAACCGAATAATAGTTCACAAGGCGTTGAGAAATCTCTACGTTGTCATTATACAGTGCAATTATTGATTTTACTTTATCATACAAAATATCTTATCTTCAGAACTCCTTGTTTCGCGCGCGCTGCGGTTCTGTCTAGTTAAGATACAAATATACCTATTCATACCTTATGTTATTGGTGAAGGTTGGGCGAAAATAAAGGTTATGACTTCTTCGTTATTTCACCTGAAGATAGGGAATGGCGCGTAGGTAAACCTAGTTTTGGCCCAAAATATGATAAGGAAGTTTACAAACAACGGAGAGAAGAGATCGATGCACGTAACCTTGATGAAAAGGTGAGAGCCACAACATCATCACTTAGAAAAAAGGAGATTCGCGACCCTCAAAACCTTTATTTTGTCATCCAGATCGAGAAAGAAGCTACAGCTAGCAAAATCCACAATGCATTAGAAAGACTATCGGCAACTGTCCATACATATCTCGATAAAGATCATGCACTATTATTAGTTTCAGCTTCGGAACAGATACTGCATAGGTGTGAAGAGGAAGGTCTGCCTTTAGTTGTTAAGGATCCATTGATCGATTTTCGAGAACTCAAACCATCAGAGCAAATTAGTAAGGAACTGGAAGACGAAGAATGGATCAAAATATCTAAACCAGTTATCTTGCATTTGATACCTAATATTGAAACTAGGTTGGCGACATTATACCTTGATGGACTTTCAAAATATTTTCAAACTATGGGACAAAGGGTTCTCTCAGTATCACATCCAGACGATGGCATGTTGCTTGCGCAGATCGATCGAAAAATTGCAGAGGATTTATTGAAACGAGCAAACTACGTCTTTAAAATTCACGCTCCGCCTCTCGGTATTCTATCACAAGGGCGCTCGAGTAAACGAACAACCAGACGTTTTCGCATTATTGGGAAATCATCCTCAGTCGATCGTGGTCTATCGGTTCCAATGGATCAACTACCTTCTATTTGTGTAGTTGATTCTGGTGTGAACCAGATTCCTCCACTTTCAGGTCTTATTATAGAACGCGGAAAGCATCCAAATTTCCCTGATGCAGATGATGGCGTAGAAGGAGACGGTCACGGAACTCCTATTGCTTGCCTTGCCGCAAGAGGTGAGGGTAACGGTCCTCCTAGGGGAAAAATAATATCTTATAAGGTGTACTCAGATGATAATAAAACCGTTGCTTTTACGGGAATGATGGAAGCTATAAGAAATTATTCATCAATATCTAGAGTATTCACATCTTCTATAGTCTTTATAGCTGATGCCTTTCCTGCTTATGCCAGGTTGGATAGTTTGATACAGCGTGCCAATATCTGTTTTGTAAATAGCGCTGGAAACATTGAACCCGCTGATATTTTAAGGCATTACCACTCCTATCCGTCATATAATAGGGATTTTCCCGTCCTGCATCCAGCTCAGAACGTCCATGTAATAGGCGTTGGAGCTATCACGAGAAAAGAAAAAGCTGACTCTATAGCTCCAAAAGATGCAATATCACCTTTTACTCGATGTGGTAAGACCCTAACTAGGCTTCATGATATTACTAAGCCTGATATTGCGGAACATGGAGGAAACATATGTTATGATTGCCATGACTCCGAGGGTATTGGGGTGTCATCTTTCTGTAAAGATGGTAGAATTTCCGAAAGTCTAATCGGAACAAGTTTTTCAGCTCCTCTAGTTGCGGGAAGAATTGCGGAAATAGTTGCGAAATATGGCGATCAGCTTAGGAACGCGGAAGCATTAGAAGCTACCTTATATATGTCCTGTACAAATCGTAATAGCCCTTGCGTGGGAAATGGCATACCGCGCCACTTCCTAACTGTGGACGGTAATCACGCCACTTTCATCGCTGAGGGCACTATCCCTCTTTCAGATCTCACTAAGAAGGGCTATAGGATGATGTATTCTGATAGGATACCCGTCCAAGTCCCGAGTGGTGTGGGGAGAATAGATATGTGCCTCGTTCATTCAGATAATTATGACGGCATGGTCGAGCCCAGCCTAGACACATATCTTCAAGTTAAGGCATGGAAAACAGGCCGTGAAGGAACCCCCGTTCCATCAATTCAGGAATCTATTCAAAATTCTAAAGTAAATATAAAATCCCTTTCTTGGAAGTTTGAGAGGAGAAGTATGGAAGGCCTTTGGACCTTTGAGATCATTCCTGAATTAACGATAGAACTCCCCCCGTCTGTGAGAAAGGAAGTAGTAATTAGATACGGATGTGCAATAATGCTCATATCTCGGACATCAAGGCTGAGTCCTTTAAGCGAAGATGTTAGACAAGCGATGCGGAGATGGGGAAGATCCTAGATGCTGAAAGTTGTTAGGGTTCATAATTCGACCAAAGTGATGGGTAAATTTGAGGAGAGTTTAATAAATAGGGTGAGTAACCATTTTCGTCAAGAAGGATATAAAGTATTTCCACACTCGCGTTTCAATATTGCGTGGGGAAGCAGTCTTTCTGACATCGATGTGTTGTTAATCAAAGGCGATACTCTAATTGTCATAGAAGTAAAATCAAAAAAGGATAGAATAAACCGTGCAGAAAAACAAATGCGGACTATTTCAGATTACATTGATTACGGTTATGTAGCGACAGATAGACTACCAGAAAATTGGTACAATCCAGCGATAGGCTTGTTATTTGTCGGTGAGACTATTGAAACTATATATAAAGCCAAACGATTCACGAGAAGACCTACTACAGAATCACTCTCTGCTTTGCATAAAAAGTGTCTTCTTCGTTTCTTAGGTCAAGAATCTAATAGTCGGTTCCTAAAGTACGATGTCGCTGAGAAAATTAGGTCGATGGGTAGTGAGGCATCGATTCGCAGATGTCTAAAGAGGATAGTCACCTGCGAGGAGAATTGCGAGAGGGATTGCCCGACTTGGAGGTTCGCAGTCAGGAATGGTCTGAAGCCTCTTACAAACTCTTTTTCTGAATCTTATTTCTGATTCTGGCTTCCCATTCATCATATTTAATTATGCCCTTATCATCCAATAGTTCGACCAAAGTAGTCAGCGCGCGCGCGCGAACCTCTTCTAAAGTCTGGTTTGCAATAGCTTTGATATTATAGGATGGGATGAGAAGTCCTTTTTCAGATAGATGCGCAATTACGATATTCCTAATTACTTCCGAGTCTCCCTCGCCTATGGTTCCTTTAAGTTCGTCTATTATTCTCCAAACGCCATCTGGAAGAGTCACTAGAGCACGTCTATTCATATCATCATCATCTCAATGAGTGGGCTTGGCCCTCTGGCGGTTGTTCTTCGCGCGCGCATCAACATACACGTGTGTACAATCACACCTGTATGATCGCGCGATTATGCCAGCCCTCGTATATCAATAATATATCGCTTCGATATAAGTATATCTGGAATATATCTGAAATATATCACGCGCTCCACCAGCATTGCTGAGATCGCATCGCGCGAGACACGTGGATGTCCAAGTTCTACTCGATTTTATCCATCAGATTGAAGGAAATCTACCTAGCGTTGACGAGGCAGGCGTCGCAGATACCGTCATAATCGCGCGCGCGACAAATGTTATTTACACTAAAAGATATGTTACTGTTGACATCTATGGTAATCAATAAATCCAATTTGGAATTATGGAATAAACTTTATAAAAATTTCACTGATGAGAAATGCCTAAGTTGTTATAAGCAAACGACCACTAATAAAAAAATGGGGTATCCTGAACAGATACCTTTTATAGGCTCAAAGTATGAGAGTGAACCTCATCGTCTAATGTTTGTAGGCATAGAGACCTATGGGAACCCTGAAAGAACATCTCTAGATACGGATTATGAAAAAAGTAGATTTAAAACAGAACTAATTGAGGAATATTTTAAAGAGAAGAAAAAACCATTTTGGAGATGGGTTAATGAAATCTCTACCAGCGTAATAAATAGTAAAGATGAAGATTATGTATTATCTTGTATTGCTTATACAAACCTGCATAAATGTGAAGTTAGACTTAGCGATATGGATAGCTCGAATTATGAATTAGATGACATGTCTTTTGAGAATTGTATTAGAAATCAAGGGTGGATTTTTAAAGAAATTGAGGAGCTAAAACCTAAGAACGTAATAGTTTTTGCAGGTCGCAAGGATGAAGGGAGGTTGGCCAAACTATTTTTAGGAAATGAAAAATTATTTTCTAACTTTAACTATAGTAAATATAGTGATTTAACCTCTAAACAACTCGAAAGATGGAAAAATGATGTTTTTATCCATTTGAGAGATGGGGATAGGAGATTTATAATTACCAATCATCCTCAGGGCACGTCGAAGATCATTCGCAGTAAAATAATTGATTTGATCCTTGATCCTAATAGTATAGGTGAAGCGAAAAAATGGAAAATGCGATGAGTAAAAAAGGCAATCTTATCCGTTAGATTTATTGGTTTTATACGCAGCAGATGTTACTAAAGTTAAGAAATATATGTGTTGTTTTATCGTACGGGGCGTCTACCACCGCCCCGACAGTAGTTTTTCTATGGGGTCATAAGCCCACTACTGCGCATATTATTTCCATTTGATAAATTAAAAATAAAATTAGTAGAACTTTCCGTGCGCGCTGGTATCATTAAGGATAAAAAAAAGGGATTGCGGGGGACATCACCACTGTGGGGTGGGTTCGAATCCCACCCTCCGCACCAGTCTCTTCTCGTGTGCATGCCTGAGGGGGGAGGGGGGTGTAGTCGTCGTCGCCGCCCTGCCCGGTGGCGGGTTTGGGGCTGGGCTTGCCGCGGGTGGGCTTTCGTAGCGTGTTTCCGGTGTGTCGATGGGTTACGCTTTTTGAATCGTCGAAAGGACGTGCCGGGTCCTTTATGGCTCGTCGTTTCTAAGGAGATGGAGATAAACGGGATCTGGGGGAGACCCATCTACAATGCGGTGGGTTCGGATCGCATCCTCCCCACTGTACTATACCTTATCCGTGATGGTTTTCCTCGGTGGCCTTCCCAGACTATCGAAGTGGCTATCGGATGATACGATGAAGTCCGCTCCACATCTGAGAGCCGACGCGGCGTGAATCGCGTCCCGCGGGTCGAAGCCGTGGAGCCTCATGAGCCCAAGAGAATCCCTTAAGACGTTCTCGTCGACTGAGATCAGCTCCAACCCCCTCATGTTAATCAGGGCGTCACCCACCTCAAGGGCCCGATCCATGCCGCGCATCCTTTTCACCACCCAGATCACTTCGTCGACCGTCAACGCCGATGTGGACGCTTCAATTTCCTCCTTCTCGACTCTGGTGAGAAGCCTCTGGGCCTCCAGCCCCGGCTCCGCGGGGTTCAACGTAGCGTGGATGAACACGTTCGAGTCGAGGTAGATCAGCGCCGCACCCGCTCCTCTATCTCCTCCTCGGCTATGTGGGG
>Ga0315288_10002675_pt1 | contig 22915 bp, 37 predicted proteins | sample YL17G11_20_MG_FD_203454 | JGI IMG/M metagenome (GOLD analysis project Ga0315288, IMG submission 203454) | Sediment microbial communities from Yellowstone Lake, YNP, Wyoming, USA - YL17G11_20 | ecosystem: Environmental > Aquatic > Freshwater > Lake > Sediment | place: USA: Wyoming | collected...
CCGGCTTTATCTACCCCGATTCTGACTGGAGAATTTATAGTAGCGGGCAAAAATAGTAAGCTTTCATTACTAGAGTTACATGGCCCAATTTCTAATACTGATCCCCAAGATGATTGGTAATTGTTTAATATAGAAGAGAAAGTTCTTAATATATCTATATGCATTTAACGAAACCACAAGACTTAATAGCATCTTGTGTTTTGGCATTGGTTAAACAATTCATATTCATTGGGGTTAAATTAGATTGTAGATTGTGCTGACAAACTGCAACACAACTATCTTTATAATCATTAGGACATAAAACTTTAATATTGTCACAAGATGATTTGCAACCTACTACAACCGGTGCTGGTGGAATTACCGTTGGGGCCGGTGGAGTAACAACAGTAGGATCAGGAGGCGGGGTAACTGGAGGAGGTACAACAACCACAACAGGAGGAATCACCACAGGATTAGTAGGATCATTAGGACATCCAACGAGAAATAATCCAAACAATAAAGATAGTTTTTTCACTTATGCTCCTTTAATACTCATTACATAGATATCACTTAAGCCGCCAATAAATGCTTCATCAGCTTCAGCGTCTCCATTTTGCCCCCAGTTTCCCCAAGAATTTCTAAAGCGTAATATTGTTTTGCTATTTAGAGTTCTGTATGCTAATCCATAAAGATAATGTCCACCCAATATGTTACTTGGGTCGGGAGCGGTAATAGGATTAGTTCCATCATAGGCCTCGAAAGCATTATCTACCTGGGTGGCAAATACAATAGGATAGCCTGAACTAATTGCATTCTTAATGTCTTTTATTTTTTGCGCACCAGTAGAGTTAATAGCGTAGTAACCAATTATTTTAGTCAAACTATCTGTTTCTAGAGATAATAGATCCGGCTCGTCATTAATAGTTTTAGGATCAGCGTCACTATATAAATCTGTTCTGGGCTTCATAGGACTAATTCCCCACTCAGTTAATCCTCGTACTGCTTGATTAGGCATACTCCCTTCATCGGTTAATTTAGGAAGCAGCCCATTACTACCTGGCACTCGGTCAATGCAGCGGGCTAAAGTATATATTCCAACCGGAGACGGGACGAACGATAAAGGCTTGCCTGCTGAAGCAAAAGCTGTTACAATGGCTCCTGAGTTCGCATGACCGACACAGCTTGAGCTATTATTTTGATTCATTACCTTCGGAGCATATTGTTCTAGTGAAAATGTATTTGGTATAATTCCTACGGACGCAATTAAATGATACCCGGAAACTTTATGCCCTACTGGATCTGCAACATGACCGTACCCATTAACTCCGCCATATATTCTATTTGCCATATTTTTACCTCTTAAAAGGAATGGCTAAATATGAATAGAATAATTAACTGGAAGAAAGTAGCTAAACGTCTTTATACTAGCAATAAAGAATTGGAGGCTATGTGGCATAATAAATGTGACGAGATAAGAAATATTTATTATGTTATTGCCAAGGCCGCCGGAACTCCACTATGTTCTGAGACACAAATTTCTGCGCATGATATGGTTGTTTTGGCGCTAAAGAAAATAGGAGCAGATATTCCAGAACATTTAGATCACCCATATCAAAAATCAGAAGCTCAAGCTAGATTAGATCAGTTGATATATCGTTTAAGATGCGGTGATAAATTAAATGCAAATCCATATTTATATTCTGCGTTGAAAATAAAACTAATTGAAATATTATTAAAATGAAAAAAATTACACCATTTGATTTAGAGTTGGATGAGTTTGTTAAGGAGGCGTTAATTCCTTTTCTGAAAAACAATCTACGGCAGAAAGAGATAAATTATTAAATAGATTGCGGGAAATACATAAAAAAAATACGGAGCGTGCAGGGTTTAACCGCGTTACAGAGGAATTATGTCAGAAAAAAACTTAAGTTGGGGTATATCCGAAGAACAATCCGAACAATTGAGCGCTTGGATTAAAAAACATCGCCATCCTAAGAAATATAAAGGGGCAATTGGCGGACATATTACTTATTCTTTCACCGATACCAGTCTTGGAACGGTTATGTCGGCTAAATGTGCGACATGCGAAGGTAAATTAGACTTTTCTGACTACGATAAGTGGTGAAATAAATGATCCTTGGTCCAAATTAAAGGATTAATTGGTCAATTTTTGTTGTTAGAGTAGGAATAAGTGATGCAAGTGGTAATTTTATATGGTTTTAAGAGAAAATTGCAAACAATTTAAGTTTGGCATGAGAAATTTTGATATATGGTCGTATTTTATTCAGAAACATAATGGATATGGGCCGGGAAATAATACAGCATACAATCATGCTAATTAAAAGCAAAAGTCCTAAGGGTGGGTTTGGAATATATACAACCGAGCCAATATTAAAAGGCGGCGTTATATTTAAATTTAGAGGCCCAATAAAACAATTAAAAGATATTAGCGATACTGAGCTTGATTATAATTTACAGATAGGTCGTGATACGTATGTTGGCCCATCGGAAGATATAGACGATTATTTTAATCATTCTTGCAATCCTAATAGTTTTGTGTCCATAGGCGGGGAGCCATTTCTTTTGCCGTTAAGAGATATAGCTATAGGTGAAGAGATTGTTTTTGATTATGCTATAACTTGTACTGAGATAGGATGGCAGATAGAGTGTGATTGTGGAAGCTCTATGTGTCGTAAGATTATTGGCAGTTTTATGAGGATACCAAGGCGCAGAAGAATGTATTATCTGAAGCTTGGGATTGTTCCTGAGTATGTATTAAAAGAAACTTTGCATGAGGTTTAAATGATGAAGTGGGAGGCTGGCAGACAGGGTACGGGATATTACAAACTATGTATTTGGAAGGGCAAAAGAAGCGATGTGTATTTGATAGATTATCCAATTGGCTCATATATTCCGACTCATGTTGATAAAGTAGAGGGACGGAAACATTACCGGATAAATATACTTTTATGTGGGGATGATAACTTTATAGGGAGCGCGATATTATCTATGAAGCGTATGAAGGTATTTCGGCCGGATATAATGGTACACAGTGTGGGATTAAATGTTAAGCGCAGGTTGGTGTTTTCTATAGGATGGGCGATATGAATTGATTTTGCTTGTGGAGATAATTTGTGACCACGATAACTTTATATAGACCAGTTGGGCAAGCTGAACTTGAGCTTATAAAAGAATCTGATTGGAAAAGATTCCCTCCAAGGCTACCAGAGCAACCAATATTTTATCCAGTTTGTAATAAGGAATATGCCACCCAGATATCTGAACGTTGGAATAAGCCTTTATATAAATCATACGTGTTAGAGTTTGAAGTCAAGGCAGATTATTTATCTAAGCATGAGACGCATATTGTCGGATCAAAAATCCACGAAGAATATTGGATACCGGCGGAAGAACTAAACGAATTTAATGATAACATTGTTGATGGCATTCATTTAATTTAAGGCATTAGGTAACATGGAAAGAAAATCAAATTGGGATATAGAAAACGATATCATGCACGGTTTAAGATTACACCGTGACGAATCCGAAACATTAATCAATAATATTAAAATCTTAGTCTTAACTGAGTTGGTTGAAATTGGTCTGTTAAAATATTGTGATATGTGTAAAGGCGCAGGAAATATTGAACTGCCGCCGCTCCATGGCGATCTTAAAGTAATAGAATGTATAGACTGTGAAGGGCGCGGAGTAGTAAAATAAATTAGAACATGATTTCAGATTATTTACGTCGCCAGTTAGTTAACGATACAATATCTCAACCAAACAAACTTCATATAGTAATTGGTCATCGTTCGCGCGGACATTACATTGAGTGGCGTTGGGCCGGAGAAGAATTAAGATCAAGAATGAGTTTGCAGTTTGAACAAGATGGCCCGTGGTATGAAGTGAAAAGTTTTGAGTTTGATGTGCGTCCTAAATTAAAATGGGCCAAGGAAATAAAACAATGAATAGTGGAACAATTAAGACAGACACCGTAAAGAACATTCAAGGAGAAGTAAAATGAATTCAGAATTAGATGAACAGCTGTGTTTAATGTTTCCAATTATATACAGAGACAGATCTGAGCCTATGGATAAAACAGCTCTTTGTTGGGGCTTTTGTTGTGGCAGCGGCTGGTTTAGTCTATTGTTTTATATGTCCAAGAAATTAGAAGCAATTGCAGAAAAACAACCGGCCGAACTAGATAAATACGGACAAGATAATAGACTCAAAGCCGTACAAATCAAAGAAAAATTTGGCACGTTGAGAGCATATTTTAATTATACTTCAGACGAAGTAGATGCCATTATAAGAGAGGCGGAAGAAGAATCATCTGTTACTTGTGAAAATTGTGGTACTCACGGTGAATGTAGAAGTCGTGGAGGCTGGCTAACTACTCTGTGCGATAAGTGTTGGGACGAAGATTGTGCTAAGCGGAACAAGGCCTAATATTTTTGCATTTTGACATGGACGAATTAATTAGGGCATTAAGAGAATACGGGCGAATAAAGAAAACAACCGCTTCAGGTGAGCGTTCGTTTCCTCTAGAACAAGCTAAACGTGATGCTGAAAATGCGTTGCTTGAAATTATAGATCGAGCCGCTGAGCGGCTCACCGACCAAGGAGATCCGCCATGATCAAAGTAACCGGCAAGACCCTCCCGAAGGTCAAGGATACGGGTCGTGGCCTCGCTCGGGTCGAGGCCAGCAAGGTGGTCGTCGCCCTCGGTGCCGAGCCCGCTTCTGGAGGCGTGACCCGGCCCCAGGGACGCATTAAATCGCATCAAGGTAGGGAGCGGCGCAGTACAGCATCAATTAAACAGTGTAGAAGTACTACCTTATATTGAGGCGTTAAATTCTGCGCCAACCCCACCGGAAAGTGTTGATTTGATTCTAAGCGGCAATACAAGCTCTTGGTTTCAGAATTATCAAGAGTGGGTATTATAACAGTAGGAAGAAGGCTTTTAAATAATTGAGGAGTTAAATGTCAGTGAGTTCGTTACTAGCAGCACTTGAAGAATACCTTGCCGCAAAAAAAGATTTTATGAACGGCATGCAAACTGAGGATAATTTAAATCTTCAGAAGAAAGTATTTGCTCAAACGTTGAATGAATACATCGATTATAGGGCAGAAGGTGTAATGGAGGGGCAGAGGCGCAAGATATCAACTGATGCCTCTATAAAGATTGCAGATATACTTACGGGACATATGGACGGAGAAGTAAGCTCTGCCATTGCCGCGTTGAATTGTGCCCCGATGCCTCCTACTCTTCATAAACAATCTGATAATGAAAGTCTTACCGATTGGCTCAGCGCATTAAAAGAGTTAGAAAATTGGGCGGATAACTATAGGCAATGGTATGAACACTCTAGAAAAGATGGGTTAAACAGTTAAGATTTCTTTTGGAACATCTTTATGAACTGAAGTATTAACGAGAATATCTTTTCTAAAGACGTTAATGTAAGTGGTAATTCATCCGGTATTGTTTCTAAATGAGATTCATCAGTCCAATTAAACGGAATAATCTCAATACCAAATTCAGATAGATCTGGAAGGTCTGATACTATCTCTGGCTCTGTTACTGTTGCAGTTGGTTGCTCTGTTGGTTTAGAGAAGTAATCCTCTGTAATGCATTCAAAATTTACAGATGTAAACACGCAATTAGGATCAAGCAGACTATCAATATCTTTCATAAACATATTGAAAAGACTTATGCATCCCTTAGAATATAATGCAACGCTAGCGGTATAATAGCCGGCGTCATGAAGATTAATAGCATAAGCTTTGGGATCTCCAGCTAACACAGATTGCCATGCTTTTTGATATCGTTTTCGTTTGGATACAAACTCAATATATTCTTTTGCGCCTTGTGACGGAGATAAGTAGGCACAAAATTGTGTCATTTTATGAGGAGGATCAAACCATTCTTCTTTGCCATTTATAATTTCAGAACATCTATATGCTTGCCAATCATGCTCTCCATAACGTTTAATATTGCCGAGGTTATTCAACCAGCAGAATTTAAGGCCTGTTTCAATGCATACTTGCGCAGACAATACAGCAAGAGATTCTTTCTTTGGATACTTACCATACAGTTCTTTCCACCCTTCATTTAGCATGTTAATGAGAGTTTTTTTGGTTAAAACTGTTTTTGCAGCTTTATATAGTGCCATTTTGTCTCCATGTTTTATTATGTTTTATACTACTAATAGTAGCAGCGCTAACACCAAAGCTTTTAGCAATAGCAGACAGTGTAATATTTGTTAATAGCAAGTTTCTTATTTGTCCAACTTGGTTGGAATTTAATTTAGCTGAAGGGTTTTTCTCACCAGACGTTTTTTCAGATGTTTTTCTTTTTGAGCTTTCAGAATGTTTCTTTCCTGTAAAATTTGGTCTAATTATGCCCATTTGTGCCGCAGACATGCGGGCCCTTGCTTCTGCCGTATGTTTATGGCCAAGCGCAGATTTCTTTCCTTTGTTTGATTCAGAAATTTTTTTCTTTGTTTCTTCTGATATTTTTCTATTATTACCGCCAGATGATATGTTATACCCAGCACCGAATTGTACTTCTGTTTTGAAGAACATAATATAAAATTCTTCCCAATAATTAGCATCATCGAGAGACAACCATTCTTCTATAACAGTTAATTCAAAATTATCTATGCCATGTTTTCTCATGGAATTATAAAGCGGCAAATTAAATTTTCCATTTGTAGTTTTGGCACAACATTTATGCCTACACCATCTATTTTTTATACTGTAAGTTTGGCCAATGTACAGTTTGTTATTAATTTTATTAACTATTGCATAAATGCTGTATGTTTTATCCTTTTCTTCCATACATACATGTCAAATTATCCGGTATTTAAACAGGTCGAGTCAGCCATTCGCGAATCCATAAGAAAACCAAATGATAACCAATCTACAATTAGACCCCGGAAAATTCTACGGCCTCTGCAAAATTATGCGCTCAATTGATGAAGACGCTAAATATGACGTAGAAGATATATCAGGCCAGATTAATACTACCTTTCAAGACATAAGCACTAAAAGACTTCATCTTGCTCAAGCTAATAATAATATGCTTCAAGAGATAAGGTTGTCTACTAAAGTTAATCCTTTCTCTTCTTTTGAATCTCAGGAACATGATGCCGATCAATTCCGTCATACTTTAACAGGGGCCAATTTTCTACGAGTCTCCTTTAATATTGTGGATATAATTTATGCCACACAACACACTATCCTCACGATATGTAAAGATATTATTCCGGGCGCTATATTAATTGCTTCAGATAATTTTGACGGAAAGAATTTAAACTTCGAAAAGATTCAGCAGATTACTTACGAGTCACAATTAAACAAAGCTAATATAGAAACGTTTGTTGACGGATGTATTAGTTTGGATATAGCTCAGGCAAAGATTGTAGATATAGCAAATAATATAGCTCTAATATTAGATGAGTATTATCGCTCGTTATTAAAGCGCCATTCTGAAGATGGGGTAAAGATATTTAGAGATCCAATTGCTACTGATATTGCTATTAGCGTTCTTGAAAATATTGATTCTCATGGCGAAATAGAGTCTGGTAAGAAGCCTGACGAGATATCAGCTTATTCAATGCGTAAGGCCGAAGTACTTCTTAACTCAATTAGAATTCAATCTGTTCACCGTTTTATCGAACGCCCCGAAGCATTTATTGATTATATTTATAAAGCGCTTAATGATACGTGGGTTAATGTTGCGTCACTAAAAGCAGCGTACAAACGTACTGTTGATGGTGTAATAAAGATTGTAGGTAGAGATAAAGCGACTAAATCTGTTAGTGATTCTGATTTTTTTACCGCACTACAAGCAATAAAAGACGTAAACCCTCATTCTATTGTTGGCAAAGATAGCACAAAGATGTTAACTAGTGAGGAGCGTTTTAACATCAATTTCAAAAATGAGACGCTAGAAAAACTTGTTGAATTGCTAACTAAGGGGGCTAATACTCCTGAAATTATTAAGTATGTACTAGAAAGAAAGTCTTCATTACGTAAATATTTTCAGGAAGAGAACAGTTTTTATGTGTGTAGAATTGGTGGTGGTAATGCGTTTCTTGGTGATGCGCCCGGAGCTTTGAGCGTCATTCCTGGCAGTAAACCTAATGTAAAGTTGGATGATATTGTTGGAAGTGGATTTGCTGAGGTAAAGAGTTTCGTTAGTCAGATAGAAGCGGCTGGGCAATGGCACGATCTTTTTGTCGCTACATCTCCTAGTAAGACGGCAGATAAATCTAACGTTCTACTTATAGGTCCTCCCGGTTGCTTAGCTAATGATACATTTATCCAGTTTGAAGTACGAGATAAGTCTACGCATTTTAGAATAAATCACAAAGGTGGAAAGATTGAAAGATTATATCAAAGATTTAATAAATTACCACAAACTATTGCCGGCCCAAGACAACAAAATGATGATGTTTACTATTTAGCTTCGTCTATTAATGACGAAGGTGAGATTATTCAAAATTTAGTAAATAATGTTGTTTGTACTGGTGAAAAAGAATGTTTTGAATTAATAACCGCCGGGGGAGAAAGTATAGTTGCCACAGAAGATCATAAATTTTTTATCGGAAACAAATATACGGAGTTAAAAAACTTAAAATCGGGAGATTATGTTTTTGTACATAGAAATTTTCAACTTCCAACATTAAAAGAAACAAAAGCGCCGCAAAATAAATATAGACAATATTTGTTTGTCAAACATCACCCTATAGCTGGTAAAAAAATAATATCTGATAAAGACACAGATAAAAAATATGAATATTATAGACTTGCGCGTCCAAGGGCTGTTATGGAGGCCAGTATAAACAAATTAGAGTTTGATATTTATGTAGATAGATTAAATTCTGGCAATTTAGAAGGGTTAAAATTTTTACCACGAGAGTTGCACGTTCATCATAGGGATGAAGATTTTACAAATGATTCAATTGATAATCTGGTAGTTATTGATGGCGTAGAGCACAATAGGGAGCACTCATCTAAAGAAGAGGCTCACAAACCAATAAGATACTCTGTTGTAGAGGATAAAATTGTATCAATAAATTCTGTTGGATTAAGAAAAACATACGATATTCAAATGAATGGTCCGTTTAATAATGTTATTGCAAACGGAATAGTTGTTCATAATTGCGGTAAGACTCATGCATTAAGGTCAGTGGCTAGTGATACAGGGTCTATTGGAATATTTGCCCAAGGATCTGATTTCAATACTTGCTGGAAAGGCGAGGCAGAAAAGAATCCTAAGAGACTATTCGAAGGAGCAATTAAACTACACAAAGAATCAAACAAGCATATTCATATTTTAATTGACGAGATTGATTCTATATTAAAGAAGAAAGAGTTTATTGGGCACGGAGAAACAGATCTAACACTGGAGTTTCAAACATTAATGGATGGTGTTGTTCATTATCCATCTATTACGGTTTGGGGTACGACTAATTTCCCTGAGCGTATTCCGATGGCGATGTTAAGACGATTCAGCTGCCTATTAGTGGTAGGAGAGTTATCTATTACTGACAGGATTAATTTGTTACGACACTATGCAAATTATATGCCAGTTTCTAATTCCTTCCGAGATGTAGATTGGCAGAAGTTTGCAGAGAGGCTTGACGGTGCGACTGGAGATGTGATAAGAAAGGTAGTCGATCATGTTTGGCGGTCAAAGATGACTACATTTGTCAAGAATAATTCCAAGGAGGCCGCAAGCGCAATGGATTATTTAGTTGAGCAAAACGAAGGAAAGAAGTTTGATATTTCTAAATTTGACGATAAGATGCGTCAAAACTTCAAGAATAAATTAAGTCCGCATGTAAGTATAGTGCCGGAAGATTTAAAGCAATCTATTGAGATTCATTTAAAGAACGTTGGCATTCATAACGAAATACAATCGGCCAAGCAAACGTATGCAGAGGCTCATCAGTTTTTGGCTAGACTAGAGAATAAATCATGAACGATAAATTAAAGGACGAGTCAAAAGAAATAATGCGGCGGGATATGATTTCTGCATTTGCTAGCTTTCTTAATCAATATCGAGATGAAACTGTAATTGGAAGTCATCTTGATTTATTATCCGCAGAAGAGCGTGAATGGTTTGATATGTGCATTAAAGATATCATAAGGAATTCAAGGCTATGTCTCGGCGCGCAGCTATAATTATTTTAGATCGTTTAGTTTGCGCCGAGACTAAAAAGCCCATTGCAATTGTCGTGCCAAACAAAGAGCTTGACATCTACGGGAAACGGGGTAAGATGAGTCAATGCTGGCTCTACAGCTTATTAAGTAGAGACACGGGAAACAAGGTAATTCGTGCTAGCATCCTTGAGTAAGAAGGATGAACTTGTCTCGCACTAATGAGAGGTTAAAGCAATAACGGTAAACCGATTGCCTTTATATATGGTTGGATTTAACACACCACGGTCCAATTTAATAATGAATATAAAGCTACTGAATAATAGTTTTCAAACCCAAACGCGGGATGCGAAACCGGACAATATTATTCAGTAGCCCTATATCTATTATCTATACAGAGCTGCCCAGTAATCAAATAACAATAACAAAAACATCAAAGACCGGCCGCAACCGTCTGACACGGATTACTGGGTGGCCTTGTATCGATAATGATAATTCGGAGTCTCAAAATGCCTAATGAATATGGAATTATAGATCTTAAACATGATATGAAGTTGTATATTCATCGTACTTGGGCGACTGAATATGAGGCTAAGCTTGAGTTGGCGGATTTATTAAAACATTTTGCAGCAGATAGTGAGTGGCGCTTTAGATTAAAAGTTGAAGCACATTCTCAAATTAAACCGTTCGGATCTAGGTATAATCCGCAAAAAAGACAGCACGAGTCTATAATCAAAACAGAGAATAATATTGCATTAGAGTGTGATTAAAAAGAATATAAAACCAGAAGATATCGTCAAGTTCAAAGAAGAAATAGACGAAATCTCTGCGAAAATATCATTATTCATATCTGAGAATATATTAGATAAGCCCGGCATAACAGTTGAAAGCATAGTGTATTCATTACTTTCAGTGGCAAGTTTAATAGCTATTACTACTGATTGTAAGAAAATTACTTATACCAAATTGGCTGATGTTGCTTATGATAACGAGCTTAAAGATCAGCGTATAACGGAAAGAGATCCTTCTTTAAACTAAGATGTTTATATTAGCAGTAGCCGCGCTTTTAACTCTACTTTATTTAAGAGATTGGAGAGACTCTGACTTTGGAAGGGTCAGGGCGTTTGGCGTTACATTGGGAATAATATTTTTCGCCATGTGTGTGTTGGTTTTTAATTTAATAAAATGCGCCCCGTAATATATTATCGCTCACCCCCAATGCTTAAAGATGAGCTTGAGGTGGCAAGTAAATATTTCAATTGTGTCTCGTCTAGAATGTATTTGAAAGCTGGTGACTTGTGTATTCCTAGATATTCAGCCTGGCCATTTATAAAAGAATTAGAGCATGATGTTAATTATCTTGGCGCCAAAGTAATTAACTCTTTACAACAACATAGCTACATTGCTGATTTAAAAAACTATGTATCTGACTTGGGAACATTAACTCCTAAGACTTGGTTTCAGTTATCTAGTGTTCCTAAAGATGGCGGGCCTTTTGTTTTAAAGGGAGAGACGAACTCAAAAAAGGAAAGTTGGCTAGAATTAATGTACGCAAAGACGTGGGACGAAGCTAGCTCTATATATTCTAAACTTTGTACGGATGGTATTATTGGGAATCAGGAAATCTATATTAGAGAGTATGTTCCTCTTGCTAATTTGGGCTGGGCAATAGGCGGGTTACCATTAACGAAAGAGTTTAGATTCTTTATATGCGATAAGCAAATTGTATCTGGTGGGTTCTACTGGGATGCTTTTGCTGATGATATTATATTTCAGGGGCATAAGATTCCTAGTGTGGATGAAGCCCCTATTGCTTTTTTGCAGAAGGTAATAGATATAGTTGATGATAAAGCTAGGTTTTATACTATTGATGTTGCGCAGACTGAGGCTGGAGAATGGATTGTAATTGAACTAAATGACGGAATGTTTGCGGGTTTATGCGGAAATGATCCTAATATATTTTATGAGCGTCTAAGGAAAATTGTATCATGAAGTCAACATTTATATTGATTTTCGGAAGTTTTTCCTATGAAAATTATTAATATAGCAGCGGTAGCCCTAAACCAAACCCCTCTTGATTGGGACCGTAATGTAGGAAACATTCTTGCCGCTATGGAGGATGCTGATCAACTAGAAGTGTCCTTGCTTTGTTTCCCTGAGCTTTGTATTACCGGTTATGGATGTGAGGATCTGTTCTTTGCCAAGTTTGTTCAGGAAAAGGCCCTGATGCTATTGGAGGTTATCAGAGCTAATGTTCCAAAGAATATGATTGTGTCCGTTGGTTTGCCGCTAGTATTTAATAATGCTCTTTATAATGTTGCGGCTATAATTGCTAACAATACAGTGCTTGGATATGTTCCTAAGCAGCATCTATGTTCTGACGGAATTCATTATGAGCCCAGGTGGTTTAAGCCTTGGCCAGCCGGAGTTGTTGATTATACGGCCGATGATATTCCAATTGGCGATTTAGTTTTTGATGTCGGAGGAATTAGAATAGGATATGAGGTATGTGAAGATGCCTGGGTTTCTGACCGCCCCGGGATAAAACTTGCCGAGAGAGCTGTTGATATTATTCTTAATCCAAGCGCAAGTCATTTTTCTTTTGGTAAACATGAGGTCCGTAAACGATTTGTAATAGAGGGTTCCAGAGCCTTTAGATGCGTTTATATCTATTCTAATTTGCTGGGTAATGAATCAGGTAAGATTGTATTTGATGGCGATTTAATTATTGCTTCGGGTGGGAAGGTGGTTTCTGAAGGTAGGAGATTGTCATTCCTAAAGTATATGCTTCTACCGGCTACTGTTGATATTGATGAAAACAGAACTACCCAATTGCAAAATGGTTCGTTTAGACCCGCTCTTAATATTGGGGTAGAGGTAATAAATTTCTTTTATAGAGACGTGTTACCACAAAATTATAATATTAGTGATAAGTATGGGATAGGGTTTGGAGCGTCAAAAGAGATTGAGTTCCAGCATGTGGTAGCTCTGGGGCTTTTTGATTATATGGTTAAGAGCAGGTCTAATGGATTTATAGTTTCTTTGAGCGGAGGGGCCGATTCTAGCGCCGTTTCGTGTTTGGTTAGGTCCATGTACGATATTGCTAGAAAAGAGCTTGGAGACGATTTAATGCCGGCTATGAACGAATTATTAACCTGTGTGTACCAAAGCACTATTAATAGTTCTGGTGACACTAAAAAATCAGCGGCATCATTAGCAGCCGATATAGGTGCTGACTTTAGGATTTTAGATGTAGATCCGATAGTTGATGCCTATAAAAAAATAATTGAGCCAGTAATAGGTAGGAAGCTAGACTGGAATCAAGATGATATAGCGTTACAGAATATACAAGCCAGAGTAAGGTCTCCTGGTATTTGGATGCTAGCAAATATAAAAGGAGTGCTGTTGCTATGTACTTCTAATAGGTCTGAGGCGGCGGTAGGGTTCTTCAGTATGGACGGTGATAGTAGTGGCGGGTTAAGTCCTATTGGCGGAATTGATAAATCATACTTGCTGTCTTGGCTTAGATGGCTAGCTACTACTAATGAGATGTATAGCTCTGCGTTGAGGTATGTTAACGTATTAATTCCTACTGCTGAGCTTAAGCCATTGGAAGCTGGACAGACTGATGAAAAAGATTTAATGCCTTATGACGTATTAAATCGGATTGAGGAATTGGCAATAAGGGACAAGTTATCTCCGGCCGAAGTATTATTTAAGCTAAGTCATGATGAATCGTTTGCGTATGATGAGGGTATATTGGCTAAGTGGGTTAACAAATTCTTTAAGTTATTTGCGCAGAATCAGTGGAAACGTGAAAGACTTGCTAGCGCGATTCACCTGGACGATCACAATTTAGATCCTAAGACATGGTGTAGGTTTCCGATATTGTCTGGCGGGTTTGAAGAAGAGATGGCGGAGTTAACAGATGAATAACGCAGAGCCTTTACTTAGAGTGTCTGAGTTAGTAGACGCTGGTATTGCCGGATCATTTTTATCATTTAATCTTACACATGCTATTAATGACGTTTACAAAAAACTATTAGAGTATTTTGACGAAAAGCTAAATACATTTGAGTTAGGGGTAGACTTATCTTCTGCGCCATGTACTTGCGGCAACTGGGGGTATTGTGGAAACTGTGTGCAAAATGTTGGCTATCTTTCAAAAGAAGAGTACCATAAAATGTGGGATGAAATACGCGCTAACAGATTGACAACAGTGATTTCAATTAAAACTTGGTTGTCAGTAGAAGAGGCGTTGGCAATTCTAGATCTATTTGACAATGAATTTTGGATAGGTTATAAAAGCAAAATGCACGCCAAGTTAGCAGTAGATTTGTCGTTTGAAATTACATCAAGACTTCCTTATGTGGATAGTGTTAGTAAAAAAATAGTAAAATGACGGGTATTTTTTCGGAAAAAGTAGTTGTTGGCACTAAGATGGAACGGGCTTTAGATGAGTTTGTTCAAGCTTGCGAAGTTCATATTGAAGATGAGCAATCGAAGATACTTCCTGATAATTCTTTAATTTCTATTTTGTGTGATTCGGTTAGACTTGCAAGAAAGTTTGATGCTGTAATTATTGAGCGTAATAAATATAAATCAGCTCTTATTGCTGCTGGTAAGGCTGCTGGAGCGTTATTATCGGAAACATGCTCCTTAGAGTTTTTGATGAACGTTCCAAATGAAATTAGCTTGGTTATAAAGAGTTTTAACCGTAAATAATATCAGATACCGCTGCGAAATATTTGCTCATCGGAACTCTCTGCAAATTATAAGCCAGCACTAAGTCCTGCATATACTGAGGCATTTCTCCGTTAAATTTAAGTTCTAATACATTAATATCTGAATTTAATATGATGTGATCCGGAGCATGACTTCTATCGTAAAGGTTAGCAATGGAGTACCCAATATTGCTGTCAATGGTTACTCTTTCCCCTTTATTGGTTGGGGACGCAAAAGCTTCTCGGTCATAGTTAATTAGGACTTTTGGTGTAGCTCCTATCATCTTTGCTATTTTTGAGAACGGTAATAGTCCCTTCTGTATCTCAGCGTCAAACTCACTAGGCTGAACTATATACCTATACTTAGTAATGTTATGATTGGCTTTCTTCTTAATTTCGAAGAATGCTTGATCATCGTTATCATAAAACCTTACTCTTAACTTAAATCTAGCGTCTTTAATCATATGGTCTTTATATAATTTCCATTCACTATTATCTAAGTATACGTTGCTTATGTTATAAAACTGACCATGTTCATCGGCATTAACGAACGCTTTGATGTGGTCTTTTATAATAATACCTTCTAGTGGGGTAATAAAATATTTGTATTCAAACCTTGGGGCGATAATAGAAGAGGCTAGTTTTATTAATGGAGAGGGCTCTTTGTGAGCTTTTTTAACGGCGTCTTCAATCCAATCTAGTCTGAAGTGGGTATCTTTAGGAAGGTCATTTAGTTTATACCAGCCGTGAGTTTTGCTTTCTTTTTTGTCGAGGTTTAAATTTTGCGTCCATTTTCTCTTTTCTGAGAGAGGAATGGCGTAAGCAAATATATGGTACTGATAATCTGGATCATTATCTTTTCTTACAATATGTTTGCCGATATATTGTTTATCAGTGGGTAAGGCGCCTATTTCTTCTATGGCTTCTCTTTCGGCGGTTTCTAGTGGACTTGAGTCGGAATCCGTGCTACGACCACCTGGAGTATCCCACATGAGCGGATTGTTTAGATGTTTCGACCGGCGGATTAAAAATATAGTCCGATCATCTAAGCAATAGAAGAGTAACCCCGCGGAATAACTATCTTTTTTAGCACGTTTACTAAAGCCTCTGTGAGATAAAGCGTCGTAAATGGTGGTAAATTCATCGAGTTGGCCCATGCAGTAATGCGAGAATAAGCTATAAAGGAAAATAAAATATGGTCCAAGAGAAGGAGCGCTGTTTATGTCACCACGCGGAGCACGAAGGGGAACCTTGTTTATGGGAATCTCCTGGTGGTGACCTGATCGGCCAGTACTGCACTTGCACGGAGTACCGACCATGCCCGCATCCGCCAGAGAAGCGCGGGCCGGCCAATTTCTTTGGGGATCCAACATGCAACGGGTGCTCGACACACTTTCAGAGTGAAGACGATTACAAGCAACGAAGGAAATAATATGTGTTGTTCATTAGAAAAGGCTCATTTCCACAAAACTATTCTATATGCTGCTGAAACTACGGTTGATGATAATTTAGTTCATGCCTATCCGGTTCTTGCCAAAGACTTCGGTAAGCGAGTTTCCGGGCGGGCTGGAATTCCGACGGGTTCCTTGGCCGCGCCCCAGCGGCTTCCCGTAGCCTTTGCGCATGCCGGTCCAGTTCTTCAACAACCAGCGCGTCGTGCGGTGTGTAAATCACAGCCTAGGGGATCACGTGCTCGCCCCAGGGCAGGTATCGACGATGCACATCGCGCAATGGCACGCGCTAACGCAGGTCCTGCCACCCGGCGCGGGTGGCACGGGAGCGCCTGTGCACTTCAACCCGAACGCGGGGATCCCAGTGAAGTGTTGTATCTGCCAAGTCTGCGGATACGTCGAGCTTTACTCCGGGGTGGTGCAGAATCCCGACGTATGGGGTGCGGTCAATGGCTGACGAGCAACCGACTCTATACGCCGAGATTATCGGGGCAACAGAGACGGCACGGGCCAGTACCCGGCGGGCTGGCGTCCATGCGGTCGGTTCATGGGCACTCACGGGGGAACAGTTGGAGCGTATAGTTGACGCTCTAGAGAATCCGCCCCGCCGTGCGGATTGGACTGGAACCATAGTTTCTGGCGGTTCCGCGCTGTTCTTTGCGCTAAAAATTCTCACTGGCCCGTCGTTCAAGCCAGAGGGATGGGATTTAGCGGCCGTCGTTATAGGTGGATGTGTGGTCGTGATTACGCTGTGGCGGGCAGGTACGCAGCACTTCACGAAGGATCCTCATCACGCAAAAGCTGTTCGGGACGCGAAGGCTATGGCCAAGGCAGAAACGGATCGTCAGGCCGCCACATGACGCTCCCCTCGGTACAGCTCTTCGTAGGTCGGCGCGACCGTATGCGCCGCCAGCCCCAGCACCGAATTGAAGGCGGTCATCGGGTAGAAGCGCCTGTTGAAGCGGAAAACGTACTCGTCGAGGTAGGACTGCAAGTGCTGCGGGCTCACCCCGTGGTGCGTCCCGGCGAGCCACGTCTTCAGGTTCGAGAAGATCAGGTGGATCATCGGCACAGGAAGATCGTGATCCAGGGCGACCACTCGCGAACGGATGCGTACCTGCCATGTAATAGGTAAGAGTTTCAACGATTATTTTACCAATGGCGATTTCTGGCTGCCGGTAAAAAATATAAAGGACGCGGCGGAAAGTGTAAAAGAATTTAGTTTTGACTTAAGAAGAAGTCCTCCCGGCAAGTTCCCAAAGACAATCTAAACTAAACAAGGTCAAGTAAAATGAAAAGTAATTTAAGATCTATTATGAAAAAGGCGCAAAAATTAAAAAAGATTGATCCGAACATATTAGTTGATAAGCTTGATATAGCTCCTGGATATTATTTGATTTCCAACATCCCTTCTAATAGTGCATTATATGAATCTTTAAAGGAGTCTATTCATTTAGGGCTTGCGGAAATTGTTGCTGAGCGCGGAGTTAATAATAGATATAGCATTGGAAATACGGTATTATATTCTCCTAGTTATGGTAGCGATGATTATATAGGGGACTACCTGCTAATACATGAGTCTTGTATTAGGGCTAGAATAATATGAACAAGTGCAAAAGCGTTACTATTACTGGCGCCGATGATGAGGTTGATCCCAAAGAGCTTCAGGCGTTATCAAAAGAATTTCCTTACGTTGTTGAGTGGGCAATTCTATTCTCACATTCTAAAGAAGGAGTTGCTCGCTATCCGTCAGCTAAATGGCGCAAGGAATTAGAAATATTAGCAATAGAATCTGATGATATGTGGTTGGCTGCGCATTTTTGTGGCGGCTATACTAGAAACATTATGGCAGGGAGCGCGGTTGACTACGCTTCTCTTTCAAGGGCTTATTATCGCGTACAGCTTAATGGATTTGCGCCTTCTCCGACTATGAAGTTTTATAATGGCGTTGAGTGGATTATTCAGGCGACAAATAAAGAATTATTAAATGAATCAGTCAAAATAGCGCACGCAGAAAATGATGTCGTGTCTGCTTTATGGGATTGTTCCGGCGGTCAAGGGATCAAATCAACTGAATGGCCGCTACAACCGCTAGGCTTATCACTTGGTTATGCTGGGGGAATAAATGCGGAAAATGTTGTGGAGTCTATTAAACAAATCGAAAAAGTAACGCGCCATACTTTCTGGATTGATATGGAGTCTGGAGTGCGGACAAATAACAAATTCGACTTAGTTAAAGTTAGACAAGTATTAGAAGCTGCGAAACCATATTTAATATAACCAATGCCGCTCACTGACAACGATAAATTACATCTCATCATTCGAGACATCCGTACCCCGTGGAGCCGAAAGAGGCTGGCAAAGGCTATGTGCGGGCTAGGATACGACTCTCCTGGTTTGATCGAAAAAATGGCAACTCCGGCTTATCTCAAATTAATGCGTATAATTTTTTTGATCAGGCAATTAAGATCGCAAAAGAAAATGATATTGATGTGACACCATATTTGTCATTATATTTGGGACATGCTACAGTTAGGAATAAACCAGTTCTTATGTCGTGTATAGCAGATAATAAGTTATATATTGAAGGGGCTTTGCTTGATAGGTTAATTTATTTTTCCGCGTTACCAGATTCGTTATTCTCTCACCCGGCAGCTTTGGCTATGTATCACGGTGGAGAAAACGCGAGAATAGCTTTGAAGATGATACTTAACTGTATGACTGACTCTGACTCTGGGCGCAAAAAGGAATTAGTAAGCTTAATAGATCTGGTTGGCGGATTTTGATAAATGAATTTAGTAGAGCAAAATGAGCTTAATGGTTGTGCTCCGGCCTGCATATCAATGTTGACTGGTTTACATCAGAACAAATGTAAAAAATTATTCCCAAACAAAAGTAAAAACTAAACGGCGCCCGGGAAGTAATCCTTGTTTTTTGGTGTTGTACGATAAGGGCCTTTATTGGAAAGGATTGCACGCAGTTGTTTGGAATGGTAAAAAATTTTTAGATCCTTTACCTAAGTCATGGAGACAGAACGGTAAAATAACCAGCGTTCAGTATAAGAAAATGATTGTGAAATGTTTTGAGATTGAAAATGCTAACTAAAACCCAAACAAAACAAATTGCAGACTCTATATCCGACCAGCAATTAAACGCGCTAAAATTACATCTAGAGTACGCATTAAAGAATAAAGAAAGCATACATCCCAGAACATTATTCGCTGATACCAAAGCGTTATTAGAGGTTGATGACTTTGCTCAGTTCCATCAGTTAATTAGCGCATGCATGGAGTGTGCCAAACTTCCGGGCTATACAAATGGTCCGAAGGGTGTTATAGTCAAGGAACAAGCTCAAAAGTCTTATCTTTCCGTACAGCCAAAGCAAGATAATAAAGACTCACACCGAATAATTATATCAGGAAAAAAATATAGTTACTTGGTTAAAGACAGCGAGATTAGATCGTTACTATTAATAGTCTTGGGCGCTAAGGAAGATAATAGTGGGATGATTGAGTTTTGTGATAAGAAATATAGCTGTTCAGAAATAGAGTTGCTAAAGAAATTGCTGGTTAAATTTTTCGGCGCAATATGAATATTTTATTTCCATCGCTACCAACTAGGATTACAGAAGTTGATCCTGGCTTTGAGGCAGAACAACAAGCTGCTATTAAAGCTGGGTTTAAAACGATTTTAGCTGACACAAATCCGTTTAGTGAGAAAATTATAGTAAGATATTCCGGAGACGTTAGTGAAAAGGCCGAAACTTTATATCGCGGATGGATCGTTACTCCTAGCGTTTATCAAAAGTTATGCGCTTTAATTCCGTCAATGGTTGTAGATCAAAAGGCATATGAGTTTTGCTATTATTTGCCTAATTGGTATAAAGCACTTGGCCCACAGTTGACTCCTTATAGCATTTGGTTTCCGCAAGATGAATTTGATATGAAGTTTGTTAAAGTGACACCCACAATTGTATCCTCTTATTTTAAAGGTTCAGCGCTTATATTAAAAGATTATATTAAATCAGCCAAGCATAATTGGTATGACGCTTGTTTTATTATGAGCGCAAGTAATAGCTCAGAAGTAGCAAGGGTAACAAATAATTTTGTCGATATACAGGGAAAAGATTTAGTTGGCGGGCTAGTATATCGAGAATATATTCATTTCAAAAAGATTGGAATTCATCCTAAAAGTAAAATGCCATTAGCTCACGAGTGGCGTTTCTTTGTTTATCGTGGTAACATATTCTATAAAGCGCCTTACTGGTCAACTGGAGATTATGGTGATCTTCCGTCTGACGATTGTGTAAAACCTATCTTAGACAGAATGGTGAGCCCGTTTTATTCGATTGATATGGCTCAAAAAGAATCAGGAGAATGGTTTAACGTAGAAGTAGGCGATGGCGGCAGTTCCGGTATTCCTGAAGGCGGCAATGTAGAAGAATTTTATCAGGCACTAGCAAAGGTAATAAAATGACACAAAATATTCATCTTTTAATTATTGATCCACAGCTAGATTTTATTTCTGGCTCACTCCCGGTAAAAGGTGCGGACAAGGACATGGAACGTCTTGCCGCGATGATAAATAGAATTGGGACGAAGATAAAAAATATTCACGTTACATTAGATACCCACAGGCCATTTGATATAGCACACCCATTATATTGGATAGATGCTAACGGTAGACACCCGGCTCCATTTACTATAATCAAAGTAGAAGATATTGAAAATAATTCTATACAGCCATCTATTCCTGATTTATATAGACGCTCATTGAATTACGTTAAGGATCTCAAAGCTAATAACAGATATGATCTTTGTATTTGGCCGGAGCATGTTTTGCTTGGTACTGAGGGGCATAATGTATATCCTTTACTTATGGAGTCACTACTTAACTGGGAACAAACCGTAGCATTAAAGAACGCGCTTTCTGGTGATTCTGCTATGATTGATTTTGTAATGAAGGGAATGAATCCTTATACTGAGCATTATTCTGCTATTGAGGCCGAGGTCCAAGACTCTAATGACGTTGGTACACTGCCAAACATTAAACTAATAAACTCGCTGAACGAAGCTGACGTTGTAGTTGTAGCTGGGGAGGCCGGGTCACATTGCGTTAGATCGACAGTCAATAGTTTACTTCAGTATATGAGGTTTACTAATCAAGGGAATCATAGTAAAATCGTTATTCTTGAAGATGCTATGAGTCCTGTGCCTGGGTTTGAGAAGCAACAACTAGATTTTTTTAAATATATGTCAATTAGTAATGTAAGTTTTAGTACAACGAAAGATTTTTTAAAGTAACTCATGGAAAAATATACAGAGTGTCTTAGCTGTTTGGATTTTAGATCCTCCAAATTATTTGCCGAAGCTAAGGGTTGTCACAAATGCAATGGTAGTGGGATAATAATTAGTAACGAAATTCCATGCAATAATTGTGGCGGCTCGTTGTTAGTTGACAAAGAGCACGGGGAACAATATATTGACGGATTAATTGACGCAAAGGTTAGTGGTGGCTATTTTTCAAATCATCTTTCAGATTGTCGTTCATATAATTTTTCGTTGTGTGAAAAATGTTTGAGAAAAATGTTTGATGAGTTTAAGATTCCGCCGACCGTAAAAGATTACTTACATGGTAATGATGTTTCTTACGCAGAAGATCAGGATTGGTATAGATATACTGTATGGCGTGATTCAGGTGGCAAAGAGGCAAAATTACCGACCGGCATTTGTAATTATCGTGAATATTGTCAGGCGCCGGCTAAATATAGAGCATTTGTCTCTAGTTTTTTAACTAGTGATATTTATTGCGAAGTACATGCAAAAGAAATTGATGGCTGCGTTAATTGTTATTTAATTCCTATAGACAGCGTGCCATTTGAGGTAGTTACAGAGGCGGACAAGCGTAGAGTTGTTGATTGAAATTGAAGCCGCGACGCTGCCCTTCCTCGATACGGATAAGTTTGGAATTTTGTGGTTTGCAGACAGTCTTGATGTTGATAATAATTCCTTTTTTAAGAGTATTAATAAACAAGCAATATTTAAAAAAATAGAATTTAACGACGGATGTATTGTTTGGGGGCCGAAAGAAGAGTTAGACAAGGCTTATAGCGGCCCTACGCAAAGATCAAAATGAAGAATAAAAAATTAATCGCTTTAGTTCTTGCTTCATCGATAATTCCTTTATGGTTTAAAAAATATGATCCTATAAAGAAATATATAGAGTATAATTATCATTTTAAACTTGATAGCACCTCTCTCAGTTGGAATAAGATTGAATTACATAATGTTACTATAAATAAAAATACTTACATCAAAGATATTAGTGTAAGTTTAAATGGCCCAATTGTTCTTGCTGGCGGCTTTGTTCAAATAGACAAAGATGCTACAAACAATATTTCGGCCGAGCATATTAAAAGAGATATACTAGCATCTCAGATTGACGTTGACCTTAAATATCATGGCGCCACGTTTGTTATGCGCAATGTTGAATATTCATCTGTTGCCAAACAAGCCTCTTTCCCTAACGGTATAATCTTTTACAAGGGGCATTATATTAAATTGATTGAAGGCGTAATAAACCAAGAAGATA
>Ga0315288_10002676_pt1 | contig 22913 bp, 15 predicted proteins | sample YL17G11_20_MG_FD_203454 | JGI IMG/M metagenome (GOLD analysis project Ga0315288, IMG submission 203454) | Sediment microbial communities from Yellowstone Lake, YNP, Wyoming, USA - YL17G11_20 | ecosystem: Environmental > Aquatic > Freshwater > Lake > Sediment | place: USA: Wyoming | collected...
ACCTACGAAAAACGCGTCCTCTATGTCACGCACGATGTGACCCGGATGCTCCGCCAAGGCCCGAACGCCGTGGGCGTCATCCTGGGAAACGGTTGGTTCAAATCGCGCGCCCTTCTCTTTCAGCTCGTGATCGAGTTGGAAGACGGGAGCCGGGTCGAAGTCGCAAGCGACGCCTCCTGGAAGGCCGCCGACGGTCCCCTACTCGAGGATAGCGTCTATAACGGAGAAGCATATGACGCGCGGCGCGAAACGCCCGGCTGGGATAGCCCCGGCTTCGACGATAGGGAATGGCCGCCGGCTGGGGCCGTCAAGGGCCCGGCGGGCGTTCTCTCGTCCCAGATGATGCCGGCCATCCGGGTCGTGGACACGGTCATCCCGCTCCGGATGACCAATCCGGCCCCCGGTGTCTTTGTCTTCGATATGGGCCAGAATTTCAGCGGCTGGGCCCGGCTCCGGGTCGAAGGTCCGGCCGGGACGGACGTCCGACTTCGGTTCGCGGAGCTCCTTTATGACAACGGCATGATCAACCAGGAAAACCTGCGGGCCGCCCGGGCCGAAGACCACTATGTCCTGAGGGGCGGCGGAGAAGAAGCCTGGGAGCCGCGCTTCACCTACCACGGCTTCCGCTACGTCGAGGTCACCGGATTCCCGGGAACGCCGGGGCTCGATACCCTGCGCGGCCGGGTCGTCCACAGCGCCGTAGAGCCCACGGGGAGCTTCGCCTGCTCCAAGCCCGTCCTCAACGATCTCCAGCGGATCCTCGTCTGGGGCCAGAAGACCAACCTCCACAGCGTCCCGACCGACTGCGACCAGCGCGACGAGCGTATGGGCTGGATGGGCGACGCCCAGGTGACGGCGGAAGAGGCCATGATGAACTTCGATATGGCCGCCTTCTATACGAACTTCGTCCGCGACATCCGGGACGAGCAGGATGACCAGGGCCGGATCACGGATACCGTGCCCCACATCTGGGGGGGCCGGCCGGCTGATCCGGCTTGGGGGACCGCCTATCCCCTGCTCTGCTGGTACATGTTCAAGTATTACGGCGACACGCGGGTCCTCGAGGAAAACTATGACGGACTGAAGAGATATGTCGGGTTCCTGCAAAGCAAGGCCGAGAACGGGCTCGTCAAGTTCAGCTCCTACGGCGACTGGGTCGCGGTCGAGAAATGCCCGGGGAGCCTGGTCTCATCCTTTTACCAGTATTACGACGTGAAGGTCCTGGCGGAAATCGCCCGGGTCCTGGGGAAGGTCGAAGACGCGAAGATCTATGACCGGCTCGCGGCCGGGATCAGGGCCGCTTTCCACAAAGAGTATTACGACCCGAAAACGGGAAGTTACGGGATCACCCAAACGGCCAATACCCTGGCCCTATTCCTGGACCTAGCGCCGGAGAACGCGCGCGGCGGCGCCTGGTCCCGACTGTTCGACGACCTCGTCTATTCCCATGACTCGCACCTGACGACGGGCATTTTCGGCACGAAATATGTCATGGAGCTCTTGACACGGATGGGAAGCTCCGATCTTGCTTACGATATCGCGACGCGGACGACCTACCCGAGCTGGGGCTATATGATCGCCGACGGCGCCACGACGCTCTGGGAGCTGTGGCAGAAGCGCGAAGGCCCGTCCATGAACTCCCACAATCATCCCATGTTCGGGAGCGTCGGCGCCTGGTTGTATAAAACCCTGGCTGGTATCGAACAGGCCGAAAGCTCCTCGGGATTCGAGAAACTCCTCCTCCGGCCGAGGATGATCAGGGATCTTCGGTACGCATCAGGGTCCGTAAGGACCGTGCGCGGCGACGTCACCTGCGCCTGGTCGCGAACGGACAGGAGCGTCCGCCTGGATGCGGCGGTTCCGCTCGGCGTCGAGGCGGAGATCGTCATCCCGAAGTTCAATCTGAAGAACATATCGGTCAAAGAGGGCGGAAGGACCATCTGGGCGGACGGCGCGTTCGTCCCGGGTGTCGAGGGCGTGATCGAAGCGAAAGAAGCGTCCGGTTCGATCATCATCAAAATGGGATCGGGAAGATACGCGTTCGAATTGACGGGGGAATGAAAATAGGGACACGATACCAATTACCGAATTAAAAAAAACGCTCGAAAATCAGGCAGGAAAATGGAAATTCGGAAATTGGTATTGTGTCCCCGATTTATCACCCGATTTATCAATTCGGGGGCCGGCGTCAGCTTCGGCTTCCATTTTTAGAGGCAAGACCCCTAACCTGTTTCATGAAGATCTTCCGGACCTCCAGAAAGAAATTCTGATAACCCTCCCCCCGGAAATCCGGATAGGTCCAGTCGAGGGTCTTGACGCCGGTCTTTGTGAACAGCAATTCGAGGTGGGCGTAGATCCCGCCGCTCAGGGGGACACGATGGGCGAAGTTTTTGGTCGTGGCCATGATCAGCGCGGACGATGTCAGGATGCCGGGGTCGAGGTTCACGACCCGGGCGTCGGTTGCCGCGGCGGCCCCGATCTCCCTTTCCAGGGCATTGGTTTGGAGTTTGATGGTGCTGAGGTCATCGGGGGGAACGAGCCGTTCGAAGCTCAAGAAGGCGCGTTTCAAGGCGGGGCCCATTTCTTTCTCATAATAATCCGTGCCGGCGAAGGGAAAAACCGAGCTCCTGAGGTCGACGGGACCGAAGCGTTCAACGAGCCGCTCCTCCCCCGTCCGGAAAGCGTCCTCCCGGCTTGAGATCATCCCGCAGATGAGCTTAGCCGGGGTGAATGGTTTTACCTGGGTCATGGGACAACCTCAAGCCATCTTCGCAATCAGGTATTCCAAGTACCGCGATTTCATCTGCCGACCGGCCATGGTCTTCTTGACCGGGGGGAGTTTCAGAATGACGCCGAGAATCGCCGCCATCGTCCGGTGGTTCCATTGGGCATGATTATCGAAGATGAGGTTCTGGAGTTTGCCCCGCTCGATGGCCATTAGAACGGCCCGGTGGACCGAGTTGAGCGGCGTGATGATTCTTTTCGGATGGGGAACAAGGGTAATGCTCCGGCTCGAGCAGGTCCGTACGCACAAGCCGCAGCCCAGGCAGATCTCCTTGTTCAGGCGCGCCTTGCGCTTCTTGGGCTGGTGAGGGTCGTTGGCCGAAACGAGGCTCATCGCTTCGACCGGGCAGACGTCCACGCACTTGCCGCATCCGGAGCACGTCGATTCGTCGATCCCGGGAAGATAGTTGGTGTGGATCGGGAAGACGGATCCGAAACGCTTGATGCCGAGGAGCGCCTCGCAGCAGCAGCCGCAGCAGTTGCAGATGAAGCTCACGCTCCGGCGGACGTTCTCGCCGAATTGGACGAGGTTTCGTTCATAGGCCTGCTCGAGGAGGTCCAATCCCTCCTTCACGCCGACCGGCCTGGCGATCCCGTGCTTGGTGAGTGAGAACGCCACGGTATTGAAGGTCATGCAGATGTCCTGGGGGGCGTCGCAGGCGCGGCCGACATGCGTCATCTTGTGGCGGCAGTAGCAGACACCGATCGCCCTGTGCCTGGCAGTCTTGATCACCTCGCTCGCCCGTTCGTGATCCAGAACTTCAAGCGAATGATCGGACGGCAGGGCGGGCTCGTGGACGAATACCCGTCCGAGCTGGGTCTCGCCGTTCACGAAGAGGGCCTTGATGAAGTCCTCCTCCACATTAAGATACTGGTAGAAGAGCTCCGCGAGCAGCTTCTGATCGATGTCCTGACGCACCCGCATCATCGAGAATTCAAAGAAGCCGGCCATGGGAGGCGGCAGGGAGTACAGGCTCCGTCCGTGCCTTTCGTTATCCACCAGGAGGCCGCGTTCGGCCAGGGAATCCAGGACCTTCCGCGCCTCGCTTTCGGGCTTTTTCCAGATGAGGGCGGCCTTCTTCGCCGTGAAAGGCTTGATGGGCAGGGAGGAAACGAGGCCGGCTTCATTTTCGGAAAAAAGCATCCGGAGGATCTTGAACAGCAGCTCCGAGGGCGGGGCCCCCTGGGGGGAACGGTTGAGCCGCTTCACGAGTTGCTGATATCCGTCCCGTGCCGTCAGGTGGGCCATGATTCATCCTCCGTCGCTTAAGACGGCTTCTTCCCGGAGCCGGCGAACGCTTTCATGACCGCCGGCCGGATCTCCGGAACAACCTGGTTCGGGATCGTGAAGGCCAGGTTGTAAAGCTGGATCTTCCAGGCCCCGTCGATCTTCTCCAGCGCTCCGGAACCGCGACACGGCCAATAGGACTTGGAAACGAGGTCCTCGTCGAACCAGGCCGTGTTCCCGTCGGCGGACAAAGAAATGCTGCGCCGGATCGCCGAATAAACCCACGCCGACGTCCCCTGGAACCGTGGCGCTGCCCAGGCCTCGAACTCTTCTTTTGTCCATCGCTCGGTCACGTCCGTCCCGAGGAAGATCGCGCCCGGCGCCATCGAACCGAAATAGGTTTTGGCGTCGGCCGTGGCCGCCGCCTTGTGCCAGGTGGTAAGGAGGACGTCGATCTCGGCCTTGACGGAGGCATTCTTGTCCTGCGCGGCGGGAAGGGCCGCGGCGATCGCGAATACAGCCAGGGCAATCAAGGTTTTTTTCATGATCGGCTCCTTCAAGGGATTGGCGATAAGGATAATCCATGTCGGACGCAGAGGCAAGCGCGGAATTCAAATCCAAAATTGCCGATAGGACGCGAGTCGGAATTCCGGGTATCACCAGAAGTCAATGTTATCTCTTGAGAAGAAAGAATCCTATCGGCAATTTCGGGTTCAAACGGCAACGCTTAGGGCCGCTCTCGGACGGACATCAAGGACACGAAATAAGGAAATTGGGTCCGCGGGCAAAGAAACCGGTTGAGATGCGGCCTCGTTCGGATATATAAACGGATAGATGACGAGAGGAGAAAGACGTCCCATGAGAAAAAGCGGATCCCCGGCGTTCAAGCGGACCTCGGCCATACCGGCCGTCGTTCTCGTGCTTCTTTCATTCCGGCCCGGCGTCGCGAGCGGCGCCGAGATCAAGCCGGAGCTCTTCGGCGGGCTCAAGTACAGGCATATCGGGCCCGTGGGCAACCGGTTGACGGCCGTGGCCGGCGTTCCCGGCGAGCCCAATATCTCCTTTGTGGGGGCCGCCTCCGGAGGGATCTTCAAGACCGTGGACGGCGGCGTCAACTGGAAACCGGTCTTCGACGGCCAGGACGTCTCGTCCATCGGGTCCCTGGCCATCGCCCCCTCGGATCCCAATATCGTCTGGGCGGGAACGGGCGAGGCCTTCATCCGAAGCAACGTCTCCCAGGGAAACGGGATCTACAAATCCACCGATGGCGGCAAGACATGGAAACGCCTGGGGCTGGACAATACGGGCCGCATCGCCAGGATCGTGATCGCCCCCCGGAACGCCGAGATCGTCTTCGCCGCGGCCATGGGCCACTGCTACGGTCCCCAGCAGGAGCGGGGCGTCTACCGCACCCTCGACGGCGGCAAATCCTGGGATCGGGTCCTCTTCGTCGACGAGAACACCGGCTGCTCCGATATCGCCATGGACCCCAATAACCCGCGGGTCCTGTTCGCGGGAATGTGGCCGATGCTGATCAAGACTTGGGGCAAATGGAGCGGCGGTCCCGGCGGCGGCTTGTTCAAGTCCGTCGACGGCGGCACGACCTGGACTAAGCTCAAGGGGCAGGGTCTCCCCGAGGGCGATATCGGAAAGGTGGGGGTGGCCGTGGCCGCCAAAGACTCCAACCGCGTTTACGCCCTGATCGAAACCAAGGACGAAGGGCTCTGGCGGTCGGACGACGGCGGCGAAACCTGGAAGCTCATCAACCGGGACCACGCCATTTTGAACCGGCCCCTTTATTACACCCGATGCGTCGTCGCTCCGGACAACGCCAATGAAATCTACTTCCCCGCCACCGGCTTCCATATGAGCCTCGACGGCGGCGAAACGCTCAGGAGGTTCCGGGTCTGGGGCGGCGACAACCACGACATGTGGATTGATCCCCTCGACCCCCGGCGCATGATGGTGGGCAACGACCAGGGGCTCGCCCTGTCCTCTGACCGCGGGAAAAGCTGGCGCGGCATCGAGCTGCCCATCGCCCAGATGTATCACGTTTATGTCGACAACCGGGTGCCCTACTACGTCTACGGCAACCGGCAGGACGGCACCTCATACCGCGGGCCCAGCAACAGCCGGATGGAGCGGGCGGGCATCCCCCGGGGGCTTTGGCACCCCATCGGCGGTTTTGAGAGCGGTTTCGCTGTTCCCGACCCGGTGGACAACGACATCGTCTGGTCGGGCAACTATGACGGCCTGCTTGACCGCTTCGACCTGAAGACCCTGCAAAGCCGGGGTGTGACGGTCTGGCCCGAAACCATCAGCGGCCATGCCGGCAACGACGCCAAGTACCGGTTCCAGTGGACCTTCCCCATCGCCATTTCGCCGCATGACCACAACCGCGTCTATGTCGGGAGCCAATTTGTGCACATGACAACCGACGGAGGCCAGAGCTGGACGATCATCAGTCCGGACCTTTCCACCAACGACAAAACCAAGCAGGAGCGGACGGGAGGGATCACGCAGGACGACGCCAATCCCTTGATCTGCTGCTGCATCTTCGCCCTCGCGGAATCCCCCCTGGAAGCGGGACTGATCTGGGCCGGGACGAACGACGGCCTCATCCAGCAGACGCGCGACGGCGGGAAGAACTGGGTCAATGTCACAAAGAACATCCCGAACCTTCCCCCCTGGGGGACCGTGAGCAACATTGAGCCGTCGCGTTACGGCGCCGGGACCTGCTATATCACGATGGACTTCCACCAGGTGAACGACCGGGACCCTTACGTCTACAAGACAAACGACTACGGCAAGACGTGGAAGCTCATCACGGCCGGGATCCCGAAAAGCCCCTTGAGCTATGCCCACTGCGTCCGCGAAGACCCCGGGCGAAAAGGCCTTCTCTACCTGGGGACGGAAAACGCCGTTTACGTTTCGTTCGACGACGGCGAGAAATGGCTGCCGCTCCAATCCAACCTTCCCCACGCTCCGGCGCATTGGCTGACCGTCCAGGAGCACTTCAGCGACCTGGTCGTGGGTACCTACGGACGGGGGTTCTGGATCCTGGATGACATCGCGCCCCTCCGCGGGATCTCCCCCGAGGCCCTGGCATCGGAGGTTCATCTCTTCGCGCCGCGGCCGGCCTACCGCTTCCGGGGGATCGAAGGCCCGAGCGACTCCCCCAACGACCCCTGCCGGGGAGAGAATCCGCCCTACGGCGCGAGCCTCACCTATTACCTGAAGGAGGAAAGCAAGGAAGCCGTCACCGTCTCCATTCTCGACGAGAACGGTCAGACGGTCCGGACGCTCCGGCAGGAGACCAAGGACGAGATCGAGCCCGCCTACTACGAGGATGAAGAGGCGAAGCCGTTCGAGGTCCCACGAAAGGCCGGTTTGAACCGAGTCTGGTGGGACCTGAGGTATGACAAGACGAAGATGGCGCGGCTGAGGACCGGGGCTTCGGGCCACGAACACGCGACGGTGAACCCGGAGGGCTGGCGGACGTTCCCGGGGGGAAGCCGGATGAGCGGCCCCCTCGTTCCGCCCGGGACCTACACGGTCAAGCTGAACTCCGGAAAAACGGAACTTTCGCAGAAGCTCGTCGTCCTGAAGGACCCGCACTCGGCGGGGAGCGAGGACGACATCCGGGCCCAGACCAAGGTCCTGCTGGAGATCCACGGGAACCTGAACTCTGCGGCCGACCTCCTCAACCGGATCGAATGGCTCCGGAGGCAGATCCAAAACCTGAAACAGGTTCTGAAAGGGAACACGGAGGCCGAACCGGTGGTCAAGACGGGGGAGGATCTGGAACGAAAGCTGGCCGACATCGAGGCGTTCTTCTTCAGCCTGGAGCTCACGGGCTCGGGCGACGACCTCCGCTGGCCGGAGAAGCTCTACGGCAAACTGCGCACCCTGGCCGACGACATCGGCAAAGCCGATTTCCCGCCGACGGCCCAGCAACTCGAGGTCCACGCGATGCTGACGAACCAGCTTCGGGAATGCGCCGGGCGGCTTGACGAATTCATCGCCAGGGACCTGGCGGCTTATAACGACCTGATGAAAAGGATGAACATCCCCAACATCGTCGTCACGAAGTGAACCGCCGGGTCAATCCGCTTTCCCGAACAGGGGGAAGATGTTGCGGAAAAGATATTCCTTGATCCGCGCGTCGAGCGGCTTCGTTTTCGGCCCGTTCGTGTTGAAGCCGACGACATAGGCGGCCCGGACCTCGGGCCGGAAATAGAAGTGGGCGACGAAACCGTTCTGGTCGCCCCCGTGCCCGATGAAACGCTGTCCGAAATTGTCCTCGATGAAGAAGGCCAAGCCCATGAAATCCTTTCGGTTCTCACCGGGGAGGTCCTTTTCGAAATCCTCCCGGGGGATCTCGATCCGGGGCTGGAACATCTCCTCGAGGGAAGATCTTTTAAGGATCCCATCATAAGCCGCCTGCCGGTCTGGGTTCCCCGTCAGAAAGTCGAGATACTTGACGAAGTCTGTGAACGGAGCGTTCAGGCCGCCGTTGGACACCGTGATCCCCGTGTTGGCGTCGAAGACGCCCGGGGTAAGCTTCCCCGCTTCGTCCTGCCAATAGCTGTGCGAGCGATGTTTCAGGAGATGGCAGGGCGTCGCATCGAAATACGAGCGGTTCATTTCGAGGGGCTTGAGGATGTTTTTGTCCACGTAGACCTCGTAGTCATCCGTGGTCAGGAGCTCGATCGTCCGGCCGAGAAGAATGACGGCCGGGTTGGAGTAGCTCCATCGGCTCCCCGGCTTGAACATGATTTCGGTATAAGGGAACATGGCCGCAAGCTGTTCCCAGTGGAGAGGCTCGAAGGGTTGCCAGGGCTGGTCCCTCCACGGCCAGGTCGGATCGCGGAACCCCGCCGTGTGTGACAGGAGATGGGCGATCGTGATCTCGCTTTTATCCCCGAACGGGTCATGAATGTCCCGGAGCTCCGGGATGTATTTGATGATAGGGTCCTCGAGTTTGAGGAGGCCGCGATCCCGGAGCTGCATGATGGCGATGCCGGTGAACGTTTTTGTGATGGAAGCCCAGTGATAGATAGTGTCCGCGTCCACAGGCTGATCCTTCTCGATGTTCGCCAGGCCGTGGTATCGCTCGAAGAGGAGCCGGTTGTCGTGATAGAGCATGAACGAGCTCCCCACGATCCCGGCCTCCTTGACGGCTTTTCCGTAAAAGTCGGAGAGATCGGCCAGGGTTTTCTTCAGGTCCGTATCGGACTTGGGGACCGCGGCCGCGGCCGCCGCAGCGGCGCAAAAAAGAACGGCGGTGATGGACTTAATCATTGGGCTTCACCACGTCTTCATGATCTCGCCGAAGCATTGGAGTCCGCTCGGGATCACAGCGCCATAGCCGCCGCCCGGGCTCGTCCAGGCTCCAGCAAGATACAGATTCTTGACCGGGGTCTTGTGGGGCAGGCGCTGCGGCCCGGAGTTATCGACCGTCTGGTCCCAGCCGTAGATCGCGCCCCTGTAATTGCCCGTGTACCGGACGTTCGTCAGGGGCGTCCCCACCTCCCGGACCTCGATGGACTTCCGGAGACCGGGGAGCAAGGTTTTTTCGGCCGCGTCGATGAGGATGTCGGCCATCCGGTTTTTCTCGGCCTGGTAGGCCTGTTTCTTCCCGGCGAAATAGTCGGCCTCAAATCTTGCCCACGGCTCGTAACCCTGGAGGATCATCAGGGTCAGCGTGTTCTTCCCTTCCGGCGAATATCCCTTGTAGAGGTTATCGTACATGGTCGCGGAGTAGCCTCCGCCGACCTCGCCTTTGAGGCAGGCCGTGTAATCAGCCTCGACGTCGTAGCCCGAATTGTAAAAAACCTCCGTGTCCTTGACGCCTATCTCCTTGACGAGGTCCTTGTTGAGCCCCAGGAACACCTGGAAGGACGATAAGCTTGGGCTGAACTTGTCCATCCGGCCGAGGTAATCCCGGAGGATCTCCGGGGCTCCGATCATCTTGTGGAAGGTGTCGTAAGCGTTGGCGTTCGAGACGACGACCCGGGCCGTGTATTCTTTGCCGTCGGTCGTCCCGACACCGGTGGCGGCCTGGTCCTTGACCAGGATCCTCTCGACCTTCGTTCCGAGCTTGACCTCACCGCCGCGGGCCGAGATGAATTTCGCGAACGCGTCGCTGATCTTTTGGGATTTCCCCACAGGATAAAAGCCGCCCTCCTCGAGATAGCCGATCGTGGGCATAGCGTAATAATATGTGCTGACCTTCGATGGCGGAAGGCCGTAAAAACCCCAAAGCGAGGAGATGATGCCCTTAAGCTTCGGGTCCCTGATCCGGAGGTCGACGAGGGCGCCCCAGGGTTTCCCGAAACTCTTGAAGAGGTACGGGAACTCAGTGGGGAATTGGGCCATGTTCGCCCGGCCCTGGGCTTGCGAATATTTATTGATGTCGTTGACGAGCCCCCTCATGTCCTCGAAGATCCCGGCGATACCCTCCCGCTCCCCGGGGAACCTGTTCGTGAGCATTTTGATATAGCCGGGGACGTCCCTGGCCGGAACGCGGATGTCGTCGTCGGGATAGAGGACCCGGTAGACGTTTGGATGCGGCACGAACACGACGTCCTCGATCTCGGGGAAGCCGGGAATGAGGTTCCTGACACCATCCCTCTCCGTGGTCGCCGTGGAATGGAGAGAGACGTCGAAGGAGAAGCCGCCGGGCCGGCGGAAGACCGTGGCATATCCGCCCGGCTTATCGTGTTTTTCCAGGACGAGAACCTTGAACCCCTGGCGGGCGAAGGCCGCGCCGCAGCTTAGTCCTCCAAGCCCGGCGCCGATGACGATGGCGTCGTAGTTGCCTTCGGCGGCATCGGCCCCCGCCCCCTTGCCCTTGGGGAAAGCGTCCCAGTCCAGGGTCATCATCGGAAGGCCCATCAAGAAGGACTTCAGGAAATTCCGCCGGTCCAATGAATTGTTCGACATCTTTCTCCTCCTCACCGGGAATATGTCTTTTGGTATCAAATCCCTCACGGCTTTCCCTCTCTCTTACGCGCCGCCGATGCCCATAAGATCGCGAAGACGAACCAGGCGATCGAGGTCAGCAGGAAGGCTAGCCGGTAAGTTCTCTCGCTGATCTTGCCCGCGAAGAAGAGGACCGGAGAGACGAGGCATAGGGCCAGGCTCGTCAGGGACAGAACCGCCGGAATCCTGGTTTTCATCTCACTCCCTCCTTCCTCCTCGAGGCCATGAGCACGGTATAGGATGCGAGCGCAATGAACCAGCCCGGGAGCCAGCGAAAATAGAGGTGAAGGGGCAAGGAGAAGCAGATGACGAGGGTCCCGAGCCATGCGATAAGGGCGCTCCAGTTGAACGTCCAGCCGCGCTTCTCGGCCATATACTGCTCGATCCGGAGACGCGGGAAGATCCAGTGTTCTGCGAAGACGATGGCCCCGATGGGCATGAGGACGAGCCCGTAGATGGCCACGTAGTCCAGGAGTTTCAGGAAAAAGACCGGGAAACAGGAAAGCACGGTCGTGGCCGCCCCGGCGACCAGGGTGATCTTCCAGCGAGGCCAGTTGGGGGTCACCGTCTGGAGGGCCAATCCCGCCCGATAGAGCGTCGGATTGGCCGTTGTCCAGCCCGCCAAGAGGAGGCCGAACGTCCCGGCCAGTCCGGCGGCCTCAAAGGCCATGCGCCCGGGGTCCATTTGGCGGCCGATGGCCGCGACCATGACCCCCGAGCAGATCCAGGCCAGCAGATGCCCGGGGTATACCCCGAAGGCCGTGAACAAGCCGTAGGTCCACTTCTTCGCATAGCGGAAAAGGGCCATGTCGGACAGGCCGACGTGCATGGCCAGGTTGCAGAACCAGGCGAAGAATAGAACATGGCCGAAGCCGAGCTTCTCCTGTCCTGCGACCGCGACCCCGTTCCAGATCTTCGTTGTCGCCACCTCCCACAAGTTATCCAGATTGGGATGGACGCCCAACCGGGGCAGCATGGCCACCGCGCCCGCGATGAAGACGACGAAGATCCAGGGCGAACAGACCTCGGCGAACCGGCTGAGCTTTTCGAAGCCCAGGACGGCCACGGTCGTGAAGGCCGTGCCGATGGCGAAGGTCAGGACGACCCAGCCGACGCTCGTCGGGAGGACCGCGTCGAGGGCCGGGACCTTGATTCCGAAGGCGAGACCGATGGCGGTGGCCGACACCGAAATCATGGCGCCGGCCAGGATGCAATAAAGAAAAGCGTTGGCGATGTTGTAAATGAAGGTGACCCCGGGACCGGCGATCTTCCTCAGGTACCAGTAAAGTGTCAGCCGGGTGCGGACGGCGATGGGTGCGCAGATGAAGGTCCAGGAGAGGACGGCAAGCAGGTTCCCGAAGAGGAGCCCCAGGAGGAGGTCCCGAGCGCCGACGCCGTGGAGAACGAAGAAGGCTCCGATGACGAACTCCGTGGCCGCGACGTGTTCGCCGGCGAAGAGGCCGGCGAACTTGCCGCCCGACTGGAGCTTGTCGGAGGAGACGGGTTCGCGGTCGAACTCATAGAGTTTATCCATGTGCGAAGTCAAGGTCGCAAGACGGCTAGCCATGGAAGACCTCCGGGGGCATTTGAGACCACTTATACACCAGGCTTAAAGGAAGGACAAGCGAATATCGACGTTTGCTTTTAGGCCGCCAAAGCCATAAAATTGACCTTGAATCGAGGTCCAGATGAATAGGGAAAAAGTCGGGGTGGTCCAAAGAAAGGTCCTTCGGCTCATCAAGCGGGCGCACATCGTTCTAACCCCCCGGGAGCAGAGGTCCGTCGAGGTTTCGGATTTCGGGATCGGCGACATCCGGAACATCGGCCTCCAGGTCGTGACCTACGTCAATACGGACCACTACTGCGCCAAGGAGATCGTCCTCCTCCCACGGCAGATATGCCCCGAGCACAGGCACCCGCCTCTCGGCGCTTTGAATGCCGGAAAAAAAGAAACCTTCCGCTGCCGCTGGGGCGAAGTCTATCTTTACACGGAAGGGAAACCCGCGCGGAGGATCCGGGCCCACATCCCCTACCAATACAGGGACCATTTCACGGTCTGGAAGCAGCTCGTCCTGAAACCGGGGGACCAAACCACGATCCCGGCCGATACCCTCCATTGGTTCCAGGCGGGGCCCAAGGGCGCCGTCGTCTCCGAGTTCTCTTCGACGAGCGTGGACCAGGCGGATATCTGGACGGACCCTCATTTGGTCAGGACGCCCAGCCTCGAAGAGGAACTCGGATGACGTCCAAGCAAAGGCTCCTGGCAGCCCTCGGACGAAGGACGCCCGACCGCCTGCCCGTGACGACCCACCACGTCATGGACTACTTTCTCGATAGATACCTCGACGGGATTTCCTCGCAGGACTTCTTCGCCCGCTTCGGCCTTGACCCTGTCATGTGGGTGGACGCTTACAAGCCCGATGAATCCCGCGGAGATTTCTTCGATCCGGCGCACACGGAGAGAACCCCCCTGGCCGGGCACAGGATCTCCTCGCCCGGATGGCGCGTCCAAACAACGGAGGTCCCCCATCCGGAATACAGGACCGTCCGATATGATTTCGTGACCCCTAAAAAGACCCTGACCATGGTCCTCCAGAGCTCTGAATATACGTCCTGGGTCACGGAGCGGCCGGTCAAAGAAAAGAACGACATTGACGTCATCGGTGAGCACGCGACCGCCCCGCTTTGCGACGTCGATGAGGTCAACCGACTGGCCGCCGACTACGGCGAGCGTGGGCTCATCCGCGGCGCCGTTTGTTCCTTCGACGTCTACGGACAGCCTGGATGCTGGCAGGATGCGGCCTGCCTCTTTGGGATCGAGAAGCTCATCCTGGCGACCTATGACGACCCGGGGTGGGTTCACGCCTTCCTGAAAGTTCTTTTCGAGCGGAAGAAGGCCTACATCCGGTCGATGAAGGGCGCCCGGTTCGATCTTATCGAGCACGGCGGCGGAGATGCCTCGAGCACGGTCATCTCGCCCAGGCTCCTGGACGAGTTCGTCGCCCCTTACGACGCGGGGCTCATCGACCTGGCCCACGAGGCCGGGCAGCGCGTCGTCTACCACACCTGCGGCGGCATGATGCCCATCCTGGAGAACGTCGCGGCCATGAACCCGGACGCCATGGAGACGTTCACACCGCCGGCGATGGGCGGCGACACCGATCTCCGGGAGGCCAAGAGGCGAATCGGAGACAAGATCTGCATGATCGGCGGCTTTGACCAGTTCCACTTCTTCACAGGCTGCACGCCGGAGACGACGAGACGGGAAGTCCGGCGATGCTTCGAGGATGCGGGAGCGGGCGGCGGCTTCATTCTCTCCCCTTCCGACCACTTCTTCGACGCCGACATTGACCTCATCCGGGCCTACGCGGAAGAGGCCCATGGCTGCGTTTATTGAATCCGGAGGGCGCCGGACAATGGGCAGCCGGACCGACTTTTCATCCTTGAGCGGCATCTTGACTTGGTCCGATATTCCGTGTATTCATAGAAATCAACGAATCCGTTAAATCATATTGAAACAAAAAGGTTTATGATGTCGGGCTCTATCAAAGGAGTGAGGATCTGTCCCGTCGTCGGACTTCTGACAGCGATTCTCCTTGTTTTGCCCGCCGCCGGGCTTGCGGCCGGGCGGAGGACTTCCCGGCAATTCCCGACTCCGCGGGTGCTCCAGGCGCCCGGCTCCGGCATCCCTCTTTCCCCGGCCTCCTCCGGCTTCTCTCCCTCGCTCAGCTTTTTCTATTCCTCGGACCTGGAGAAAGCCAAGGACCCAAAGAGCCCTTCCGGAAAAGACGATCCGGCGGCGGTTCCCGCGCCTAGTCTCCATAGGAATACCGGCCGGGCCTTATTCGAGATCGGGAGCGTGATGATGTACTCCCAGGTCCGCTACTGGCTGAACTACGCTAAATTCATCGAAGACTGGCAGTTCCACTTCAGTTGGAAAGACCAGAAACGGCGATTCTTCACGTTCGAAACCTGGTCGCTCGACTCCAACGCCTTCAGCCTGAACTGGACCCACGCCTTCGCGGGAGTCCTCTATTACAACTTCGCCAGGACGAACCATTTAAGCTGGCCGCAGTCCTTCCTCTACTCCTTGGGCGGGTCGCTCTGGTGGGAATACGTCGCAGAGTGGCGCGAAGTCATCTCCCTGAACGACAACATCATGACGTCCGCCGGAGGCTATGCCGCGGGCGAAGCCTGGTTCCAACTCGGGAAATACTTCATCGGACGCAACGGATTTTTCAACAGACTTCTGAGTTTCATCGACCCTCTCATGAAGCTGAACCATTGGCTTGATAAGGAGCAGGGTAAGAACCTTTCCCTGGGACCTAAGCCAGGCTGGCATTCTTTCCGCTTCTTCCTGGGCCAAAGGAACATGCCTGCCTCCTCGGGAGTGGGCCTCCAGACCGATTTCATCGCGGGCTTTCACACCCAGATCATCCACCTCCCGGACTACGGAAAGCCCGGGAAAACCGGGAGGATGGTCATGGATACCCTGGCCAGCGATCTGGACGTCGATTTCGCGTTCCTCCACGGCCGTATCGAAGAGGCCAACTTCTCCACCCGGGTCGTCGGCTTGGGTTATTTCAAGCAGGACATCAACGCGGATTTCCGCGGATACGCGTATTACTTCGGATTGGGCTCCGCGTTCACCCTGTTCAAGAAGAAGTCCGTGGCCTTCTACGATTCGAGTTCGATCCCCGTCAAACAGGGCTTCGACCTCCATCTTGAAGAACCGCGGAAATTCAGAGATAAACTTTCCGTCGTCCATATCTTGGGGCCGGCCTTCGATTATACGAAGTTCTCTCCGGCGTCCCGGCTCCGGCTCGTCCTGGACGCCACCCTGGATTTCGGCCTCATCAATTCCTACGCCCTGAACAAATACTCCATCGGTCGAGACCTCACCGGGGTCAAGACGACGCTCCTCTATTACGGCTACTACTACGGCCTCGGAACGACGCTCTCCTCGGGGCTGACCTACAAAATCCACGGCCTGGAGTTTAACGGATTTTTAAGATATCAAGCTTATGGTTCGGTGGATGGGCTGGACCGGTTCCAAAACGAGGTCACGGACGACTTCCACCTGACGGACACCAGGCTGACATACAGGATCGGGGCGGCCCTGCGCCTCCCCGGCACCCCCGTCGAGCTTTATGGAAGCTATGAGGGCATCGACCGTCGCGGCGTCATCAAGGACATCCGGCACGGCAGCCTGGAAAAAAGGTACACGCTCTTTATGAGCTACAAGTTCTGATCCCTCCCGCTTCATCCAACAATTCTTTCGTCATGGGCAAGGATGCAGATGCAGGCTGAAGCCTGCGACCACGGATTGCGACTCAAAATTTCCGAAACGATTCTTTTTTCTCAAGCGATGCCGCCGACTTCTGGTAATACCAGGAATTCCAGGGACACGATACCAATTCCGGAGAATTGGTTCATGTCCCAGAATTCCGACTCACGTCCTATCGGCAATTTTGGGTTACGACGGCTTGAGGGTTTGCCCGCTGCTAATTTTTATCTGAAGCACCGGGCTTGGTCAGCGGCAGTCCGGCTTTGCAGAACGGGCAGACTTCCGGCTCGAACGCCTCGACCCTGAGGGCGAGGAGGCCTCCGACCGGCTTCCCTTCGATCAAGACGGAACCGGCCGTCCGGTCGACGAGGACATAAATACCGGCGACGGCGGCCTGTCTCTCCTTCAGGCATTCGAGGACCTCCTGGATGGAGCCGCCCGTCGTCAGGATGTCTTCGACGATGATCACCCGGGAGCCGTCGAGGCCGCCGAAGCCCGAGCGAAACGACATCTTCCCGTCGACGCGTTGGGAAAAAGCGAACTTCTTCCGGAGTTTGAGCGCGGCCAGGAAGCCGATGGCGATGGCGCCGTAGGCGGGCGAGACGACGGTATCGAAATCCGCGTTTGCGGCCTTGATTTGCCTGACAAGAAGATCGACGATCCGGTCGAGAACGTCGGGTTTCCGGATGAGGCGGATCTTCTCGAAGTACCACTCGGAGTGTTTTCCGGAGGTCAGCTTGAAATGGCCCTGGAGGAGGGCGTCGCATTCCTTGAAGAGGGCCAGGACTTGTTCTTTGGTGTTCTCAGTCATCGATGTCCTCTTTACTTGATTGTATCCGCAAACCCGGGCGCAGGCAAGTTCATGGCCGCCACATCCTCTATCGATATTTCTTTACGGCATCGTACATCGCAACGATGTTCTTCGGGGGGACGTTGGGCAGGATGTTGTGAACTTGGCAGAAGACAAAGCCGCCGCCGGGCGCGAAGATCTCGATGCGCTCCCGGACATGTCGATCGATCTCTTCGGGGGTCCCTGCCGGGAGGATGGCCTGCGTGTCGCAACCGCCCCCCCAGAACGTGACGTCCCTGCCGAACTCCCGCTTGAGCCTCCCGGGCTCCATTCCCCGGCAACTCGTCTGGACGGGGTTGATGATTTCGACGCCGGCCTCGATGAGGTCCGGGAGGATGTCGGCGATGGCTCCGCAGGAATGGAGAAAGACGTGCATGCCGGTCCGCCGCCGGACGCGCTCGAAGATGAGCTTATGGCGCGGCTTGAAGACCTCCCGGTAAAGTCTCGGCGAGATGAGGGTCGCCTGTTGGGAGCCGAGGTCATCGCCGAGCTGGATGATCTGGACGTAGCCTTCGACGGCATCCAGGAACCTCTCCAGGTTCTCTAGGTGGATCTCGGTCAGCTTGTCCAGGACCGCGATGGTCTTGCGCGGGTTCTCGAGGAGGTCGATCAGGAACGTGTCCAGACGGAAGAGGAACTCGCCCCACTCAAGGAGGTTCCCGCCGAACCCGGCCATGATGGCGTGATCGGTCGTTTCATAGAGCCGCTTGGCCGTTCTCCGAACCGTGGCTTGGTGTTCGGGCGTCATGGGCTTGTGGCCGGGCGCGGTGGGGTGGGCCGCCCAGGTGACCTTGGCCATGTGATCGGGAAACCTATCGAGGATGGACATGTCCCGGCCGTCCCAATCAAGAAGCGGAAAGCATCGCTGGCTGAGATAAAAGGCGCCCTTAGGCATCACCCCGATGACCGTTCCGTCGGCATGTTTCGTGAGCCGGCCGCCTGCGCCGTCGGAAACGAGATCAACGTAAGAAGGGACCTTGGCCGGCGAACCGTCCGGAAGCGTGAAGTCCTTCCAGTCGCCCTCGCCGTTCAGAAAGGCCCGCCCTAGGTCGATGACGTCGGACTGGACGTAGTCCAAGATGGCATCCTCAGGCTCAGCCAGTTGCTGGACGACGTCATAAACGTAGGTGGCGCCGCCCGCCATTCCCAGGTACTTTTTCAGCCGGCCGTAGGCGATGGCAGAGATCCCTGTGGACCTCATCGCGCCCAGATCGATGGGGACCTTGTCGGGTTCCTTGTGGGCAATGGATCTTAAAACCCGCTCTCGGCTCGTCATGGTGTCTCCCTTACTCAGCCCTTCGACGGCTTTCTTCGAGATATAACCAAGCCCTTTCCGGCGATTCCCTGAACTCTTCCATGATGGTCAATATGTTATCTTTTGATTTCGTCTATAAGGTCAGCTTTGCCCCAGCGTCCGTCGGGCTCGATACGGATGGTCTTGATCTCGAAAGGATTGAAGGCGAGGGAGTAACGCCGCTCGGGCGCAAACAGCTTGAGAACGGCGCGCGTCTTGAATCCGGCCGCCTCCTGGAGCCTCACGATGAGCGCCTTTCCGTCCCAGGATCGCTTGCAGGCCAGGAGACGGACGTGTTTTGGAGTGAGCGAAAGAAGGGGTTCGTAAACGCTCGTGTATTCCCCAAAAGGAAGGTGCGCGTAAACCGCGGGAGGGGCGCTTAGCCAGTCTGCGAGGCCCGGCAGGATTTCCCGGACGTCACGCGCTTTCCCGACCGTCACGAGTAGCTGGACTTCATGGACACCGATGTCGGCGAACTTTCGCGCCGGGCCCCCGGCTTCGATCTTGAAGCCCCGCTCATGGCAATAGGCCGCGCTCCGAAGAACGGAAAGTCCAATCTTTCCCCCATGGAAATCAAACCCGGGCTGTCCGCTGTTCACGATCCCGAGGCCGATGTCCCTGTCTTTCACGAGTCCTTCGAGGAAGAGCCACCGGCCGTGGATGTGCTCCTGGCCGTCGGCCGGGCGCCGAATGGCGCCGCCCGGGACTTCGCAGAGGATGTCCGTACGGTCAAAGACAGTCGGGATGCTGAGCTTAAGCCGGCGCTTCTCTTCGTTCCAAGTGATCCTGAGCTTGAACTCCAGGACGGGCCAATCGGGATAAGCGCAGACATCCATCACGATCCGGCTTTTTTCGAATTCAAAGATCGATTGGGTGATGGTCCGTACGGCCCCCCGTTGGATGACGGCCGGTCCGGAGGCAAGACGGAAGCGGCCCGCGATCTTCAGGTAGCTCGAACGTCCGGTCCCCCACGAGTCCGCGTCATCTTCGATGACCAGAGGTTCGAAGAGAAATCCGGCCAGGCATTCGGCGCCGGGCGCGGCCTGGAGAGATGAAATAAGGCCGTTGGACTTGTCGAATTGAAACCTCAAGACGGCCTTCGCGTTCCGGCATCTTGCTTTCCCTTTTAAGGCTTGGAGATAATAACGCGCGGCCCCGACGCCGGGAAGATCGGCCATGAAGCAGATCTTCCGGCGCCAATCGTTGAAAGGCAAGAGGGCCTCGGGTTGTTCTTCCTGGCAGGCCGTTTCCCTGCCATCGCTCCGGAAAAGACCCATATGCCGTCTCCCTTTCCAGAAAGGCCTGTAATCGGCCATGCCCTCGAATTCCACCGGAACGCGGGTCAGCGAGGGGTTGGTGTTGAGAACGGTCACGGGAAGCGCGGGGCCCTTTCCACGCGCGTCGTTCAGCGTTGCCGCGGCCCCGAGGCTCACGCGCCTGGCACTGTCCTCCACGCGGCCATAGAGGTCCAGAGCATCCCGCTCGGCCGGTTCGATACAGGAGCCTGTAAGGATGTCATGAAAATCATTGAAAAGATGGCCGCGCCAGGCTTCGCGGAGTTCTGCCTCGGGATAGGTTTGGCCCTTCAGCCGCCAAGCGGTCGAAGCCAGGGTTTCGGCCTGAACGAGGCGGCCGAGGCTCCTCTGCGAACGACGCTTGAGCCTGGAGAGGGACGTGTAGCAGCCGGTGAAGGTCCTCTGCAGATCGCCTTCGAAGACGGGTGCATCTTCAGCCGCCCGCTTCACGGCCTCATAGAACTTGTCCGGGGAGCTGTGGAGGACGCGGACGCGTTCTTCCCGGGCGATGAACGCATCGATTTTTTCGAGGTCCTTGCGCGTGGCCCCTCCTCCGTGGTTCCCTAGACCCCAGAAGACCGGGACATCCCGGCCGAGGCGCAGGGCAAGGTCGACCCCAGACTTCAGCCGTTCCTCGATGTTGCCGCGCTCCGTGTGATAGAGGCCGACGGCGATCCTATAAGCCGCGATCTCGGCGCCGTCGACGCCGCGCCAACGATATAGGTCCGCGGGGAGCTCGAGCTCATCGGCCTGGGGCCTCATATGGATATACATCCCGAAGCCGGCAAGTTTGAGGATCTGGGGCAGGCCGCCGCCGTGGCCGAAGGAGTCGAAGTTATAAGCCACTCGCGGCCGCCCTCCGAATTTTTCCTCGAAGTAGAGCCGGCCCTCGGCGATCTGACGGATGACGGATTCCGTGCCCGGGAGGTTGACGTCGGGCTGGAGGAACCAGCCGCCGCTCACCACCCATCGCCCCATCCCGACGAGCTTCCGGATCTCATCGAACAGGGCCGGGTCGAAGCGTTCGACCCACCGGTAGAGGACGGCCTCGTTGTGACAGAAAATGAGGCCGCCGTGTTCATTCAGGATCTCCGCGGCGGTCCGGAATGTCGCCAGCGCCTCGGATGCCCCCTCCTCCCATCGCCATTGCCAGACGGGGTCCAAGTGGGCGTTGCAGATAAGATGGACGGCCGGCTTCAGGAACGGAGACTTGGACCCCGGGGATGTATCCCTCTTGGTCCGTGTTCCCAATTTAAACCTCGTCTCTCGCGGGAAGATTCTTATACCATGTGAAATAGAGCACAATCGAAAGGACCGCCGTCACGGAAGCCCAGGAGGCCAGCTGTCTCCAGTTCCTCAGGAATAGATAGAACGGGAGCAGGGCCAGCGAGAATTGGAAGACGGCCGTGATGAGGCCGTTGGCGACGTCGATGGCCGGCATCTTATCGCCCGCCGGCACGAGACCGCGGCGGACCGCTTCACGCCGGACAGGGCCCCAGAACCCGAACGGCCGGATCCGGGCGTAGAACTTCACGAGGACGTCCATGTCCGTGGGCTTGGTTACGGCTGTCGCGACGAGCGTCGTTACCAGGCACAGACCCATGTCCAGGGCTAGAGAAGTTGAGGCATGGAGCTTGCCGAGGAGGACGAGCCGCGCGGTGATCAGGCCGGCGGATACACCCATGCTCCAGACGAACGCCCTGGCGTTCATCCTCCAATAGTGCCAGCGGAGCGTGGCCGGGACGAGGATAACCGTGACCACGACGAAGACCATGGTCTCCCAGGCCGTGACGATGTTCGTGAAAAACAGGCTGAAGATAAAGCCGATGGCGAGGGCGGCGACCGAGGCGACCTGTCCCAACCGGACAAGCTTCTTCTGGGGCCAATCCCTGCCGATGTATCTCTTGACAAAGTCGTTGATGACGACCGAGCTGGTCACATTGATCATGGCGCTGATCGTCGACATCAGGGCCGCCAGGAGGACGGCCATGAACAGGCCGCGCATGCCGAGGGGAAGCCTTTTGAGGACGAGGGGCATGATCTTCTCGGCGTCGAAGCCGGCCGACGGGCCGAGATAAAAAAGGCCGAGAACCATGAAGGCGCAGCCGATGATCCAGCGAAGGGTGTAGCCGACCGTCCACATCCCGCCGGCAAGCTGGGCGTCGCGGGGGCTGCGGGTCGTCAGAAAAAACTGGAAGTCCCAGACGTTGGGGCCGGCCAGGAGCCGGAAGACCATCCAGAGGAAGCCCGACATGAGGATGGGCCCGAAAGCGTTGAAGTGCTGGTAGGCCGGCGGGGTCGAGGCCAAGTATCCCGGCCATAGCTTCCAGACGGGGGCGAGAGAGAACCAGCCGGCGTCCTTGGCGGCGGCGAGCGAGGCGAGGTCGTTGTGCTGGAAGACGATGAACCCGAGGATGACGGCGCCGACCGCTATCAGGAAGGTCTGGAAGATGTCGGTCAGGATGACGCCGAAAAACCCCCCAAGGGTAACATAGACCCCGACCACGGCCAGGACGATGAGCGTGGATTCCCAGCGCGGGAAGGGCAGAAACTCCTCGGCGAACTTTCCGGTGCCGACGGAGATGAACATCAGGTTGCAGGCCATGAGGATGAGGAGGAAGACGGCGGCGGCGATGCGAGCGGCCTCGGCGTCGCGCGTCGCGCCGAAGCGGGTCTCGTTCCATTCGGCGAAGGTCATGACCCCGGAGCGCCGGATCCACTTGGCCTGGAAGGCCATGTAAAAGCAGATCATGAACCATCCCCAGTAGATGTGGGTGGCCCATATGGACTTGAGGCCGAGGTAGAACAGGGCGCCGATCATCGACATCGTCCCACCGATATCGATGTAGCTCGAACACCCCGAAAGCCCGAGCATCCACCAGGGGACATTGCGGTCGCCGAGGTAGTAGGAATCCAGCTTCTTCGTCGCCCGCTTACGGATGACGACGCCGACCAGGGCGACGAGGACCAGATAAACCCCGATGATGACGAGATCGACAGGATGGAGGTTCATCAAGTCCATCATTTATCTCAAGGAAATAGGAAAGTCAATGCGTTTGATTTCTGACCGTTATACAGTTTCATGAGGCGTTTTCAAACTTATGGAGCCAGGCGAAGTCGCGCAAGACAGGCGGGGGGAGATGTTCGACGATGAATCGGGTTGAGAGGGGCGAGGATCGAGCGAACGC
>Ga0315288_10002677_pt1 | contig 22910 bp, 25 predicted proteins | sample YL17G11_20_MG_FD_203454 | JGI IMG/M metagenome (GOLD analysis project Ga0315288, IMG submission 203454) | Sediment microbial communities from Yellowstone Lake, YNP, Wyoming, USA - YL17G11_20 | ecosystem: Environmental > Aquatic > Freshwater > Lake > Sediment | place: USA: Wyoming | collected...
CCGTCCCTGGCGATAAACAGGGAACGAACGGTATGTCTAAGGCATTAGTCTCTTGAGACTGTTGGTTAAACCCTCATTCTCATGAGAAACAGTCTCCCTGGGAGATCTATCCGCCTAAAGCATACCATTCAAACGCACTTAAGGAGGCCGACGGAGCATGAACCGACCGTATCCGTGGGACTATCTAGCGAAGGAGAATGCCATGAAAGGCAAGGTCGTACTACTCTGCACCATCGTACTCTTGGCCGCCCTGGTCGTCGTCGGGGTCGCCTATGCCTGTGTGCCACAGGAACCTGTCTGCCCTGCGGGACAGATCACTGTGACTCCCGCCGCTTGGGTTGAGGGCACTGAGACGTGCCCGACCATGGAGTTTTCGGCAAGTCATCAGAGGGGCCATCCCTGGCACGATACCGAGACCTTTGGCCCCATCACGGTCCAATACGGCCTACGCTCTCAGGACCCCAATCACTGTCATAGACCCAATGGGCAAGACCTTGGTGTTCCGTCCTGGGCGATGCACGACTACAACGACGATCTGCCCGAGCACTTGGACAAGATCGTGACCCTCGGCTACTGGATCGACCCCGTATGCCGCGCTCCCATCCTGGGTTGCATGGACCCGCTGGCGCTGAACTACAACGCAGCCGCCGAGGTGGATGATGGATCCTGCCAATTCCCCTACCAAGTCTGCTCCATGACGGGTGATTGGGTGTTCGCCGATGCAACCGCATGGGCGCTAGAAAGTGAAGGGGGCACGTTGGAGGTCCGAACCGTCTGCTACAACGAGTACGATGCACAGGACGGAACGACCGTGTGCAATCGGTACTGTGAGGCAGAGCACCGTCCGTATGTGCCCGAGCCCATCCCTGGGTGCATGAATCCGGATGCGATCAACTACGATCCGAACGCCACCCAGGACGACGGCAGCTGTCAGTATCCACCTCCGCCTGAGGTCTGCCAGTACAACCCTGAGCTGACGGCTGATGATCCTGAATGTCAGGCCCCGCCGCCTGAGGTCTGCCAGTACAATACGCAGATCCCGGCCGACGATCCAGCCTGCCAGCCGCCGCAGGAATATCATCCGCCCGAGGAGCCGGCTACCGGCCCTGAAGGAGCTCTTCCCATTGCGGAAGGGATTGCCTTCCTGGCCTTTGCTGGCCTCGGCGCATTCGGCATCCGCCGGATGAACAAGAAGTAAGTCTCCCGCTACCCGGTGAGGGGTATACTAGCTAACTACTAGATGCCCCTCACCAGCTCTTTCTCCCGTCTGATATAATCATCTGCTAAAATAATCATGAAAGAACAAAAAATCTTTTCTATGTCAGAACAGAACAAATCACCGCTTGATTCTTGGCGCAGTAAAGCCGTCGAAACTCCCCAACCTAAACTTTCAAGAAGAGGTTTTAATAAACTTGCCGGTGCAGTATTGGGCGGAATCGGACTTGGAGGAGCTGCTTATTCGGGTTTTAGATTTTTGGAAGGATTGGGTTTGGAGATTCCCCACAATTCCTTTGAGCAAGAACTAGAAGGGCTTTCAAGGGCAGCAACCCCCACTCCTTTCCGGCCGCAAGAAACAACTCCCGCATCCTCAACGACCGTACCTCAAGAGACCCCCGAGCCATCCCCCACTCCGGAAGCTATAAATTATTGGTCTTTTGCCAAAGCGGACTTTTCCGACTCGGCACACCAGATTGATATGATGATTACCCTGAAGGACTCCTCCCAGCTTTTGGTGCCGTCGTTTATTCCCATCGCCTGGCGCGAAGGACTTCTGGAAAGCGGAGATTTTGCACCCGAAAGAAACACAGGTCTTACCTATCTGGATGAGGACAGGCGAAAAATTCTAAATTTGCATTCCGGAAGAGAAGGACCTTTACATTCGGGCTACACAATGTGGGGAGTACAGCTTGCGATAGAAACCGACCCCACAACAGGAAACCGTATTTATCCAAGACAAGCCGAAGAAAAATTGCGTGATAATTATATCGGAGCGGATGTTTTAATAAGACAAACCGAGGCTGGACTTGCCAGAATTGTTGCCGCGGTAAGGGTTCCTCCCAGTCTTGTATATGAATCGACCCAGCACGTCTATGAACAAACGGATTCCAGCGGAAATGTGACCAGCGAAGGCATAATTCCCTGGCTTGCAACAAACTACCCGGATAGCGGATTTTCGGAAGTAGTCAACGATTCGGATGTTTTGGTTATGAAATTTTGCGGTAGAATCTTAAGCGGAGAGCACCCTGAAGAAAGAATTTCCTCTCCCTATCAGCAGGCACGATTCTTCCTTGCTTTAAAACAAAGCTAGCTCTTTTTCCCACTAAAAAACCACCTTTATTAAAAGGTGGCTTTTTGTTGGCATTCAAAATGTGACTGTAAAGCGAGTCCCGTTTTAGAATTAAAACGGCGACCTTAAAAATGGGTGTAACTTGTAGTCACACTCCTTAGAAAGGAGGTGATCCATCCCCACCTTCCAGTAGGGATACCTTGTTACGACTTAATCCTCATCGCTGGTTTCACCGTCTCCCGCTCACGCGAAATTCGGGTGCCCCCAACTTTGCTGACTTGACGGGCGGTGTGTACAAGACCTGAGAACGTATTCACCGCGGCATAGCTGATCCGCGATTACTACCAATTCCGAGTTCATGGGGGCGAGTTTCAGCCCCCAATCCCAACTGAGAAGCCGTTTGATGGGATTAGCTCCGCCTTGCGGCTTGGCAACCCATTGCCGGCTCCATTGTAGCATGTGTGTCGCCCAGGATATAAGGGCCATGCTGACTTGACGTCGTCTCCACTTCCTTCTAAGTAAAACTTAGACTGTCCTTTATGAATATTTAACATAAAGCGGAGGTTGCGCTCGTTACCCCACTGAAGGGAACACCCCACGGCACGAGCTGACGACAGCCATGCAACACCTGTGCAATCATCCTTGCGGATTTCTCTCCATTTCTGGAAAAATAAACGATTGCATGTCAAACCCTGGTAAGGTTCTTCGGTTCGTCTCGAATTAAACCACATGCTCCACTGGTTGTGCAGGTCCCCGTCAATTCCTTTGAGTTTTAAACTTGCGTTCGTACTCCCCAGGCGGCTCGCTTATTGCGTTAGCTAACGGAACTCGTCCTTGCGGACGAATCCCTAGCGAGCATAGTTTACGGCTAGGACTACAGGGGTCTCTAATCCCTTTCGCTCCCCTAGCTGTCGTTCCTCAGCGTCGAATAGTGCCTAGTTTTCTGCCTTCGCCCTTGGTGTTCCTCTCGATATCAACGGATTTCACCCCTACACCGAGAGTTCCGAAAACCCCGACACCTTCCTGAATCCAGATAGTATTACACCCCCCTCCAAGGTTAAGCCCTGGTCTTTGAAGTGTAACTTATCTAGTCGCCTACGAAACGCTTTACGCCCAGTAAATCCGGATAACGCTTGCACCCTCTGTCTTACCGCTGCTGCTGGCACAGAGTTAGCAGGTGCTTATTCTTCTGGCTTCTTAGTTCCAAACAAAAGTGGTTTACGACCCGAAGGCCTTCATCCCACACGCGGCGTCGCGGCGTCAGACTTTCGTCCATTGCGCACGATTCCCGGTTGCTGCCACCCGTAGGTGTATGGGCCGTGTCTCAGTCCCATTCTGGGGGGTCACGCTCTCACGTCCCCTACCCGTCGTAGGTTTGGTAGGCCATTACCCTACCAACTGCCTGATGGGTAATAGGCTCATCTCTCGACGCGCAGTTACACGCTTTCTTCTGCAATGCAGAACTTATGCGGTATTAGCTACTCTTTCGAGTAGGTATCCCTCATCAAGAGGTAGATTCCTATCTTTTACTCAGCCGTTCGCAGCTGGCTTCTTGCGAAGCCCGCTCTACTTGCATGCCTAAGGCACGCCGCTAGCGTTTATCCTGGGCCAGGATCAAACCCTCAAATTAGTGACGAGTTTGTCAACTAAAAGTTGACTCCTAGTCCACGCTTTCCAGTCACATCTTGAATGTCAAAGAACTGGTTCAAAAGTAGCAAGAAACAAGCGACAAGTAGGCAGAAACAAAATACTAATTACTATATCAAAATATGATTTTCTATTACTTGTGGCCTGTTGCTTACCACCTTCTGGTGGTCAAGTTTACTTGACGCTTTTAAGGTTCTTGGAGAGTTATCAATGCGTTCGACTTTGCTCAGCACGAGTCAACCCTTAAAAATGAAAAAAGCCGCCAGGTGGCGGCTGCCAATTGGTATCGGCCGATGGCCATCTGGTCAAACTTTTCTCATCTGTGAAGCTATAATACCCCAGATTTTGCCTTTCGTCAATGGGCGTTAAAATGGTTTATCTAAAGAAAGACCGTTTTCTCTTAAATACTGAAGAAATGATTTTCCGACTGGAGTAAGGGTATAAAAGCAACCTTCTGGCATTTTACCGGTGGTGTAAGTGAGAAGACCCATGTTTAATAAAAACAAAGTATAATTCCCCGCATCATAACCTCTTTCGTTCCATCCGGAGTCTCTATAGAACATGACTGCCCTTGGTAGGCTTATTCGATCTTCATTTTGTTCTGCTTCTAACAAAATCCTTATTTGGCTGCCGAATATTAGCCTATAAACTCTCTCAAAATGATAGAACAGTAAATATTGGTTCTTTTTTGCGGTTTCAATCTTTAATTCTTCCCCCGCTCTTTGTGCAATGGCTTTAATTTCGTCCAAGTTAGTGCTACTCTCCTTTTCTTCTTGTTGTTTTTGTAGCTCATCAAATCTACCCCTAATGTATTCCGGACGGTTCCAAATCAGCGCGACCAACATCTCCAGAAACTGAAGCTCTGTAACTAGTGTAGCAATAATGATAATTGAAATAAGATAGACAAAGGGGCTATTTGTTGCAAAAGACAGGGACAGAATAAATAAGACTCCTATAAATTTTGTGTAAAATCTTGGTTTGTCCCTGATAATTTCTTTGTCTTTTGTAAAAGAAAAGACGTCTTTAACAAACAAGGTAACCAATAAAAGAAGAATTGCCCCTGAAAAACTTAATGCCGCCAAAATTGAATTCGGCGGAAGCTTTGACAGATAGTCCCAAAGAAACATTGCACCCCGATAATACTCCTCCAACTCTCACTTCACAAATTTTTGGATTTTCCGCCCAAACTCTTACCTTTTTCGGTTACAAATGCCACCAGAAAAACGATAACCAAGACAAAAATTAAGATACACAGTAGAAATATACCTTTTACCCATTCGGGCACGTTCGTTTCAAATATGAACTTCCAAATATTTTCGCCTATGTACTCCATATTTTACTTTGTATTTTCCTGCGATAAAAACCTAAGTTGAATTGGATAACCTTCCATTGGTTTTCCTTGGCTTTAACAACTTGCTTTCTAACCTAAGATTAGGGCCTAGCTTTGTTTGAAGGCAAATCCAACTTTCCCAACAAAAAAACCAGAGCCTTAGCTCTGGTCTATATGACCTATTTGGCTTCGGGTGCCCCTCTTCAGAGGACTTATCCCTAATTACCCCGACATTATGATCTCCCTCGGGGAAAACTATCGCTATTATATCACAGCCGAACTAGCCCAACATAACAGGTTTTATCCCAAATTTTTTCCTTTAAGTCTGGATTTGGCTAGTCGAACCAAAAGCCATAATAAGAACAGAACCGAGATACCGGTATATAAAACAAAACCAGGAAGCTTCGTATAAATGTATGTCCTATCGTAGTCGTAAACGTAGTCGCCAATTAAACTTAAGGCGCGGAGTATAGAAAAAACACCAACGATTATCCAAGCATATTTGAGAATTTTCGATGCACCCTCCACAAGACAATTCTATCATCCCCCAAATTCCAGCTCGTAGATCCTGAGCTCGCCGAAGGATCGAAGATGGTGAGCGAAGCCGAACCACAAATTCCAGCCGGGTAGTTTTATCCTCTTCTGGCTAGTATGAATTTGCTCTTAGATGTTAAATCTTTAACCCGAACCGCCCTATCTTCTTTCGACGCTCTTCGTACTATATTGTTTGCGTGCGGTATTAAAACAATCTCATCTACGCCCATGCGCCCTCCAGTTGCTCTTTCAAACAAAGTATTGAGTAGTCCTGCTGGTCGCGTTTCCACTACCAAGTCATCTGGCCCAACCTCAATGTATTGTTCATTCTCAACCATGGTAGGAATATACCACTCCTTCCCCCTAAATTCCAACCCGATGTTATGAAGTCATGTGGAGAATTTGCCTCTTTGAGATCTCAAATATTTTTCTCTTAAAATGATTCCTCGGACTGCAGTTAAAGGATCAGGTTTTCTTTCCAATCCTTCCCAAGTATAAATTCCCGGTCGACCCTCAACGGGTACCAACTTAGACTTCGGTTGTTTGTCCCTCTGTTCTATCGGCATTGTCTTTTTATATATAACACTTCTTTCCCCCAAATTCCAGCTCGAAGATACTGAGTGAAATGAAGTATCGAAGATGGTGAGTCATATCGAACCACAAATTACAACTTGCTATGGTAATTTTTGGAGATATTTCCTTATTCCGAAGCGAAAATCAGCCACATTTATTAGGGAGTGGAGCAATATCGCACCAAGCAGTCCAAACTCCCCCATCACCCACCAGGCAACCATCCCCCAGAAAAAAGCCCAGAGGATAAACCACTTGCCCAGATACCAGTGAATTGCCGCGAAGATTATGTTTGCGCCAATTCCAATTTCCCAAAACCAGCCGTAGGGCAGATAAAAGAAGGTATAAGGAAGATAGCGGAAAAGGATTTCCTGCCAGATTGGGACCAAAACAAGAGGCCACCAAAGTCCCAGTTTTGAGGAAAAGGCTTTCCCTTTCTCTAAAAATGTATTCACAAACTAATTATATATCCCCAAGGCCTGAATGAATTACAATCCTGACAATTGTGGTGAGCCTGTCGAACCAGTCGAAGGCCAAATTATTCTTTGTCGAAGTAAGCAATAAATTTTGGCAGAAGTTCTTGGAATAAACCTATGCCCGTCGACGTTTTAAATTTTGGGAACCTTCTTCCTAATAAATCATTATTCGTATATTTCGCGGCATTCACCCTATCAAAAGTAGGGGTAACTCTCGAAACATCAATCGCCCCAAGTGTATCTGCCTCCATAAAAGCAATTTCCTCTTTCGTGCTCAATTCCTCAACCTTGTCGTGTATGGAAACTAAATGGACTATTCTTTCAATCTGTTCTTCTATATAGAAATCCTTTATGTGGGGCTGTTCCAAAAACTCTCTCGCAAGCCTCGCGCCATTAAGCATGTGGGCCGTCTTTCTGTCCATGACTGCTTCATATTGACGGCTTTGGTCCCCCTCAAATAAAGCGTAATAACCCGTGTCGTGAAGCCAGGCTGTTGTGACCAGAACTAAAACATCTAACCCCTCGGATTCCGCAATTCGTCCGGCGTAATGAACAACTGCTTTTGTATGTGGTACATCCCACTCCCTCCCCTTAGATAGAAATTTGTTAGCATAACTTTCAAGCAGGTTCATTAAAATTACCGGGGGCAACCTTTTTTCTGGTGACATATTTGGGGTTATAGTACTCCTCTTTTCCCCCAAATTCCAGCCCGCTAGTCTATTTTTATCCCCAAGTCTTTACTCAACGGAATACTGGAAAAGCAGGCCATTACATCAAATTTCGGATCTGATAACCGAAGCATCTCAAAAGTATCTCTTTTAATGAGTTCGAACTTCGGATTACTACCATATTTTTCCTTGAACGCGACATAAGAAGTATTAAAATCTGCATCCCCTCTTTCTTTGCGCACAGGGTCCGGTTTCCTAACCTTCAGAAGCTTCAATGGTCCAGCCTTGGTTTGAATTGACTGATCCAAAAGATAGACCTTTCCGCTTGAAGTCTCCTGAACTGCATCTCCTCGCTCTCCAACTAGGTGGTCGAGATTTTGATATTCATCCTCACTTTGACAAAAAATACAGGCAAACTCGACTGGGACATTTTTTGCATCGGTAAATTTATTCTTTAATTTGAGACCTTTATTGACAATATAGTTAACTATTCCTCCCAAATTAGTTTGCATAGCTGAAGTATATCAAAACCTTTTTCTCTTCCTGGGCTGGGTTCCCTTCAGTAAATTGATTTCGTTTAAATTCTTATCCATAATGCCGCTATATGCCGGAAAGAGAAACTGGTGCGTTTGCATCAGAAGAAGCATTGGCAATATCCTTGGAAAGTGCACGATCGTGGAGTAAAAACAATCTTGGCAGATATGTTCTAGGCGTTGGTTGTAAATTTAATTACGACATTTTCAGATTTATCATTGATAATGAGCAAATATCTGACATGTGTCTTGATTCCAAAGAGGAAGGCTTGATTCATGTTTCTCAAAAACAGCTGGATTCATTAAAACGACGGCAAGAGGTCTTCTGTGAAATGGTTAGAACGGCTGAGGTTGACCTTGAATCATTTTTTGTACACGAAATCACAGAATTTATTGTGAGTATTGATCCATCGGTATACCTACAAAATTGCGTACCTTTTCCGAAATTTCCTCATGATGTTGCCTGTATTGTAGAAAACGCTAACAGGAAAGAAAGAGGACTAAAACCCTGGATTCACTTCTAAAAATACTATCCTCCGGGGATTATATTAAGTGCCAACTGGCTCGAAGATGGTGAGTCATATCGAACCAGTCGAAGACCAAATTCCAATCTCTTTGACAATCGGCCCTAAAATGCTATATTTCCCATATGTCCGCAGAACAAGTTGAGGCAAGACCGAAGCAAGACGCTTTTTTGGGCCTCATGGCTATTGTTGAAAAATCTGCACGTACAGAAAAGAGAATTGATTTGGTTACCTTTGTCCAAGACCACACCAATGGCGCGAGACACACTTACTCCCCCTTGGGGCTCGGCTATTCCGAAAACGAAATAAACTCAGCTCTGTCCCAAATAATTTCCAGCCTTACCCCTTCCAGCCGTGTGGGCCTCGAAGGCCTTATTGCCGATGGCGACCCCAGCCGGACAAGGCTCGAAAGCCACCTTAAAATGGATACTTGGGAATGGAAAACACAAAGGGACAGGCTTATTTTGGGTGTAGAAATTCTGGTTGACGACCGTCGAGACGAAGAATGGGTACGAACCTGGTATGTCCGCGGCCAAACCAGACCTTTAAGAGAAAAGATAGGTGACGGACTTTTTGCGCTTACTCACCCGATAGAAGCTACTCGCGCAAAAATAAGGCAAGTGAACGTTGCTATCGAAGCCGAGCTTCCTCCCCACACTCAGACAATTGAAGAATTTCCGGATCTTTCCCTAAAGGATGCCGCAATGGCTATCCGCCGGACACGACAAGAGCAGATAATAAATGATTTTGAAGCGGCCGAGAATGCGTTGCGAAGCGCTGTGGCCGATTGGTTAGGAGGAAAAATTTCCCATGAGGAATTTGTAAAACGCGAAGTAGAGCTGCGACCCAAATTAAGACTTGATTTAAGAAGAGCCGGACAAAAACTTCAAACCCCCTAATTCCCCCAAATTCCAACCCGTTTAACTATAATGCGATTTAGTCTAACGGTTCGAACTGTTGAACTGTCCCCCAAACTCCAGCTGGCTACTTTTTCTTAGGAGTCTTTTTGGGGCAGGCCTTAATAACTTCTGAATTCCTAAAAAGGATGGTTCTATTTGTGGTAAAAGTAAGACCCTTATTTGGATTAATCTCAAAACCAAGATAAACAACCTCTATGCTTCTTTTCCTCAATTCTGCAACGGCCGGCTGTAAATCCGAATCGGAACTACATAAAATTGCTGTGTCTACCCCTTTATCGCATGCTAGGGAAACCATATCTACCGCTATTTTTACGTCAACGCCCTTTTCCTTAAAAATCGTTTTTGTTCTTCCGTTGATAGTAACTTCTTGTGCTCTGACGTTTCCGGCCAAAATAAATTCAAAACCCTGCTTTTCTAGGTTTGTTTTTAGCCTTCTCTGAAGAAGAATTAGTTCTTTGGACTTTCGCGGAGTTCCGGGGTACGCATGAAGTCTTGAACTATAGAAGGTTTTTCGGCCTACTTTGAGACCTTTAAGCGGGTTTTTTATTAAACCCAAAAGGTCTAGTTCCGCCAAATCCGTATCCCTTCCTTCTTTGTCTAAAACCTCCTTTACTTTATGAAGAAAGTTCTCGCCATCTACGAACAAAATAGCCTTGAACATGGCTAATTATCCCACAAAAAACCTCGTCGAGCCAGAGGCGTAGACGAGGCGTTAATAGCTGTAATATACGGCTATTGACTATTAATGTCAAGTGTTATCGTGATATTGTTTGATATATTTCCTTTTCCCCCAAATTCCAGCCGTTTTGCCTTAATAGTTCTAAATGTTACCATTGAATTGTGGAAAATGTTCCCCAACAACTTGAGCCACCCCGAGGTCCTAATTTATCTCCCGAAAAAGTTCAATTTTACGAACAACGAGCGAAAGAACTATTTGAAAAACATGGCAAATCCTTTGATAAATTTGTTGAAGGACAAAAAGATTTGGTTAGCCGGGGTGACAGTCTCTTAAGAACAATCGAAGGTAGCGCCTACAATATCCTCCTATCCCAGCAAGATATGAACCTGACAAGTGGGAGAGACTTAATTTTCTATAACAACTATATTCGTCGAACTTGGCATTTTGGTCTATTGCTAGCAGCAATGGAACAAGAAAAAGTGATAACTCCGGACCAAGTAAGGTTTGGCGTAAAGGCATCGAAAACTAGGTTTGATGAAAAGAAAGGGTGGAAACCAGATCCTGACGACGAGGAAGTTGTTGATATGCAATTCATAGACAAAAACGGGGACGCCTTTAACGATAAAGTCGACAAGTCAGTTGAAATTGTTATAACTTTTTCTCCTGCCGATGATGTGAGCGCCCTAAAAATCGCGCGTTTTCTTCTCAAAAGGACAGACGCAAGAATAGAAGGTGCAATTGAAGGAAGCTGGGATATTCCGGATATTAGAGCTACCACAAGTTTGAAAGATGTTCTAATGGAACAAAAAATCGGTTTTGCTGAGGCTCAAGCGAACATTGTAGATAAAGATCGTGCCCAATTAGTGCTACTGCGTGAGAAGACAAAATTTTCTGAAGAATTTCCGGGTACGGGCTGGACATCCGTTGAAACCGAAATGAACGAAGAATTGGCAGAATATCTAACTTATTTTGAGGTCGCATCCTGATTATCAAACAATTTTGCCCCTACTCCTGAACGCCAAGAAAACTCGTGGCCGCTAGGGCATCTATATACAGGAACTGCAATTTGATACGTACCCACTGTCCCCACATAAGGGCTATCTTTTCCATCCACAGGGCAGGGGCGGGTCGAATTTTCGACAGCTTTTCGTCTCTCTATCAGTTCTCTCGCCATGTCCTTCGCAATTTTTTCAGCCTCACTTGAGAGCCTGTGGGTTCCTGTTGCGACTACGAAATTTTGTCTTTCTCTCTCCATTGTTCTATTAGAAGTCATCTTGCCGCTTACTTTAACTAATTATACCAGCGATTACAATCTTTCCCCCAAATTCCAGCCGAGGTTTATTTCTTGCGTGAGCCAAAAATCCTAGCCAATTTTTCTCCTTCTTTCTTAAATCTTTCGTAGTCTTGGGGAAGAAATCGCTTATAAAAACTCTGGTGATTTACGGGGTTCTTTACATTTTGCAGAAACATGACCGCCTCGTAGGGATCGTCTAGATTCTTTCCAAAATTGTCTGGCTTAAACGGCCTTATGGCCACCCGACAATAGCCTCCATTTCTTTGCATTGCTAAATCGTCAAAACTTGGTATTATTCCTCCCCTAAATCTTCTGACAATTATTTCCGCCACGCAACCTTCCCGAAATAACCCCGCGGGAACACAGGCTATCTCTAAACTTAAATCAGTAAAGGGGCCCTTGGTGGGTATATCGAGCTCAACTTTAGTAATATACACTTCAGGACCCACTTTTCTAACAAGAGCCGTTCCAACAGTTTGTGGTTTTTCGTATTTACTATCTTCAAGACATTCCTGGAATTCCTGTAATCTTTCTCTTAAATTCATTTAAAGGAAATTCTACTCCCCTATCCGCCCAAATTCCAGCCCGAAGATCTCTTCGAGCCTGAACCTCAAAGCCGAAGGCCTGAGCTTGCCGAAGGATCGCAGATGGTGAGCGGATTATAATCCTGAGCGAAGTCGAAGAAGTCGAAGGACAAATTCCAGCTCGCTATTTTGAAGTTTCGTGCGGATATAAGCGCTCAAGAATTTCTTCCAACAAATTGGGGTCACTAACCTTCGAACCTCGCCTAGACAGGAACGCGGCCAGATATAAGTCGTTCTTTCCTTCAAGCGCTTCTCTAGCAGAAAAGGCTAGGTTACGAAGGTCAACCAGCTCATTTTCTGGTATAGATTCCCCTTGTCCAACCAAACGCTGTATTTTATCGGGAAGCTCAGCAATTACCGTAGCCCTTTCTCTCAGTTTAGTACGATACTCTGCCGGACTACTTTTATCATATAAAGCAGTATCTGCCTCCTCGTCAAATCTGTTAGTTTGCAATACAGACTGCTCCAAAAGTGCCTTTATTGTCGAAGGTTCTGAACTAATTTCCGGTTTATCCTCCATATCACTCAGATTTTAATAAATATATCCTCCAAATTCCAGCTCTTCGATTTGAAGTTTATCTACCGCTGAGGAAAACTTTATTGAACATTTTGTAAAATTTTTCTCTGGCTTTTAGTTCTTCCTCGTTAAATTCATTGATTCGATCTTTTTCGTATTCACGAGGGTCTCCCTCAATTTCGATAATTTTTTCCGGTACGACGGCGAGCTTCATATCTGATTCTCCGTCCCAATTTTCGGTTCGGGGAAAGCCCTTCAAGCCCGAGTCCCAAGTTACATCTATCAGCGTCCATCTGCCGGAAAGTTTTGCTTTTAGGGCCAAATGATAAGCAACAGGCATTTTTTCAACAACCTCTTTAGCTGATTCCGGGTAACTAATGGGCAGTTTCTTGTAATAAAAATGGGCAATGACAAATTTTACCGGTACTCCCAGCTTTCTGAGGTAAGAAGCAAAAAAAATATGTTTAGGAGTGCATGAACCCATTCCTTTCTTCACCATATCCTCGGGGTTCACACGACCAACCCTTTTGTATGGAATCTCCATTACCAGCTTACAAAGTTCCTTAACCTTTTCCTTTTGGGAAATATTGGAGTCGACTATCCGATCGGCCTTTTTTTTAATATTCACACCTGATTATAACTCTTCTCCCCTCTTTATCCTGAGCGAAGTCGAGGAAGTCGAACCATCGAAGATCCTGAGCTTGCCGAAGGACAAATTCCTTCTAGGCGGCTTTTTTGAGAGCTTGTTCTTGCGAAGAAGATTTTGCAACAACGGGTTGAAGAAAATTTTGCACCTGTCTTCTCGCCTCCTCGGGCGGAAGCTTTAACTCCAGCGCTTCCTCCATCAATAGCTGTTCGACGCGGCGATACGCCTCTAAGTCTTGATTCTCTATCGGATTCTCGACCATACCCCATTTAATAGTTGCGCTAACCAGCAAATAAGTCAAATAATTCGACTGGATTATTCTCTTTCCTTTTGCGTTCCGGGGCGTTCAACCCCCAAAAAAAGAAAGAGCCCTGAAGGAGAGAAGAAGGTGTTGACGGGTTGTCGTCACCGGTCCCTCCTCCAGGGCATTGAACAGGGCCGCCGCGGGCTGGGCTTTTTACGGGGGCAGTCGAACACGAGAGTTGCTCGCACACCCGATACGGGTAGGCCGTGCACCGCAGTTGGCGCGAACCGGCTTATGTTGAGCTTGTGCCCCGTCCCCACCAAAGGGACATCTCGAATCGTATTGGCCGAACCCCTCGTGCCTCTGGTCCCCGGCGACCTCTGGCCAAATAATAAATCCGAAGCCTTTCAATGTCAACTATTTGGGTGATATGGCCTTACTCAGCTGATGGACCAGTGGCCTGCACAGGCAGGCTAAAATCCCTGACCTCAGTAACCTCGGTCAATGTACCAGCTGTCTTATCCCAAAGACCCCTAACTCTAACTCTTTGACCTGTAGCCAGGTTGCTAAATGTTATTGCACCTCCGGAACGGTTAATAAACTTTGTCGAAGAACCTGTTGTCACTGTAATACTGTTATGTCTAAGGGTCTTCAATACAAAAGTGCTCCCACTAATTGAATCTATTGTGCCGAAGAAAACTCCGTGCTTTTTTTGAACGGAAAGGTCTCGAACCATGAATGCGTTTATGGCTGTATGGCTATCATCCGTCCAAGTTCCTATTATGTTTACTTTATCGTCAACTCTTAAATCGGAAAATGCCCCATTGCCCCAGAAAAGCCTGCGGAATTTGGTATTTGCGTCTGTGTAAACGGGATAATCTTTTCCGCCGGCGCTAACAGTAAAATCACCAGTCAAGCCGAGAGAGGTAATAGTTGCATCCCCGATGACTACTCTTCCGCTTTTGGCGAAGAAGTTTAATATTCCTCGAGCTTTTGGAGTTGGATCCGGCTGGTTTTTCCTTGCTGCAAGGGCGGGCGCTACAAAAAAACCTAGGCCAATTAGGCTCACCAAAAATAATACGAAAGAGTCTTTAAAAAGTTTCATTGATTGGGCACCTCATAAGTGACTGTCAAATCCTGCTCCGAGCTAAAACCGTTGTTGTCATTTGCGCTCACGGTAATTTGGTTATCTCCTTCATCTAATGTAAGCTGCATTGAGAAATTTCCATTCGCGTCGGCCGTAAGCTCCGTGTCATTCACAAAAACATCGGCTCCCGGAAGGGTTTTACCGCTTACGGTAATGTTGGGCGAACTTACGGTTGCGCCATTAACCGGGCTTGTAACTTCCAAAGTAATTTGGTTATTGGCCGGCGTTGGCGTGGGGCTACCTATCTTAAAAATATTTTGGATACTCGAAGGATATGTTACCGTTCCCGATTTGGCTTTCGTCCAGTAGTAATATCCTCCGGCGATTAAGACTATTACAATTACTGCGATAATTATATTTCTCATTTGTTGCCGATAAACAATGATACTATAAAAAAATTGATAGTATTGCAAGAGCTATTTCAATGCTTGGTTGATAAACATAAATAGTGTACAAAAGTCACGATAAATCCCTAAAATACGGATAAAATATTTACAACCTAAACTTGGGTTTTACCTGCTGTTTGGCAAGTTTTTACCGTTTGATATATCCTTAAAATAGTAAGGGGGTGAAGAAAATGTATAAAAAGATTACCTCATACCTTGAAAAGCACCCAGTTTACAATAGTTCAATTCACGTAATAATCGGGGCAGGAATAGGGATACTTGTTACCTATCCATTTGTTCAGACTCATCCTGTTCGATGGGGCGCAGCCTTGCTCGTAATCGGAATTTTGGGTCATCTGTATCCGCTAACAATTAAGAAATGATTGTTAAAAGAAAAAACGGCTATTATGTTCTCTCCGAACGTACCCGCAAACATTTGGGCGGACCGTATAAAACAAGAAAAGACGCTCTAGAGCGTCTTCGCCAGGTAGAATATTTCAAACACTTGAAAAAATAAGCTGACCACCTGGGACTATATTAGAACTTATTATTCTAAAGGTAAAATATATTAATATTATTAAGTTAGGTACTTTTTGCTAGGCGGGTCGGTCTAGACCCTTCCGAGCCCACAACCAATTACATTTTTTAATCTATCTAAGAAAACTGTTTGAATAATGGAATACTCCTTCAAACAAAGAAATCACATAAAAAGGTTTTTGAGAAACCAGTTTAATTACAGCCGTTTGTCCGGGCGCCACTGAAATTTTTCCACCGGCGATTGTTCCATTGTCTACCTGCAGCATATTATTTTCTTCTGTAATTGGGATAAGCTTGCCGTCGACACAAATATTGGTTATTGAAGCAGAACTATTGCTGTCCTGGTTTGGCATTTTAGCAGTGAATAAATAAGAATCAAAAGTCTGATCGTATGACATATGAAATTGAGTATTCCATGCCGAAAAATGTTGTAGAGGACCCGTTCCGCCGCCGGTTCCGCCATTCGTTGCTTCTCCTAAAGCAACCCTTGGAATATACAAGAAGGGAAGAAAAAAGAACGCAGTAAAAATAATTATTAAAGAAATCACGCTTAATCTTCTTTTGTTGGCAAGTTTCAATCGGGCGATAATATCTCCCGTAAAAAGAAATAAGGAAGCGGATAAAAAGAGGTATTTGATTAATCCCAATATAGCATTTGTTATTAGAAGTTCTTTTATATCAATCAGTCCCGGGCAAACAGACAATTCTATGTTTTTATATAAAGCTAAATTACTCAAACCGACAATCGTGAAAAAGTAACCCAGACAGCCAAGGAAAACAAGTAAGCCGTCGAAAAACAAACGGTATCGGTGGTTGAATAACAAATACAAGGCCAAAAATATGTTGGGTAAAGCCAAAATAAGATAAGGGGGGAATAAAAGCAGCGGAGAAACACTTATAAAAAGCAATATTGCCAGCAGCTTATGAAGACCTATCTCTATCCCGGTTGCCCTGATTCCCAGTTCTTCTTCCTGCGTGCTTTTAAGCTTCTCTGCCTCTTTATTTTTTTGAAAAAAATCGTGTAGAGTTTTTATTATCCCAAATAAAAAAACCAAAAAACAAAGTAGTGCAATTACAAAAGCAATCGGATTGGTTATCTGGTTATCAACAACATGACGGTTTCCCAGGGTGAAGAAATCCAAGAAGAAAACAATAATGGCCAAAACTACTAATTGCCAGCCTTTAATCTTCATAAGAGAACTCCCCTCATTGTAGCAAAAATCTACTCAAGGTTATTGAAGATCGTAGGCTGCGGGGCCTGGATTCGAACCAGAATTGATGGCTCCAAAGGCCACTGTCCTACCGTTAGACGACCCCGCATCGTCGGACCTAGCTTCGCTTTCCGCAAACCGCTTACGCTTTTTGCTTATCGCTTCGCTGTCCCTCCTCTCAAAATCACTTAGTGATTTTGTAAACCAAAATTTCGAAGAAATTTTGAAAGGAGAAGCAAACTGCAAGATAAGAGACGGCGCCCCAATGGGCACGTCTCGCTAAACTGCAGTTTAGCTTCGACGTGTGAGCCTGGGAGGACTCGAACCTCCAACTTACTCCTTAAAAGGGAGTCACTCTGCCATTGAGTTACAGGCCCGTGACCCCACTGGGATTCGGACCCAGGTTACAAGGCTGAAAACCTCGTGTCCTAGTCCACTAGACGATGGGGCCTCGATTATTCGAGAGGACATACGGATTTTACCATTTTTTTGAGGCTAAAGGAAACTTAGGCTTGGGTGAAGATTTCTTCCTTTTTAATTCTCACAAAGCGTACCCATTCCTCTATAACCTCCAGGAAGGCTTTCAGTGGGGCCTCGATAATAAAATCGAAGACAAAACCCAGAACATTCAAATAACTTATTTGAACGGATATCCACTGCCCTACTTTAATTATGGGCAGGAAAAGAAAATCGATTAGGGATGCAAAAAATCCTTGTTTTTCCTCTTCGTAAACATAATCCCTGGCAATGCTTCTTACTTTGAAGGCAAAAAAGGAAACAACGCAAAGGAAGAATAAGAAAATACCCTGGCTAACCGGGTTAAAGTGGAGCTTATTTAGTCCCCAAATTACGAAGGCGAAAACTCCGATAAACAAAAGGCTGTAAACTATCAGGAAAATTTGCTCGAATACACTTATTCTTTTTTGTTTTCGACCTACTTCGATTATCCTCAGAGTCTTTTCCCCGTAAACATACTCATCAATCTTATCGACTATTCGCTGGGTATTGGCCCCGTCCGGAATCTTTACTCCAAGGTTGAAAAGAAACATCAAAGCGGGAGGAAAAAGAAGGTTTATGGTGAGAGCCGCATAATTGGTCCTTCCTACAAATAAATCAAAAGGAAGCTCCAGTGCCAATCCAAAAACCATCTTGGTAAGAAAAATGTAGATTATGCTTCTGGTCGAAGCCCGAATAAGCTTTCCCCTATTTTCTATATAAAGGACATCCAAAGTTTCCCTTACCGCTTTGTCGAATGCGTTTTTATCTTTAACTGCACTCGCAAAAAATTCGGGATTTCTGGTAACCATCTCCCGAATAACATTAAATGGCGGAGATAAACGCACAATTTCCCTTTTAATATCCGATGCCAGTGGATATTTCAGGTCTTTATCTATCTCATCCTTGGTTTTAATTAGTAAGCCCAATAGCCCACCGACCTGGGTGGGTGAGGCTTTAATCCACTCCGGTAATATTGCTTTTAAAAGATGATAGGTAATAAAAATCTCGCTATTTTTCGCAAATGCCCTTTCTATTGCAATATAAACTTGAATATCTTTCTGCTTTTGGCTTTCCTCGCCGGCGATATTTATCCGACTCTGCAAGCACTGGGCAACGAAGTTAATAAGAAGTTGAGGATAAGGATTAAAAACCAGGCTTTCTTCAATTTCGCACCCCGCCAAACCCAGAAGCCATTCGGAAAGCTGTCCGTTTTCCGCTTGTTTTAAGGCTTGTCTGTATTTATCGATTATTTCTTCTATCTCGTCTGTTTTGCTCGCGGCCACGGAATCATCTTTGAGGTATCTGGCCCAAATTAGTTCTTTAACCAAAAGAAGGGCTAGTTTTTCGCTCGACTGGCCCAAAATAAGTCTTCTTCGCAAAATCCTTACAATTGCGGCCTGGCGGATAAGGTGTTCCGACCTAAACTCTACGGCATTTCTGGCGGCTTCATATGCAATCGCCAAACTTGAGGCAACATTAGAAGTTTTTATTGTCTCTTCGTTGTGGGTGGGACTTAAAATTGCAAAATTTATTCCCTCTACAAAATCTGTGCCTGTTGAATTCAGGTTCGCCATGATATCTCAAAGAATAGTGGTAGAATCATCTAAAGTCAAAGGATGAAAAGGCTAAACGCAGCTCAGCTTCGAAAAACAAAACCTACAAAAAAAGAGCTTGCCCAAATAAAAAGAAACCCGATAATTTTGGTACTCGATAGAATTATCGATACTTACAATACGGGTTCGCTGTTTCGTTTGGCAGACGCAATTGCAGCCGAAGAGGTTTATCTTTGCGGTAAGATGGAATATCCCCCGTCTTCCCGCATCCACAAAGCCGCAGTGGGAACCGAAGAGTGGGTCCCGTGGGAAAAAACAAGTTCAACAGTTCGAACCGTTAGACTATTAAAATCTCGGGGTGTCCAAATTATCGCAGTCGAACAAGACCCCCGCTCTATTGCCTACACCGACCTTGGAGGTGCAAGCTCCGCTTACTCCATCCATTTTCCCTGTGCGATAGTTGTCGGCGCCGAAACCGGCGGAATGGAAAAAGAAGTTCTTGATGAAGCCAACATAATTGTCGAAATTCCGATGTTTGGCGTAAATAAATCCTTCAATGTCTGGGGTAGCGCCGCCATTATCGCCTACAAAGCTCTGGAGAGTCTAACTTCCTAGAATTTTATCTATAATTTGCTTCAGGCTGTTGTAATCCGGAACACCCACCAGTTGCTGTCCGTTAATATAAAAGGTTGGCGTCGAAGTTATACCAAGTGCAGTCCCGTCGGCCATATCCTGTTGAATTTTGTTGGAAAATTTATTGGCCTTTACGTCGTTTTCGAAATTAGTTACATCAAGCCCGATGTCTTTTGCGTAGCCGCTAAAAACATCCAAGGGTAACTCACTGTTTTCCCACTCACCCGGATTTTCATAAATCTTATCGTACATTTCCCAATATTTATCTTGTGCTCCTGCTGCCTCCGCTGCTTCCGAAGAAATTTGAGCTTTGGTATGCTGCGGTAGAGGAAAGTTTCTGAATACAAAATTCACTTTACCGTCGTAGTCTTTAAGCATCTGTTTGGTCACCGGATGGGCCTCCTGACAGGCCGGGCACTCAAAATCCCCAAATTCTACAACCGTAACCTTAGCGCTCGCCGAATCGGTTGCGGTTTTGTAACTATCGTTTCGGACCAAAAGTGGGCTATCGGCAGGCATCTGGCCTGTACTGCTTGAAGACTTATTCGACCTACTCATCAAGAATATTCCGCCAAATAAAATAATCAGCGTTGCGGCTACTATGCCAAGAAGAGTTTTAGTTTCTTTTGACATTTTTGTAAATAAGCATGCAGGCTGTTATGACCATAAAGGCTGTCAATGATAACAAAGGTATGGTCACAAAGCCATACCAGGCAAAAAATTTCGTTGTGCAGGGAATTCCGAATCCGCACGGAGCGGTGCTTTCGGGCAAAATTCGATAGTACAAGAGGTTGTGGTAGAGGGCAATAACAAGTCCGGTTATGCTCAAAGGCAAAACATATCTGTAGATTTTTTTATCTTTATCGGCAATTCCGATTGCAAGTATAGCTACTAAGGGGTACATGCAAATTCTTTGATACCAGCACAAAACGCACGGTGTGAAGTGTCTAATCTCGCTAAAATACAAGCTTCCGGCCGTTGCAATCAGAGCCTGTACCCAAACAACATAAAGGATATTCTGTTTGAATGAAGACTTCATAGCAGTTTCAAGGATACCACGAATTTTAATTCGTGGAGGAATTGAACCTGATATACCATCCTCCCTCAAGGGAAACCGCAAACTTTAGTTTGAGGAGGATGTTATTAATTTCCCAGAGCCGAGTTTACGGTGGATTCCATATCTTTGTAGCTATATGCTCCGGCAAAATTGACCGTATTTATGAAAAATCCCGGTGTTCCCGAAACCCCCAAATCTGTTGCTATCTGTGTATCTTCGGTGAGCCTGGCATCATACTTGCCGCTATCCAAGCAGGATTTCATCTGCGTCGGGTCAAATACACCTTTTAGGAAATCGGCCAGCTTTCCGGACTGCGTTTTGTCGTTTTTAACCGTATTATTCAGAAGGTCATAACCCGCATCCGTCATAAGCTGGTTATGAACATCCCAAAACTTGCCTTGCTCGTTTGCACAGTATAAAGCCTTAGTACCCATCTCCCCGTTTCCGTGTCCTGAAAAATATATATAAACAAAAGACGCCTTGCCGGAATTTACTAATTTTTCCATCTCGGGAACCGGTGCTACATACGTTCCTCCTTGGCTGGCAAGTTTAAACTGGGGACCCATTTGAGCATTTACATTGGGACTCAAACCCACTGCGACATGGCAAAAAGGACAGGAGGGGTCGGAAACCTCAATAAATAGAACCTTCCTGTCTGCATCTCCAAAAGTAATTAAGTCTTTGTTGCCAAAAAGACCCTTAATTTTATCCATGCTGATTGTGGGTTGGGCCGGAGGGGTCTGGGCAGTATTGCCCACGGTTTGGGTAGCTCCGGTATTTTTCTGCAACGATAATACCTTTTGCCATAGAAATCCCACAGAAAAAGCCAAAACTATCGTCAGAATAAGAAGGACCGGAGCAAATTTATCGAGGAAATTCTTTTGCGGCATGAGAACTATTCTTCTCCAAAAGTCTGGGCTTGTCAATCCTTAAGCTCCCCTAGGTATTTGATGGCATCCATGGCCGCCATGCAGCCGAAGCCGGCTGCCGTTACTGCCTGTTTATATTGATAATCGTGTACATCTCCCGAAACAAATACGCCCTGCACGTTGGTTGCGGTTTTGTATCCATTTATCATTTGTAATTTATCATTTGGCATTCTCTTTACATAACCTTTCTCGTCAAGCTCGATCTTTCCTCCAAAGATTTGTGTTGAAGGAACGTGTCCTATTGCTACAAAAAGTCCGTCAACAGTAAATTCGCTGGTTGTGTTGTCTTTATTGTTATTGAGCTTCAATTTTTCCAATTTCTGCTCACCGATCACTTCGGTCACTTCCGTGTTCCATAAAATTTTAATCTTGGGATTTTCCTTCACTTTCTGTTGCATTGCGGCGCTGGCCCTAAATTCATCGCGCCTGTGGATAATCGTTACTTCAGTCGCGTATTTTGTAAGTGTCAATGCCTCTTCCATTGCCGAATCCCCTCCCCCGACAACAGCCACTTTTTTATCTTTGAAGAAGGCCGCGTCGCAAGGGGCGCAAGAAGAAACCCCGCGACCGATAAGCTTTTTAAGTCCGGGAACATCCAGCCATTTCGTTTCCGCCCCCGTCGCAATTATTACACTTTTACCTAAATAGATTTTCCCAGCGGCCGTTACTTGGAAAGGCCTTTGGGAAAAATCGACGGTCTGGGCATTCTCGCCAATAAACTCGGCCCCAAATCGTTCGGCTTGTGCCCGCATCTCCCCCATTAACTTGGGTCCCAAAATTCCCTGAGGAAAACCGGGAAAGTTATCGACTGTTGTGGTCAGCATAAGCTGGCCTCCCCAGATTTCTCCACCAATAATTAACGTCGAAGCGGCTCCTCTGGTTGTATAAATTGCGGAAGTAAGCGCTGCAGGACCCGAGCCTATGATTATTACATCCCAAGGCTCGCCTTGTTGCGGCTTTTTTGCAAAGGTTTCTTTCACCATGAACCTATTTAAACTGTTCCCCCTGTACCACCAGTAGCTGGCGGTTCATTCACGGGTACTTGAGGCTCAGGAGCTCCTGCGGGAGGCGTTGTAGGCTCCGTCGGAGGTGTTGGTTCGGTAGTAGGTTCCGGTGTTGCCGGTACTATTGGTTCCGGTACCGGAGGCGTCGTTACGGGCGGCTCTGCCGGAGTAGGCGTAGAAGCCGGTGTGCCCATAGGCTGCGGCTGATCTGTTGGATTAGTCGGTTGTGTTGGATCCATTCAAATCACCCCCTTTTTAATTAAATCTTCGAATGCTTGTTTTCCTGCAAATCCTACCTGCCTTCCCAACTCTTTTCCCTCTTTAAAAAGAATTGTTGTGGGAATGGACATAACACCGAACTTTGTTGCTGTATTGGGATTCGCATCAACATCCAACTTTGCGATTCCTACTTTGTCTTTATACACATTGGATAGCTCTTCCAAAACCGGCTCGGCCATTTTGCACGGACCGCACCAAGTCGCCCAGAAATCTACCAAGACAG
>Ga0315288_10002679_pt1 | contig 22901 bp, 14 predicted proteins | sample YL17G11_20_MG_FD_203454 | JGI IMG/M metagenome (GOLD analysis project Ga0315288, IMG submission 203454) | Sediment microbial communities from Yellowstone Lake, YNP, Wyoming, USA - YL17G11_20 | ecosystem: Environmental > Aquatic > Freshwater > Lake > Sediment | place: USA: Wyoming | collected...
AGAAAAAGCTCGACAGGACACGGATAGACTCCCTCGTGGAGGACCTTTCCAGGGCCATGAAGCTCCAGTTAGGTTACGCCCTCGGCAAGGAGGTGGACTTCAGGGTCCTCGTGGACGAGCACACGCTCAACGCCTCCGCCATGGGGGCCATCTACCTTCGGGGCTCGGCGACGGTCACCGTCGACAAGGACCTGAACGCCAAGGACAGCCTCGGCAGCCTCATCGACACGGCCAAGACATTCCACCTGCAGGGCCAGGCCGGCTGGATGGTCATCTACAGGATAACCATGCCCGACGGGGTCGAGATCTACGAGGTCCACAGGAGCCTCAAGGCCTCGGACTTCAAGACCCAGCCCGCCATAACGAAGGACAAAAGGACCATGGTCGAGATCCTTGAAAACGACCTGGACGACAATGTGACCTTGTTCGTCAGGCCCACGGTCGAGAAGTCCATCGCTGTGGCCCTGTCGCAGCCTGTTTGCTTCCTTCCGATCATACTGGTCGTCGTGGCCATCGTCTGCATCGCATATTATTGGAGGGGCCGGAGGGCCAGGGCCCGGGAAAAGGCCAGGACCGAGCGGGGCCGCAGGGCCCAATCTGCCAGGCAGCACATGGAGGCCAGGCACGAGAGAGGCAAGGCCACCACCCTCGACAAGGACGGCCAGAACCTCGAAGGCTACAGGAAGCTGCAGCCGCATGTCCACCAGCACCGGCTGCCGCTCAGGCAATGGAAGAGCGAGGGCTCGGAGGAGGAAGTACCCGCACCATTGCCGCCGAGGAGGGCCCCGCCGAGGCAGACCCCCAGGTCCCTTGCCATGGCGCCGATGGAGCCGCGCGCGGAGGTGCCGCTGGCCCGCCCGAAGCCTTATCTGCCGCCCAAGCCCGAAGCGCCGGCGAGGCCGAGGCACATCACGGGCCCGTCGGAGAGGTTCGTGACCTGCCCGGGATGCAAGAGGAGGTTCTCGACCCATCCCGAGGCCGAGGTCCTCGAGTGCCCGCATTGCGGGAAGAAGGGAAAGGCGCCCCCGAAAAAGCCGCACATCATTGGGGCCCAGCCGGCCACGAGGACCATCAAGTGCCCGCGCTGCGGGAGCATGATAACCTATGGCGATGGCCAAGAGACCATTCGGTGCTCCGGCTGCGGCAAGGAAGGCCGGGTGAAGAAGAAGGCCTAAGCAGATTTTGTTTCTATGATCGCGTAGGCCCTGGCCTCTATGGAAGCAAGCTCCCGGGCGAGCTCTAGGCTCTTGAACATCGATATCAGGAACGGGAAGAAGGTCACGGCCAGGACGGCCGCCAGGAAGATGCCCATGCCGGCCGGCAGGGCAAGCTCTATGTCGAGGCCGACCAGGAAGAGCACGCAGGCGAACATGACCGCCCACAGGGCCATGGCCGCCGTGAACATGAATGTCCTGTGCCACATCACATAGGACCGTTCCTTGTCGGCGACCATATCTAGGACCCGCTGAAGCTCCTGATGGGCCCTTCCGCCGATGCCCTTTTCGCGTGCCAGCTCCTCGAGATCGTCCAGGCTCATGCTTGCCTCCTCCTTGCGACGGCGAGGGCCGTTATAGCTACGGCCAAGAACAGGAAGATGCCTTCGAAGCCCGACGTCGAGGCCTGCGGAGCGGGTTGGACCACGAGGGTCACCGATGTCGAGGCGGTCATACCTTTAGAATCCGTCACATTCAGCGTGACCTGGTAGCCGCCGGCCTTCTTGTAGGCGTGCTTGACCGCCTGGCCCGTGTCCGTGGTCCCGTCGCCGAAGTCCCACTTGTAGGATGTTATGACGTCGGTGGCCTTGTAGGCCTTGCTGTTCCTGCCGTCGAGATCGACCTTCTTGTTGATCTTCACGTTCAGCGCGCTGGGCTGGATGCTGGCGATGGGCGGGTGCTCTATGTTGATGACCCAGTTCCTAAACACGCTGTTGGTCCCGGAGCTCACGATGACGGTCACGTTGTAGGACGAGTTGCCCCAGATGTCGAACCTGAAGCTCGGGTCGTTTTGGCCCACCCGGGCCTTTCCGTCGACGTACCACTGGACCGAGCCGCCCTCGGACGAAATGCCCATGTAGACCGGCGTGCCGAACACCGTGGTGATGTTCGCGGTGTCCGGGAATGCCCAGCGGATCCTCGGGATGTCGGCCTTTGGCCCTATGGTGACGTTCCAGTAGAAGTAGTCCCATGCGTTGTCGGCCTGGACCCTGAACTCGAGGTCGTGGTGACCTTGGGTGCCAGGGCCCGCGTAGATGGCGAAGTCCTTGGTCCCGGACTGGACGATGTGCCCGTCCAGGTACCAGTCGATCTGGGCGTCCTGGGCCGCCCCTGACAGGACGACCGTGAACTGCTGGGTCTGGCCCTCGGGTATGGTCACAGGTGTCGGCGGCGTTGCGTCCTGGATGAGCCGGCCAGAATCGATGACCGTCTCCATCCAGGTCTTGTTCGTGACGAGGCTACCGTCCGAGGCCGAGGCCGTGACCAGGTGGGTCCCGGCAGAGGAGTAGTTGGCCCACCAGGACCAGGAGTTGCCCTGGGCCATGGGGACCCCGTCCAGGTACCATGTGACGGAGACCTTGTCCCCGTCGAGGTCGCCGGTCATGACCCAGAAGACTATCGTCTCGCCCTCGTTCAGGGTGGTGTTGGACTTGGGCCTCCAGTCGGTGATGGTCGGGACATGGTTGACCCATACGGTCCTGTTGTCTGAGCCCGTTGCGCCGTACTCGTCCGTGACCGTGAGAACGACATTGGAGGGGCCGCTCTTGTTGAATGCATGGGTCACCACGGCGCCCTTGGCCGTGGTCCCGTCTCCGAAGTCCCACAGGTAGGAGACGATGTCCCCGTCCGGGTCCTTGGACTTGCTACCGTCTAGGATGATGGCCTTCTTCGGGTCGGTCCTGACGTCCGGCCCGGCATCGGCCACGGGCCTGAGGTTCTTGAAGAGCGTCCGGGAGGCCTTGTTGTTGTTTTCGCGGAGCTCTGTTAAGGCGTTCCCGCTGTCGAGGGCCACGTCCAAGGTCGAGTTCTCGTAGTTGACCGTCCACTTGTAGGTGGCCTTACCGTCGGAGAACGCGGGCAAGGACGGGACATAGAAGGTCGTCAGGTTGGTCCCGTCCTTCGAGAGTGTGATGTTGAACTCGCCGGACGGAACAGGGCCCTGGTTGTGATAGATGAGGGAGACGTTCGCCTTGATGGCGCCGTTCGCGACGATGGGGTCGAAGGTTATGTCCTGTGGGGCGATGGTGAGGTCAGGATATATCCGACCGCCCTTGGCGTAGGGATTGTACGTTCGTTCCGGGTCGTGGCCGAACATGGACCATGGGATGGTCGGGCCTGGCCCCACATCGAGGCGATATGCGAAGCTTGTGGAGCCCGAGAACACCATCTCTATGAGACCGTCACCGTCGAGGTCGCCGAAGTTCAGGTCACTGGTCACGTTGCCCAACCATAGGAACTGTAACATGGAATCGGACCTGCTAGCCCAAAAGAACCCGCTACCGATGGAATTGCCGAGGAACCCTGCAACGGCTGGTTCGGACGTTCCCAGGAACGCTGAAACTATCTTTCTGGGGACAGTGGCCAAACCATCATGGCCTATGGTGGCGATGGTCTTGCCGGTGGCCCCGTCCATGTAAAGCACATCGCCATTGGCCGACATTGTCAGGGCTATGTCCTGACCGTGCGCGTCGCCACCGAAAGCTGCCAGACCGAGGGGGACCCCTGGCGAATGGGACTTCCACATTTCCGTCCCATTCGAGGAATATGCCGCGATATCCCCGCCCTGGGAGGCCACGGCGACATCGAGTGTTCCATCACCATCGAGGTCGCCGACCATGGGAGGAAGAATCTCTCCCGACAACACATTACTAGACCATTCAAGCGTCGCATTTACAGCGTTCCGGATGGACATGTAATGGAGGCCGTTGGTCTCGATCAGTTCCATCGAACCGTCCGAGCCGATGTCTGCGATTGTGATGGAGGCTAGTTCATTGCCTGCGTTCGTGTCCCAGAGCAGTTTTCCATCTCCGTGCAATCCAACAATGTATCCGGTGGCATTGCCGATGAAGACCTCGGAATGTCCATCCCCGTCGACATCTCCGGCCGCCAAGGCTGTCGGGTCCTGCATCGAACGGTTCCATATCTGCGCGAGATAACGGTTCATAACCTGGACCATATTTCCATTCTGAACAATAATTTCCTTGGCCCCATCGTCGTCGACGTCGGCCGCTATGGGGGTGAGCCAGGTCGAGGCTTTGAGTGTGAGGGCCCCCATTTTATGGCCATCCCCACCCAGCAAGGTCAAGTCGCCCGCGCCCGAGACCTCGAGAACCTCGTCCTTGCCGTCGCCATTGACATCCGCAAGTACCGTCGTTAGGTTGTCGGCTGTAGGATGGGCATAGGTCCAGTCCATGGCCCACGGGAGGCTCCCTTTCTCGGTTGCTATGAGGGCCCGTGTGTTTTCGGGGTCGTGGTTCGCCATTGGCCATCCGGCCTTCAGGGCCTGGTGCGTGTTCAGGAGGATGAGCTCCCCGCCGGTCCCGACCACTATGATCTCCATCTCGGAATCACCATCCACATCTGCCGCGACCACGGACAAGTTGGCCGTGATTCCCAGGGACTTGGACCATGCCCTGAGGCCGTTCGTATCGAACTGGGTCAAACGACCATCGCGGGACATGGCCAGGATGTATGGCTCTGGGGCATCGACCGCGATGAGCCCTGCGACGCCGCCCTCGATATGGGCCTGCCAGCCTATGCTAACACCGGGGGTGGATTCGTAAATATCCCCGTCCTGGTTGCCGACGATAACCTCAGGGATACCGTCCCTGTTCATGTCGGTAATGACCGGGGATACGAGAGGCGAGCTAGAATTGACCCCGCCAATGATTGCGCCCCAAATCGCCCACACCGAAATGCTGGACTTCGTAGGTGTAAGGACCTCTGGCGATCCATCGCGGTTGATGTCGGCGATCGCTGCACTGTCCGTCGGAGGATACGGAAATGTCCAGGCTTTTTGCGAATTGGCGTTCCCTTTTGCAGGAAGGATTGTGCCTCCGGAAGCACCACTGATGTAGACCGTTTTTGAGGCCTTTTGTTTTTGGTAGTCATAATCACCGGCCACGACCACTGGTACGCTGGATGTTATTTCCGGATGGTTTTCAACCAATGCACCTTTATTATCAAGTATGAACAGCCCCGTCTTTGCGGTAAAAATGATGTCCAGCTTCCCATTATTGTAGAAATCCGTGATGACCGGCGCGTTCTTTATGAATCCCTTCGCGTCGTAGGACCACAGATGGGACCCGTCCTTGCTCAGGCAGTGGACCGTGCCGGAGTCCGTGACCGCCACGACCTCCTTCTCGCCATTGCCGTCCAGGTCCGCCGCCACGACGCCCGTTACTATCCCGTCGACGGAGTAACGCCATTTCTGGGTTCCCTTGGCCCTGATCACGTAGACGGATTCCGCGGAGGCCAGCACGAGCTCGTTGGCCCCGTCGCCGTCCAGGTCGACGACCTGGGGCGCAGTGGGCTCCCCCGGGTAGGCCAGGGCCCGGAGGTTGAGGCGCCATTCCACCGTCGGCCCCTGCTCATCGCCAGACACCATCATGAGCGGCGCTAACGATGTAAGCACGAATGTCAGGGCCAACGCGACGGCCAGGGCGCCTTTCAATGCCATTACCTCCAGGTCAATCAAGGAGCGTTATATAGTAAGTACTAGAAAACCATCCTAAATATTAATAGTATGAGGATTGGGGTTCGGGCCTACTTCTTCCCGCCCTTCGGCCTGTTCCCGGTGATCATCTCGAGGATTTCTATGGCCCCGGCCTTGTCGAGGCCTTCGTTCCTCTTGCCGCAGTAGGGGCTGTGGATGCAACTCGGGCAGCCGCTCTCGCAGGGGCAGTTCCTGATGGCGTCCAGGACGGTCCGGAGCAGGGCGTCGATGTTCTCGTAGCCCTTCTCCGTCAATCCCACACCGCCGGGGCTGTTGTCGTAGATGAATATTCCGGGCCGGTCCAGCTGGTTGTGGGTCATGTGGGTCTCGCCGCCCAGGTCGCGCCGGTCGCATATGGCATAAAGCGGCAGCATGGCGTTGGCCACGTGCTCTATCCCGTGGAGGCCGCCCTCGAAGGACAGCTTCTTTTCCTCGAGGGCCTCCCTGACAGACGGGTCCACCTTGAGCCAGAAGGCCGAGGTCTCGAGTATGGTGGGCGGCAGGTTCAGGCCCTCCTTGGACATGACCTCGCCATCGGCCTCGCCGCCCTCGCGGACCTGCACGAAGCCTTTCATCTCCTCGCGGACCTCGACGCGGCCGTAGTGGACGGAGCAGAACTTCCCGTCGCCCAGCTCCTTGGAAAGGCCCTCCTCGAGGACCCGGATGTTGACGGCCATGAGCGGCTCGGTGTAGTAGTCGGCCTCGATGGGCTCGACGTAGACCTTGTGCTCCGCCAGGTCCAGGTCGCGGACATAGAAGGTGTTCCCCTGGTGGATGTAGATGGCCCCCTTGTGGTTCTCGGTGAAGGCCCGGGCCCTGTCGGCCAGGCCTATAACGCGGTCCCCCCGTCGGGAAACGTCTATTATCTGGAAGCTGTCCCTGGAGGCCGTCCTGATGGAGACGTACCGGTGGGGCCTCGTCTTCGTGCAGTACCAGAAGTCGCCCTCCTTGACCGGCATAGGGGCCTTGGCCTTTCTCCGGCCCTTGCCCTTCTTGTCGGTACCCGCGGCCAGGGCCCGGTCCTTGGTCACCATGCCGCCCCGCTCGAGCTCCTTCAGCAGGGTCGGGGCCTTGGGGCCGAAGTACTCCACCGCGTCCTTGTCGTCCATCGGTATCTCCAGGGCCGCGGGGCCAAGGTGCTCCTTGAGTATGTACTCGTTCTGCGGGTCTATGACCGCGTTCTCGCTGGATCTCCCGAAGAAATATTCCGGATGCTTCATGAAGAACTGGTCCAGCGGGTCGTGGAGCGCGATCATGGTGATGAGGGCCTCGGCCTCGCCGCGGCCGGCCCTGTTGGCCTGCTGCCAGGTGCTCGCGATGGTGCCGGGATACCCGACGAGGATCGTGGCGTCCAGGTCGCCTATGTCTATGCCTAGCTCCAGGGCGTTGGTGGCCGTGACGCCTATGAGGTTGCCCGACGACAGGCCCTTTTCTATGGACCTTCGCTCCAGTGGCGTGTAGCCGGCCCTGTAAGAGGATATCTTCTCGATCAGCTCGGCGGTCAGGTCGTTCTTGGACCACCGGAGGATGAGCTCCGCGATCCTGCGGGCCTTGGTGAATGTGATGTTCTTGATGTTGTGCTTGACGTGCTCTTTGAACAGCCAGACGGCCTCGGTGTACGGGGACCGCCTCTCGCCGCTGTCGTCCATGGGCGGGTCCCAGAACACGAAGTGCTTGGGGCCTTGGGGTGCGCCGTTGTTGTCTATGACGCGGAACGGTACGCCGACGAGCTTCTCGGCGAACTCCTTGGGGTTGGCAATGGTGGCCGAGGCGCACACGAAGACGGGGTTGGCCCCGTATAGCTTGCAGATGCGCCGCAGGCGCCTCATGATGTTGGCCACGTGGCTCCCGAAGACGCCCTGGTAGGTGTGCACCTCGTCGATGGCCACGAACTTGAGGTTCCGTAGGAAGTCGGCCCATCCGTCGTGGAACGGCAGTATGCCGTAGTGCAGCTCGTCCGGGTTCGTGAGGATTATGCTCGGGAAGTGTGCCTTGATCTGCTTGCGCCGGTCCTCGAGCGTGTCGCCGTCGTAGGTCTCGGCCGAGGGCTCGTGCTTGAGGGTTATATAGAACTTGCGGAACCGCTTGAGCTGGTCTTGCTCCAGGGCCTTGGTCGGGGTTATGTACAAGGCCTTGGCCTTGGGGTCCTTCATGATGGCGTCGAAGATGGGCACCGTGTAACAGAGGGTCTTGCCGCTGGCGTTGGGCGTTGCGATGACGACGTTCTGGCCCGCGGCCAGGGCATTGATGGTCTCGACCTGATGTGTGTAAAGGGGCCAGATGCCCTGTTCCTTCAGTGCCGTCTCGATGGTCTTGTCGAGCTTGGCGTCCTTCGAAAGCTCGCCGAACAGGGCCTCGCGCTTCTTGATGCGCTCGACGTGCTGTATCTGGCCCGAGTAGTTCTCGAGGCCTTTCAGGTGCTCGAGGAATTTATCGAAGTTGGGGAATGGCGGCTCCGGGCCCTCACCGACCGGGGCCGTGATATCGATGTCCCCGCCGTAGAAGTCTGCGCCCTCGCCGGCCTCGCCTTCCGCGCCGGCTCCGGTCATCTTGCCCTTGATCCTCGTGCGCCACTGCTCGCGTAGCTTGCTGGACTCGTAAAGACGGAGCCTCATGCCGAGCTCGTCGGTCTGCTCGAGCAGGTAGTAGAAGTCGCGGCCCCATTTCGAGGCCCCGCCGCCGCCGACGGAACGCCGCCGGAGGCGCGTGGACTTGGAGCCCGACACCGCGGCCGCGATGCCCTGTATCTTGCCGGGCCCGAGGTCCTCGCCCAAGACGTCTTTCACGCAGTCGGCCAGGTCCCTCGGAGGGAGCGGCCCGAGAAGGTCCAGCGTGTCCAATATGACCTCGGTAACGATCGCGAACTCGGAGTCCGAGTCCTTTATGTCGAGCAGCGAGAACTTGTCGCCCTCTTGCGCCTTCACAAGGCCGGAGCCTACGAGCTCTTCCAGGGCGTCCTTGATGTTGCCTAACGGGACCTCGGAGGCGTGGGCTATCTCCAGCTTCCCGAGGGATTTTTTGGCCTTGGCCAGGGCCTCGATGGCCCGCAGCTTGGCCTGGGAAAGTGTGAGCTCCGCCATTCGCCGTCCTCCCGCTACGACCGACAATACAGGTTTTTTCCTATATATATATCGAACAGGGTTGTAGTATAATACGGAATTGACCGATTTGATCCTCATTCGGACCATCTCGATCAATCCAATTCGTGCCACTCATCCCGTTCGCCTCCAGCCGTGCGCCCATCTCTGGGTCGTAGAGGGCCATCATCAGGTCATGCCGGGATGCATCGGGCCTACCCTAGATTGCCCTAGCCATCTTCTCGTGTGAGACGATGGCTTTTGAAAATATGCTCGGGCAAGCAATGGAGCATGGATCATATTCCCGCCCCGATTGCACCCGAACACCTGTCCATTCGGGTATTGGCATCAAGCCACCCACATATCGGACAGTTTACACCGTCATTCCTTGTATCCTCGAGCACAAGGGTCTTATCGTCGGAAGGTCCTTCTTTCTCCAGGACCGGGTATTGAGCCTTTAGTTGATGATTTTAGAGCCGCCTTGCTCCGGACCATTCAGGTCCTTGAGTGCTATGACATCGTTCCCAACCGTGGCTATGCAAACCCCCCGGACGCATTTCCCAGGACCATGGACAGCTCTTTGTCCGAGGACCTTTAAATAGGTAGAGGAGGGGGTGGGGTGGTAGTTTCACCGATAATGAACTGGGGGTTGTGTCAATATTCCTGATTGACAATAGAGATATGATCTCCCAATCTAACTTTTAAGAAACCAGCGGAACCTGTGAATTTAGGATTTATTGTGTAATTATGATAAAACCTATCTCTAACAAAAAGGTTAAGAAGGATGAGCGAATTGTCCCTACGCACCACTTGACGAATACCACGGTGAATGTCATGAAACCTCTGGACAAGTGCCGGGGCTGTAACGCCCGGCGCCTGATTAACCCGCTGGGACTGTGCAAAAGATGCAACCGCGAGTCCCACAAGTACATCAGCGACGCTGAGATATCGGCCTTGAAGGCCGAGCGCGAAGCGGCAGCCGCCGCCGCGTTGGCACAGAAGCTGCTGGAGGAGAAGGAGGCCGCCGAGAAGGCGGCAGCCGCTGCTGCAGCCGCCGCCGCTGCTGGCGAGGTTGCCAAGCCCGAGGGAGAGGCCAAGCCCGGTGCCGAGAAGGAAGAGGGCAAGAAGGAAGAGAAGGGCCCGGCCAAGCCTGGAGAGAAGAAGGAAGAGGGCAAGAAGGAAGAGAAGGGCCCGGCCAAGAAGGAAGAGAAGAAGAAGTAGCGCCTACTGTCGGTCCATGCCCTTTTTCATTTTTAATACGCCGAGCTGCAGCCATGTACCAGTAGGCTTCCCGCGGGCCCTAGAACATCGCCTATCCGCCGCCGCCAAGGCCGAACAATGACCGGAGCGAGTCCAGGATGGTGCCGATGTTCGTGAAGAAAACGAGCAGGCTGATCATTATCGCGGAAACGGACAGCCCCACGGCCACGCCGGAGTACTTCCGGATCATCGCCGTGTAGACCTCCTCCTGTTCCTTGAACTTGTCGTCCTGCCTCTTCTGGACCTGGGTCTCGATGTACTTGTCCCAGTAGGCGATCTTCCTCTCGGCCTCGTCGATCTTCTTCTTGAACTCGAAGATTTGGGCCCGGAGGTCGCTCATGGCGGCCCGTTCCTCTTCGGTCATGCCGGCGGCCGCGACGACCTGCGGCGGTGCCGCGTAGGTCTGCGGGGCAGGTTCGGGCTCCGCGTAGACCGGGCCCGTGGACCTGGCCGTGACCTCGGCCCTGGCCGTCGGTATCTCGCCTTCAGGATATTCCACGACCGTCGGACCGGTGGCATAGACCGGCCCGGTGTCGACCTCTTCCGAGGGCCTGGACCGCTTGTACCTGCTGACCTCCAGCAGGACGCGCTTTTGCTCGGGCGGCCTGGCGTTCAGGAGGTTGTTCTCGATCTCGCCCGTCAGGACCTCCAAAAGCTTCCCCACGCCCGCGAGCCGGCTGTTCACGGAGGTGAGCGGGCCCTCGAGCCACGGGTTGGTCTTCATTATCTCCTTTATCTTTTCCTGATGGTCCGCGATGACCTTGGCCGTGGACCGAAGCAATGCGAGGTGGAGCGTGTTCCTGATGTCGTCCTTGACCGCCAGCTTGGCGTCGGTGATGGCCCGGCGGTCCGTGAGCTCCTTCAGGGGCGGCAGGTTCATGAAGCAGTCGTACTCCTTGTTGTCTATGAGGGCCTTGATACCCTCGTAGTCGCCCTTGCCGACGTCGTAGGATTCCGTCACGGCGCCGAACTTGAACAGCACGGCCACGGACTGGTTGGGAAGTATGACGGCCTTGACCTTGTACGGGGCCCCCTTGTAAAAGGGCGGCTTGGCGTGTTCAGGGTACTCGGGCTTGACCGAGCCTTTGTAAGCGTCGATGTAGGCTTTGAGGTAGGTCTCGACGACCCTGTTGTCCAGGTCGGCGGGCCCCGATATCTCGAGGCCCTTGAGCTCGCTAAGCTGCATCTCCTGGACCGCGAAGCACTCTTCCATGTCCATCTTCTTGTATTCATCCCAGAGCTTGTCCAGTGGGGCTTTGGACTTGATGAGCTTGCCCTCGAGGTCCTTCAGCTGCTTTTCGAGCCACGGGTTGGCCTTGGCTATGTCCGCGATCTGCTTGGCCGTGTCCTCGACGTGCGTCCTTGCCGCCATGAGGCCGGCCCTGTAGACCGAGGACCTGGTGTCCCGGGCCACGGCCGCCTTGGCGTCCGACTGGGCGTCTTCCACCGAGAAATTCTTCGTAGGATAGTAAAGCAAGCACTGCTGGTGGGCCTTGGACTTCATGTAGCCGGCGACGGTGTCGTAGTCGCTGTCGTAGACGTTGTACATGGCCTTGGGGGCCTTGCCGTACATGATGGCCACGATGGCCTCGTTGGGCATCTTGAAGACGTCCACCTTGTATGGCAGGGCCTTGTAGAACTCGGGCTCCTGGCCGGGCTTGTTCGCCGTCTTCACCGTCTCGCCATAGGCCTCGACATAGCTCTCGAAATATTTCTTGACCTCGTTATCGTCGATGTAGACCATTCAGGCGGCCCCCTCATCGTAGAACAATGGTGAGCAATTAAGTGATATGGATAAGGCATATATTAATTCTTAGGCAATCGTCCTTTACATCGTGCTCGGGCCACTCGGATGGCACCGGAAAAATATTAAACAGCTAACACTTATCGGATTTCCCGCTTGGGCCACCACAGCGTGCGAGGGTAGCCAAGCCTGGTCAACGGCGCTAGATTGAGGGTCTAGTCCTTAGTGGTCCCAGAGTTCAAATCTCTGCCCTCGCACACATTTTATTTATTTTTCGGGCCTTTCTCGATAAAAGTTATAAATAAAGTATTGGTACAACTAAATATATATATTCAATTTCTTGAGATAAATAAGCGGGATGGGTCCGATAATGACTTCTCGAGCTACGTCCCGGAAGGGGATGGATGCGGCGGTCGGCCGAAGGCCACGAAGGGTCAGTGCATCCTCTGCATTAGCCACCTGCCTTGCCACGGCCGCACTGGTCCTTGTGCTCGTCGTGTCCGGCATGTCCCCGGGCCTCCAAGGCCCAACCGGTGACCAGGATGCCCGACCACGGGCCGACGGGGATCCGTCGGGGGGGTCGGCCGGGTCCGCGGTGGACACCGCCGCCGGCACCGGCTGGAAGGACTACCCGTACAGGGTAGGTCCCTTCGCATTCCCAGAGGACGAGGGGGCGCACCCCGAGGCCTCGTCCGAGTGGTGGTACATCAACGGCCACCTGACATCGTCCGACGGTGGACGCTACGACTTCATGGTCTGCTTCTTCCAGCGCGGCTTCCTGACCGGTGTGCTGGTGGACGCGGGCCAGGGCATCCACATTAACAACACGCAGTTCTTCAGCGGCGCCCGGGAAGGGCTCGGCCGCCTCTATCTGAGGTTCGGGCCCTCCGAGCTCTACCAGGTGGACGGGCGGCCCTTCGTCTATCAGCTGAACTACCAGTCCCCCGATTTCTCCCTATCACTGCTGCTCGATACGGAGCGGATGCCCCTCGCGGTCAACGGCGACGGGGTCATAAGGATGGGCCACGGGGTGTCCTACTACTATTCGCTGCCGGACATGACGGCGACCGGGGCCCTGTCCGTAGGCGGCAGGTCCTTAGGTGTCAATGGAACGACCTGGATGGACCGGCAGTGGGGACACTTCAGCCCCCAGCTGGACTGGGACTGGTTCTCGGTCAAGCTCGACAACGGCCTCCGCGTCCTGGTCTACAAGATACTCGACGGGCGCGGGCCCGGCTCGTCCCTTATGCTCGTGTCGGTCATGGACACCGAGGGAAGGACCTACTTCGTCAACCAGAGCGTGGACTGCTGCGACGCGGTCCTGGACTACGACAGCTACTGGCGGAGCCCAGAGACCGTCAACCTCTATTCCCTGGGCTGGAGGCTCACGGTGCCGGGCCTCGGGCTAGAGCTGACGGTCACGCCCACCATGCTGGGCCAGGAGGTCCAGTTCCCGACGGATATGGCCAGGGCCCTGGACCGCAAACCGTTCTGGGAAGGGTCCTGCTCTGTGACTGGGACCTATCAAGGGGAACAGGTGGCCGGGGAGGCCTTTGCCGAGACGACCCACGACTTCGGCCACATCGGCGGGGACCTGGTGGTCAGCGCAAAGGTGCACCCCAGGCAGGACGGCAACGGCATGCTGGTCATCATGGTCGAAAACCGGGGAGGCCACTCCCTGGACGATGTCGAGGTCGCGGTGGTCGCCGGAGACCTGCACCAGGGCGGGGAGGTCATCGAGATACACCACCTGAACGACCGCGATAATTCCACTTATATCTCGGACGACATGCCCGCCATCGGCGGCAGGCTGCTCTTCGTGACCGTCGATATGGACAATACTATGGCCGAGACGGACGAGGGGAACAACATCGCAATGGTGGAGCCGGGATAGGCGGCGGTCCGTTCGGACCTGGCCTAAATTGCATCTAACGTTTGTACAGTTTACGTTAAGAAAGATATTTATCCCTAAAGTTTTATAGAAAGGCATTCACAAGAGACATCGCTCGCCGTTGATGGGAAATGACATGAGGACCGCACTGACCGTGCCACTTTGCCTCCTGCTCTTCACGACCTTGTCACTCCAAGCCGTCTTCTGGGCCGGAGGCAGCGACACCCCGGCATTCGTACCAAGGGACGGGGGAGCGTCATCCAGGGCCATCACAGACACCGCCGACACGCTCATCGTGCCGGCCGGAGAGGAGTACACGCTCAACGGCACACATAACTACACGGGCAAGGTCCAGATCGACGGAAAGCTCAATGTCAGCGGCTACGACGAGAACGTCCCGACCTCGGGGTGGCTCAGGATTAACGCCAACGAGATCGTCGTCGGCTCCACGGGCACCATCGATGCACGCGGCCGCGGCTACGGCGGTGGCGGCGGCGGGGTCAACGACGCCAACGGCGGGGCTAACGGCCTCGCGGGAGTGAACGGCCACGGCGGCAACGGCAACCCGGCCTACTGGGGCTATCCCAGCATATGCTGCGGCGGTGGCGGGGGCGGCGGGAGCCCCGACGGAACAGGGGGAGGCGGCGGTTCCGGTTGTGGCGTTAACGGCGGTCCGGGCGCTCTAGATAAGGGCGGTAATGGCGGCAACGGCTGCGGCGGGCAGGCCGGAGGCGTCGGAGGGGACGGCTACGGCGGAGGGGGCGGCGGTGGAGGTGGCAACTCAGCGGCCGGTGGTTCGGGCGGCGGCGGCGGTTCCGGTGGCGTCAACGGGCAATGGACCACGGGCGGTGTCGGAGGCGGGACCTACGGCGGCGCCGCCGGCATCGGCCAGGTGAGCGCCGGGGCCACGAACGGAGGGGATGGCGGGTACCAGGCGACGGGGGCAAACGGGGACACATCCATCAACGACACCTTGTGGCAAGGCAGCGGCGGGGGAGGCGGCGGAAGCTATACATCCGGAGGCTCGGGCGGCGGGGGAGGCGGCGGCGGGGCCGGGGGCGGCGTCATCGTCCTGAGCACTATAGGAGACATCACCATAGCAGGGGCCATCTCGGCCATGGGCGCCGGCGGCGCCGGCACGGCAGGCCCGACGCCATCGGGCGCGGGCGGCGGTGGCTCCGGAGGCGGCATCGGTATCTTCGGCCACAACATCACGATCACAGGTTCCATCGACGCCCGGGGCATGCTACTGAACACCCCGGACACATCCAACGGCGGGACCCTCAAGATGTTCTACGTCCAAAACGGCACCGCGGGCACGGTCCAAGTCGGCCGCTGGTTCTCGAAGCAGAGGCCCATGGCGCCGACGCTGGTCAGCCCGGCCGACCAGGGCGGCTCGAACAACAACCCGACATTCCAGTGGCAGGCGCCCGCGAACCCGTCAGGGGACCCGCTCTTGTACTGGGTCATGGTGGACGACCATCCCGGCTTCACGGACCCCGAGATCAGCGTCAAGGACCTCTCGTCCACGACCTACACGGCGGTAGCGACGCTGATAGGCCCGCAGTTCTACTGGCGCGTCGGCGTGGCCGACTCCATAGGATACTGCGCCTGGTCCGTCGTGTGGATGTTCCACACGGACCTCATATCCCCGACCTCCAAGATGGACGCCCTGCCGCTGTTCGAAAAGACCCCAAGCTTCAACCTGACCTGGTCGGGCAAGGACGATAACTCGGGCGTCAAGGATTATGCGATATACGTCAGCGACAACAGCGCCCCGTTCGTGAAGTGGCTCCAGGACTACAACCTGACCAACTCGACGTACACGGGCGTGTCCGGGCACACCTACGGGTTCTACTCCCTGGCCAGGGACCGGGCCATGAACATAGAGAAGCCGAAGAATACGGCCGAGGCCAAGACCACGGTGGACACGGGCACGCCGAAGAGCGTCGTCAACCCCCTGCCCGAGTACGAGAACGTCACGACCTTCGAGGTCTCGTGGGGCGGTTCCGACGACGTCTCGGGCATCGCCGCGTTCGACGTCTTCGTTTCAGAGAACATGGGCGTGTACAAGGTCTACCTCACCAAAACCGCGGACACCAAGACGCAGTTTGCGGGCAGGGAGGCCGTCAAGTACATGTTCTACACCCGGGCCTACGACAAGGCCGGGAACTACGAGCCCATGCCCGTGGGGAAGCACGTGTCCACGACCGTGGACACCATCGCGCCCGTCACGGCCATAGGAATAAACAAGCCCAAGGTCGGCGACGGCCCGACCTACATCACGCCCAAGAGCAAGTTCACATTCACCGTCATGGACGCCATGTCGGGGAAGAACTACACGGAATACTCGGTCGACGGCGGGCCGTGGCTGCAGTACACCGGGACCGTCTACATCGAGCAGGCTGGCAGCCACAACCTCACCGCGCGGTCGGTGGACAAGGCCATGAACCTCGAGGCCCCGGTGAAGGTCTGGGTGTTCGTGGACGATAAAGCGCCACTCACGAGCATGAATTCTTCTAAGATGTACAACAACGGGAAGACCGTCTTCATCACCCCCGACGAGCCCCTCGCGCTCGTGGCCAAGGACTACGGCGCCGGCGTGGATAAGACGATGTACAGCATCGACGGCGGGTCCTTCACCCAGTACAGTGCCCCGTTCAGGGTCATCGAGGCCGGCGAGCACACCCTCGAGTTCTACTCCATCGACCTCCTGGGCCAGGTCGAGGTCACCAAGCGCATCTCGCTGTTCGTGGACGACAAGCCCCCGGAGACGGACACGGACGCCCCGGACCAGGGCCAGAACCAGGACCTCACGGTCGTGCTCAGCGCCGCGGACGCGGGCGCGGGCGTGGCCGAGACCGACTACAGGGTCATCGGGCCCGGCCAGGGCCAGGCCAACGTTCCCTGGAGCAAGGGGGCCAAGGTGACCTTCGCGGCGCCCCAGGACCACAGCAAGGACGGCGTTTACAGGCTCGAATATTACAGCGTCGACAAGGTCGGCAACACCGAGACCAAGGGCTCCGTCAAGATCATCATCGACACCGTGGCCAACCTGACGGTGGAGCTCTTGGACAAGCAGCCCTTCAACATCAAGGCCATCGAGGTCAAGGGCACCACGGAGCCAGGGAGCCAGCTCACCGTGAACGGCAACACGGTCGTTGTCGGGACCGACGGTTCGTTCGTGGCCAACACGAGCCTCAAGAAGGGGTCCAACGTGCTGCTGTTCGAGGTCACGGACCCGGTCGGGAACATGGCCACGATCTCCAAGGAGGTCATATACAACCCGCCGGTGACGGACGTGGAGAACTTCCTGTGGCTGTGGATATTGCTCGTAATAGTGATCGTTGTCGTCTTACTGGTCGTGATCGTAGTGGCCCGCAGGAGAAGCAAGGCCAAGGCGGTCCAGCAGGCCATGGCGCCCCCGGCGCCGGTGCAGCCCGCGCCGGTGGCCCTGGCGTCCCCGGCATATTCGGGCTATGACCAGGCCCAGCAATACCAGCAGGCCTATGCGGCCCCGGCGCCCGCGGCCCTGCCGCCGCCCCCACCGCCGAGCTATTACCAGGCGGCGGCCCAGCCGCAAGCGTTGCCGCCACCGAGCTACTACCAACCTCCGGCGGCCTACCCGCCTCCTCCTCCTCCCCCGCCCCCGCCCATGGCCCAGGCCACGGTGGTCTCAACCGGGAGCCGGGACGCCAAGAGCATGATCGACGGCGTGCGGACCAAGCTGGCCGAGATGCCCGACGGCATCAGGACCGTCAAGGCCAGGAACAACCTGAGGCTGGCCGAGACATTCTACAACAAGGGGAGCTACGACAAGGCCGTGGCCTACGCAGAGAAAGCCCTGAGGGTGCTGGAGGAAGGGGGGGCCTAGGCCCCGCCCTTCCACGGGTCCCGTCCGCGCTCACCTGGTCATGGTCCGCTTGAACAGCGGGATCGATATGGCCAGCAACACCACGCCGAACACTATCAGGATTACGAGCTCGCTCATGATGTCCTGGATGCCGGCGCCCAGGACGATTATCTTCCTCATGGCCTGGGCCGCGTAGGTCAGTGGCATGACCTTGGCAATGGCCTGCATGTACCACGGCATCTGCTGGATCGGGAACAGCACCCCCGACAGGAACATCATGGGGAACTGCAGCACCATCATGAAGGTCGATGCCGTCGATTCGTCGGAGGCCACGGAGGTTATCATGATCCCGAGGCCTATGAAGCTGAAGGTCCCCAGCAGGAGCATGAACACGACGAGCAGAATGCTCCCATGGATGGTCACTCCGAACAGCACGATGGCCAGCAGCAGTACCACCATGCCCTGTATGAAGGCCCTGACCGTCTGGGCCATGACCTTTCCCAGGATGATGGAGAGCCTGCTCGTCGGGGCGACCAGGACGCCGTCGAGCGTCCCGGAGTCCTTCTCGTAGGCTATGGCCCTAGGTAGCCCGCTCATGGCGCCCATCATGACCACCAGCATCATCATGCCCGGGGCCAGGAACTGGAAGTAGCTCGGATTGCCCGGGATGGTTCCCTTGTTCGTAACTTTGTAGGGCGTGACGATGGACTTGGAGACGTTCAGGGAGAAATGCGTCGTTTGGTTGACCTGCATGACCGCGTGCTGGGTACCGATCTGATTGACGAGCTGGTCCAGGACGGCCGATATCTGGGCGGATATCGTCGGGTTGGACTGGTCGTAGAGCACGGTAATGTAGCCTTGGCCTCCGGTCCTCAGGTTGTTTGTGAAATTGGCCGCTATTATCAGAGCCCCCATCTCGTCTCCATGCTTGATGGCCTCCTTGACCTTGGCCTCGGATGTCATGTTCTTGAACTTGAAGAAGTGCGAGTTGTCGTTGATGGCCCTCACGGTGGAGACCAGCATGATGCTCTCGGGTCCAGGTTGGCCTGTGTCATTGAAATTGTCCTGGTTCACGATGGCAACGGGCATGTCCTTGACGCTGCTTCCCGACGGGAAGATGTATCCCACCATGACCATCATGAACAGCGGGAACACGAACAACATGACGAGCATCACCCGGTTCCTGGAGAACTCGAGCAGGTCCTTGTGCGCGATCCATGCCGAGTGCGACAGGGTCCTGCGGATGTTGATGGTCCCGCCCTTGCGGGCAGCCCTTGGCTTCGGAGGGGCCTTCTTGATTTTCGGCGCCTCCTTCTTTTCTTCGATGTTTTCATTTTCCTTGTCGTCCACCATGGCCATCACCTGATCCTCCCGCGCGGGCGGAACCCTGGAGGCCCGTGACCCCTGTGGCCGGAGGACTTCGGCTTCTCTACGAGTTTATCGTCCATGGCCCTTCCTGTGTAATGGAGAAAGACGTCCTCGAGCGTCGGGAGGGCCACGCTAGCGTTGCGCACCTTGAAGCCGTTCTTGATGGCACCCTCGAGGACCTGCTGGAAGCCGTCCTCGTTCTGGACTATAACCTTGACCTTGTTCTCGGTCTGGGCCACGCTCAGGACGCCCTCGATGGCCTTAAGCCGCTCGCCCGCATCGACGGGCGGGTTCTCGAGGTCGAGGTTGACCAGCGTCCTGCCCTTCTCTACGATCTGGGACTTGAGGTTGGACGGGGAATCCTGGGCGACTATCTTGCCCCTGTCGATGACCCCGATCCTGTCACACAGCATGTCCGCCTCGTTCATTATATGGGTGGTGAGGACGATCGTCAGGCCATCCTTGTCCCTGAGACGCTTGATGAGGTCGCGTATGTCGGCCGTGCTCTGCGGGTCCAAGCCCAGGGTCGGCTCGTCCATGAAGACGAGCCTGGGCATGCTGACCAAGGCCCGTATGACGTTTATGCGCTGCTTCATGCCAGTGGAGAACTTCTCTATCCTCTCGTCGGCCCACTTGGTCATGCCCACGATCTGCAGGAGCTCAGCGATGCGAGTGTCCATCTCTTTTTTAGAGACGTTGTAGAGCTTGGCGAACAGCCTCAGGTTCTCGTAGGCCGTCAGCTTGTCGTACATGATCATCTTCTCGCTGACCAGGCCCACGACCTCGCGCACCTCCTCGGCCTGCTTCACGATGTCGAGACCATCGATGGTGGCCCTGCCACCGGACGGCACCGTCAAGGTCGTGAGGATCCTGATGAGGGTCGACTTGCCGGCCCCGTTAGGGCCCAGGAGGCCGTATATCTCGCCTTGGTCGACATGGATGCTGACCTTGTCCACGGCCGTGAAGTCATCGAACTTTTTAGATATCTCGAAGGTCTGGATCATGGGCTCGTCGGAACCTGCGGCCACGGTCACCGCCTCCCCTTGCCCCTGGCCTTCTTTGCCTTGCCGGACCTGGGCTTGGCCTTCCGTCCTTCGTCGGTCCTGATCTCGATGAGGCTATCAAGGTCGTCACCGAAAACGTGCCGCATGAACTTTGCCAGTGAATCCGCCCGCAGGAGCATTATACCCGGACCCCGCTCGTCGGCCATCACAAGGAACTTGTCACCGGATTTTATCCGGAATATCTTCCTGACCTCGGCAGGGATTACTACCTGCCCCTTCTCGCCGATGACCGTGCTCCCGTAGCACTTCATGTGTCGCATCATGGGTATCGCCGGGACGAGGCAGGGCGGACGGGGTATATAATGATTTCTTACATTTCATACCTTTCCTACTTTTTGGGTTTGCCCACGATAGAAATCGCCCCGCGGCGTTGGGCCGCTGCAGGGCAGCTGGCCCCGCAGGGCCTACCTGGGCCGCATCCTGTCGAGGCGCGAACGAAGGGCCTCGAGAGCGCCCGCCGGGAGGTTCTCGCAGGCCTTGATGGCGAGGCAGAGTCTGTACCTCCAGTCCCTTGGCGAGGCGCCCACCCGCTCGATGACGCCACGCTCCATGAGAAGGCGGACCGCCTTGGGAACGTCGTCGACGCAGCCTTCGAGGCCGTGCAGGGCCTCTTCAAGGGCACCTTGCTCGCGCTCTGCCCTGAAGGCCGCCTTGAGGTCCCCGACCCAGCGGCTCAGGTCCCTGAGACTGAGAGGCGCCCGCTCCTGCAACAGGACGCAGACCAGGACCTCTGTATCCTTGAGACCCCCGCTCGCCATCCGTTCCCTCCGTCCATGACTAAATGGGTATCCAGTGATCGTGATCGGCCATCAGGGCCGGGATCGCTTTCTCTGCGACCTCCTCGACATAGGGGACCAGGTCCTTGGCCTTGAGCCCCCTGGCATCGAGGTCCTCGCAGACCGCCAGGACCTTGGCGCCCATCTCCACCGCGGCCTCGAGATGGTCGATGTGGGATTCCAGACCTATGGTCCTGGGCCTTTGGCCGGCCAAGGCCGCGTAGACACCGTCGCCCCGGAGGAGCACGGTGACCTCCATGCCCTTGGTCAACAGTGTGTCCGCCAGTATGAGGGCCCCGACGACGTCGTCGGTCCTCCCGTAGGTCCCGCTGTGCAGGGCCAGGAGCACGCGCCTCGGTGCCTTGCCATCCGTCCGCTTGCCTGCCATCCTGCCTTTCTCCTTTTCCATCATTCGGTGAACGTCAATACCTTGTCGCTATCGTCTATCATGTGGGTCAGCTCCTCCCACACGGAGCCGAACCTTATCCCGGGGATGGCACACTTGGTGTCCAGGTCCCGAGCCCCGGTGCACCGACTGCACATGGCGACGTTGATGCCCTTCTCCACGCACCAGCGCAGCCATTCGCCGGGGTTGTGGTAATCCTTGTCCTTTGTCAGGTGGGCGTTGAAAACCCCGTCGAGATAAAGGAACAGGTTGACACTGTAACCCTGACGCCGGGCCTCGATGGCCGTCCGGACGGCGAGCTCCGGGGCCTGGGAGACGTAGGGCCCCCTGATGACCAGTATCGTCAGGGTCCCTTTGGCCTCGGTACTCTTCGCTATCCTTCTTCCCCCTAGCACACCACGACCCGGTCCCATTCCTCCATGACCTTAATGACAAGTTCCTTGTACGGTTTATCGACGAGCAAGGCGCCCTTCGGGAGGCGCGCGACCGCTAGGCCCGCGGCATCTAGGTGATCCTTGCTGACGAGGACCTTGGCGCCGGCGTTCATGGCCTCCGAGAGCGCCCTCGCAGCGGCGTCCTTCTTTGAATCCGGGAAGACGAGGTACACGCCATCGCCGATAAGGAAGATACCGACCTCGGCGCCTTCCTTCCTCTTGGACAGGGCTGCCCTCAGTAGCTGTCCTGGGTCCTTGACAGAGGTGGATGTTGATGTGATGATGAAGCCGAACGATGTTCTCTTGCGGCCGGGCATTGTCGATGGCCTCCAGGGTCCAGGGGTCTGTCCAGGGAACAAAATGGATGCGGTAACATATAGTTTTGGTTAGCGAAAGGTTATTTCACTGCGGAGCGATTCATCAATCGGTCCACATGCCCTTTGATGAGTTAGCCGAGACCGTCGGCAAGCTGGGGCTCCCGAAAGAACGGGCGGACGAGCTCCGGCAGGGCCTCATGGAGAACGTCTTTTCCATCGAGGAGGAGGGCGAGGGCCGCCTATTGGAGGTCGAGGACCCGGACTTCGTATCGGAATCCTACCTGCTCGAGAAGGAAGGAGAGGCCGTCCGATTGACCAGCGGCGACCTCGAGCTAGGGGATGGGAAGCATTCGGAGTTCTGCATACTCATGGACGTGGTCGCCGGGCCCGACGAGGAAGAGCGCGGCAGGGGCTTCGAGGTCGTCTACTCGAAGGTCTTTGCGGCCGAGCCCGAGGTCTCCCGGGAAAGGTCCCGGGCCGAGGTGGCGATCATCAAGGCCCTGTGCGAGGGCCACGGCCACAGGGTCGTGTCCACGGCCAGCGGGCTGGTGCCATTGGACCTTCCGCGAGAGCTCGTCTCGTCTCAGACCACGCAGTTCTACAAGGACCTTTTGCTCGCATCCGAGCAGGCCATCGACAAGGACCTGCTGGACGCCGAGGAATGGCGCCGCAAGGCCAGCGCCCTGTATTTCTTTGGCGAGCTGGACAAGGCCGAGGAGGCCCTTCACAGGTCCCTGGTATTGGTCCCGAACGTGGCCTGGCCGTTCATGGCCCTCGGTTACATCCACCTTTACAAAGGGAACGATAGGCTTGCGCGATGGCTCTTCCGCAAGGGCCAGGACGCATTGTCGCGGGTGACCCTCGGCCGCGACCCGCTGGCCGCCATGGACCTTGTCCATCCCCGGGGAAGGCCCGACCGTAGCCGTAACGTGAAGGGCGACTGGTTCGAGGAGGACCTGTGCCCCAACTGCGACCGGCGCTCATGGAAGAACATCGATGGCG
>Ga0315288_10002683_pt1 | contig 22891 bp, 14 predicted proteins | sample YL17G11_20_MG_FD_203454 | JGI IMG/M metagenome (GOLD analysis project Ga0315288, IMG submission 203454) | Sediment microbial communities from Yellowstone Lake, YNP, Wyoming, USA - YL17G11_20 | ecosystem: Environmental > Aquatic > Freshwater > Lake > Sediment | place: USA: Wyoming | collected...
GAGCAAGACTGTTCTTGTCCTGTGCGGGACAGGGAACAACGGCGGCGATGGGCTCGTGGCCGCCCGGTACCTGAAGAAGGTCTGCAAGGTCAAGATATTCCTTATGGACGAGCCGAAGACCCAACTGTCAAAGGCCAACCTCACGAAGGTCCGGGGGCTCGTCCTGCCAACGGCCTCGGTGGATGCCCTGAGGCCGCACATCAGGTCGGCCGACATAATCGTCGACGCGCTCCTAGGCGTCGGTCTCGAGGGTGACCTAAGGGCGCCCTATCCCGCTATCATCTCGATGATCAATTCCTCCAAGGCCAAGGTGGTCTCGGTGGACGTCCCAACGGGCATCGGGACCAAGACCACGGTCAGGCCGGACATCACGGTCACCTTCCACGACCGCAAGGAGGGCATGACGAAGGAAAATAGCGGGAGGGTCCTGGTCTTGGACATCGGCATCCCGCCCGAGGCCATGACCTACACAGGCCCGGGCGAGCCGCTGCTCATCCCGAGGCCAGGCCCCGACACCCACAAGGGCATGCGGGGCAACCTGCTCATCGTCGGCGGTGGTCCCTACTACGGGGCGCCGGCCCTGGCGGGCCTCGCGGCCCAGCGGTGCGGCATCGACCTGGCCTATCTGACCATACCCGAGACCATCGTCGAGAGGATCGCGGCCCATTCCCTGAACTTCATCATCAGGCCACTGGAGGGCGGCCACATAACCGAGGACCACGTGGCCACCATATCCGAGTACTTCAAGCGGGCCACGGCCATGGTGCTGGGCCCGGGCATAGGCGAGGAGAGCAACGAGGCCGTCCTGGAGCTGATACGGTCCTGCCCGCTGCCCATGGTCGTCGACGCCGACGCCATCAAGGCCGTGGCAGGCCACGAGAAGGATCTGCGTGGCGCCCACATTCTCTTCACCCCCCATGCCGGCGAGTTCCTGCACCTGACCGGCGAAAGGCCCAAGGCCGCCCTCGAGGACAGGGCAGAGCAGGTCCGGATCTGGGCCAAGAGGTTCAACTCCACAATCCTCCTCAAGGGTCACATCGACATCATCTCCGACGGCACTAACGTAAAGAGGAACGCCACCGGCAACGAGGCCATGGCCGTGGGAGGGACCGGCGACGTCCTGACAGGCGTCACGGGCACGCTCCTGGCCAAGGGCATGGCGCCCTTCGACGCGGCCCGGGTGGCCGCATACATCAACGGCAGGGCCGGCGACGTGGCGCGCGCGAGGCTGGGCCACAGCCTCACGGCATCCGATGTCGTCGAATCGATTCCCGAGGTTCTGTCGAAAGAGGTCCCCTGGTGGAGATGATGAGCAAAGGTCGCGACGGGCTCATCCTGGTGGGCCTTTACACCGTCACCTTCCTCTACATGGGGCTCATCTTCTACCTCTCGAGCCTGACCTCCATCGACCAGCCCGGGCCCCTCGGCAAGATACCCGAGGTCGATAAAATCGAGCACGCCAGCGAGTTCTTCGTTTTGGGTGCCTTACTCTCCCTTGCGTTCCAACGGACGCCGACGCTCACGGTCCGGAAAAACGCCTGGTCCCTGGCGCTTCTCGTGGCGATCCTTTACGCGTTCACGGACGAGATGCACCAGAACTTTGTGTCGGGCCGCACCACAGACGCCCTGGACTTGCTGGCCGACACCGCCGGTATATGCGTGGCATCGCTGCTCGGCGCCTGGCTCAGGGAGGCCCGGGCCTCGGGTCGTACAACGGACCGCCCGCCGGTGACCCTGACCAAGGCCATGCCAGATTCCGAAGAATAGGGCCGGGGGCCCTCAATCGAAACCATTAATATCTCCCATCCCAACTGCTAACAGGCATCCTTGGGAGGGCCTCGCACGAAGGATATTGTGGCAAGCTCGGAGCACATCCCGGCCCGGGACGTCATGGACCCGAACCCGGTGACCGTCAGCCAAAGGATGACGGTCCACCATGCGGCATCCCTGATGAAGGAGAGGGACGTCTCGTGCCTGGTGGTCGTCCGCAAGGACGAGCCCGTGGGGTGCCTCACCGAGAGCGACATGACCCGACGCGTCGTGGCCATGAACCTCAAGCCGAACCAGGTCACGGTCAAGGCCGTCATGAGCGCCCCCGTGGGCGTCGTCGGCCCGGACGAGGACATCACCTCCATCGCCAGGGCCATGGCCAACGACCAGGCCAAGATACTCGCCGTCGTCGATGGCGGCAAGCTCGTCGGGATAATAACGCAGCGCGACCTCTCGGTCCTTTCCCCAGCCTTCCTGGAGCTATATCGCGAGCACGTCAGGATCGACAAGGACGGGGCCCGACGGTCATCGGGCTACTGCCACATGTGCCACGGCTTCAGCGAGGAGCTCATCGAGGATCACGGCCTTCTGGTCTGCCGTGAATGCATGAAGTGAGCCCGCTCAGTCGTTCTCCTGTTACTGATTATGTAGAAATACGTTCATGACGTACCTCCACTACAATCTTTGCATCGTGTCCCGGTTTGTTCATAGCGCCCTGTTGGTTGGCTACGGCGTCATTGCGGTTTTCAAGCATCGCATCATCGCACCGGACGATGCCAATGTCGCTCTGCGGCTGGACAGCGGACGGCACACTCGGGGCGAACAGACTTGATGGCATTGCTGCCTTCAAGGAAGTCCCCGTACCAACGTCCGTTGGCGTGATAGGAAGGATCGAGGATTGTTGTCGAAGCTGCTCCACGACGGTCTCTGGTAGGACCTGCCCCGCGGTCTTCCACGGCTGGCCTTTCTTGTGCCGCGGTGGCATGGTCCGGACGAGCCCGCTGACCGATTCCAGCCAGTCCCGGTCGAAGACGCGCTCGCACTTCGGGCACCTGGAGGTCTTCCAGGACGGATGCGTGAGCGGCGAGTTGTCGAAAGGGCAGAAACGGGAGGTCCCACGGGTGTAGTAGGGCTCCGAATCGGGATGGTGGTGGACGATGATGCTTTCGAACGCACCATGGACCCATGACGACATCTTCGCGTTGAACTTCCGGCCGTGGTCGTCCTTGAGCACGTCCTTCGTGACCTTGGAGAGGTCTTCGACCCCGAGATGGCAGCCCTCGATGAACGGGAGGATCTCACTGTTTTGCCCGTGGACCTTCTTGTGCAGGAGGTCCTTGACCCGATCTTGTTCCCGTCCCCGGGTCTTCGCGACCAACCGTTCGGCCTTGGCCGGATTGTGGGACATCGTCCTTTGGATCGATTCTCGTTTGGCCTTGTGCCGTTGCTGGATCGCCATGACGTCCGAGAGGTCGACCTCCTTCTGCTGCCCATCGCTGCGAGCAAAGACGACACGTTTGAAATTGAAGTCGTAGGCAACGGTCCTGGCGGACCTTTTGACAGGCGCATCGTCCGTGAAGCACAGCCGAAGGCCATCGGGGAGGATGACCAATGCGCCTGCACGGTTCTGGGACCATTCGGCAAAGTGTCGATGGTTGACCTTGATGTCCATGACCACATATTCACGGGGAGCCCACGTGATCCGAATCCGCATCGTGCCGTCCGCTTCGGCCCTCTGGACCGTGTACAGGTCATTATTGAGACGGGCGATCGGTTTCCGAAGATGCGGGACTGCCGTGATGTCTCCACCGTTGGAACGCCAAGATTTGATCAGCTGCATCGCGAAGGATGCCGCGGAGTCTAGATAGTGAACTTTGTATCTGCCTTTATAATGCTTTATAAACCATGCCTTCGCGAGGTCCCGGAGCTCGCGGTCGGGAGGGATCGGTTTTGGTTTGCCAGAATCATCATCGGGAGCCAAGGGATAGTAGTGGACTTCGAGACCGACCTTTTTATAGAGACCAAGAGCGAGCAGGTGGTTCACGATATCCATGTAGTCTGGAAGCATCCGTAGTAGTTTGTCGGGAATGCGACCATTCCACGGGATGATGTCCGGTTCGTTCATAGGTCTTTATGCACCGTCCGTGTTTCCAGTAGTATCTTCTTGGCGCTCACCATATATATGTTTGATGGGGGGGGTGGGGTGAAACTATTCGGCTTATTTGAGTTTGCACAATCCCTCAATAGACATTTTACCGACGGTGGCCGGGTTGGAACGAGGGGTGAAACTAACAGTGAAACAAAAGTGAAACTACTCCTCTTGGCACACCCCTGGACCCCCAGTATTATAAAAAGGTCATGTATTTGTAGGTCTTTCTATGACAGGTCATTAGAGATCGCCCTCTTCCGCCGGAAGCTCCTCGAAGCCCGCGTCCCCGTGCTCCTCGGCCCCGACCTCCTCGAATGGCCCCTCAATCCTCTCCTCCTCGTTTTCCGTCGGGGCCTTCTCCGTTCGCCTGACCCGCTCGTCCCCCTCCAGGGGGGTATGCTCGTTGGGGACCTTCTCTTCCTTCTTCGGGCCGACCCATCCTTTTCTGTAGGATTGATACACGAGCAGGGCCACGAGCACGACGAGAAGCACGACGAAGGCGATGAGGCCCCACGGGCTCACGGCGGTCCCCTGGACCCTGGAGCCCTCGAAGCTTAGCACCTTGGTGGTCTCGCCGGTGTTCCCCCTCGAGTCGGTGACGACCAGCGTGACCGTCATGACCGTCTTCTGGTCGAAGGTCCTGGTCACTTGCTTGCCGGTCGCAGTGGAGCCATCGCTGAACCTCCACTCGTAGGATATGATGTCGCTTTCGGGGTCGTGCGAGGCCGAGCCGTCGAACTTGACGGCCTTGGCCCGCTTCGGCGTGCTGGGGTCGAGGTTGATCACCGCCACGGGCGCGCCGTTCGACGTGCTGGTGAGGTTGTAGCGCCACTTGCTTTCGGCCGTGAGCCTTCCGTCCGAGACCACGACCCTGACGTTGATCTCGTTTACCTTCTCGTACGGGGCCACCATGTCCAGCGACGAATTGGTGCCCGTGGCCGAGGCCGGAATATGCTCCGTCTTGACCGCCTTGTCGTTGATGTACCATGTGACCGTCAGCGGGTCCTTGTCCGGGTCGTGGAACTTAATGCCGCTACGGACGGACTTCCCAGATGTCACCGGGCCCCCGCTCATGGGCCAGGAGTCGTCGATGGACGGCCTCCGGTTGACGGTTATCCTCCAGTCGTAGCTGGCGTTCAGCTTCCCGTCGGTGACCGTGACCTTGAGGGCGTACTCGCCCTTGGGCTCCACGGGCACCCGGAAGTCGTAGCTCGTGTTGCCGATGACCCTGGCGCCGTCCAGCGTCCACTCGCTGTGTATCGGGTCCCCGTCCGGGTCGTGCGCCGTCATGTAGAAGACGACCTCATCCCCCTCGTCCACCAGCAAGGGGCTTGCGGGTTTCACCCAGTCGATGACGGGGGGTTGGTTACCCTTGGCTATGGTGAGGGTCCATGTGTGCTTGGTCGTGTACTCGCCGTCAGAGACGCTGGCCACGACCGTTCTCACACCAGTCTTTCCGACATCGGTCCTAAAGTCATACTTATATGTCCCTAGGGCTACGGCCTGGCCGTCGACGGACCAGACCACGGTCAGAGGGTCCCCGTCCGGGTCGTGGGCCGTTATATTGAACGCCTGGGCCTGACCATCCGTGACCGTCGGGTCTGATCCGGGATATGCGGTGTCTATGACCGGTGGCCTGTTGACTTCCTTGACCGTGATCTCCCACCGATGGCCGACATCGAAGTGCCCGTCGGTGACGTTCAGGATTATGATGTGCTTCCCTGCCGCGTCGTAGCCGGCCTTGTAAATGTAGCTCGATGATGTGTCCTGGAGCGGGCCACTGTCCATGGCCCACTTGTAGACCAAAGTATCAAGGTCCGGGTCTTTGGCCTCGGCCCAGAGCCTGACGCTGTCGCCCTCGCTGATGGTCGGGTCCACCGCCGGGTAGAACCGCACCTCCGGCGGGAAGTTGACGTCCATCACCGTGATGTTCCATTCGGCCCTCGCGTTGCGGAAACCGTCGGACACCTCGATCTCCACCTTGTGCTTGCCTGCCGACGAGTAGTCGGTGATGTATGTGTACTTGTCCGTCCCGAGGGCCACAAGGGCCCCGTCCAGGTACCAGTGGTAGCTGACCTCCAATTCCGTGGGGGCCTTGACCGTGACATAGAACGAGAGTGAATCGCCCTCATTGATTGTCTGATCCCCCTTCGGGAAGAAGTCGACGAGCAAAGGCCCCCGGAGGATATCCTCGTCGCTGTTGTAGAGTATGTAGACCTTTCCCTGTTCGTGGCCGCTGCCTGCGGTGAAGGACTTCTCGGACACCATTATCTCGCCAGCGTGCCCGGCATTGATATCGCCAAGGGGGGCCAGTGCCGAGGGGAAACCGCCGATCTGGTCCTCGCCCGTGGCCGAGTATTGTGCCACCTCCGAGATCTTCCCGCCATCCATCCTGGGCCCGCCGCGGACTATGTAAAGGGTCCCACCTTCGCTGATGGCTATGTCCGGGAAACTGTCAAGGCTGAAGCGCCCGGCCCCGGCTACGAGCATACCGCACCGGGACGCGGAGGACCCCCCCGTGAAGGCCACGTAGGCGTCAGTGTACGAAAGGTCCCCGACTAGGTCATTGCCGCCGAGGAACACGTAGGCCGCCCCGTGGTCCTTGTCCTCCCTCGGGGCGCCGATCACGATGTCGTCGTATGGGTCGCCGTTGATGCTCCCGAGGCCGGACACCGAGGCCCCGAGCTCGGAATTGAGCTTGCCCTTGATGGTGACGTTGGACGGCATCTGGGAGATGAAGTAGATGAAGGCGTAGTCGAAATACACGTACTTCGGGCCGCCCCCACCGCCTGCGGTGTTGTTGAACCTCAGGTCCATGTTCCGCAGCTTCTCGAGCGTGTCCAGCCCGTGGGCGCGCAGGTCGTAGGGACCGTCCTGGTCGTCCCAGTTGTTGCGCTCTGTGTTCGTCGGGGTGATCCTCATATCGGTCTGCTTCCAGTGCGTCCCGTCGGTGGACCAATCGACCCAGCCGTTCCCATTGTAACCCCAGTCTGTCCAGTATTGGGAGTAGAAGTAGGCCCACAATAGCGTCCCCTTGGCCCGGGCTATATCCCATTTGGAGATGTACATGCTCTGGCCGCGGTCGACCGCGTAGTATCCCGGGCGCGGAGGCGGACCACCGAACTGCTGCCCGTCATCGGCCTTGAGGTCGTTCGTGTTTTGCTCGTCTGTGGTGTCGTTCTTGTCGCGCTGCTCGGGCATCGCCCATTGCGCATAGAGGAGGAAGTCCTCCTTGAAGTGGGTGCTTCCGAAATAGACATGGGTCTCGTCTACGCCCGGGGCGCCGACGATGAGGTCATCGAGGCCATCGCCGTTCACGTCGCCGGCACCGGCCAGTACCCGGCCATAGCCCGAGGTGTACTCCTTTCCCATGAGGACCGCCATCGGCTGGAACTCCGTCCAAACGGTCACGTTATCGACCCGCACCTGGAAGTCCTGGGTCGTGCTGGACCAGTCCCCCAGCTTCCCACCGACATCGAAGTAATATCTATGGGCCCCGGTGAGATAGCCATTGAGGTTCCAGTCCTCCCACGATGAGTAGGGGTCGAGGGTGTTCCCGCCCCAGCCGGTCTGGTAGTATAGCTCGTTCGTCGCGTCGGTCCTGGCATTGGCGTTCTCGTCATCGTTGGGGTTGTTGTCATTGTCCTGGTTGTAGCCAAGATACTTGATGACGGTGTCGCTCGTCCAGAACCGGGCCTTGACCCAGTAGTACTCGTCCTGCCACCACATGAGGCCCCTGCTCTGGGAGTACCAGTCGAAGCTGATGCGGAGCTCGGCGCCATCCGTTATCGCGTCAATGTCCTTCTGTGTCAGGTTGAAGTCCACGCCGTAGCCGCCGCTTCCGGCAGGGCACGGGTTTGCCCCATTACCGTTGGTCTGGTTGCCGATAACGACCTTGAGGTACGGGTCGCTGCCCCCGACGGGGGCGAAGTGGACATCGGAGTTCGTCCCGCCGTAGATGCCCGTGGCCCAGTCCCAGCCCTCGCTGGTGTTGCCCCAGCCGAAGGTGTTGTTAGTGCTGTTGAGCCCGTCGGTAAAGTCCACGGGATTCGGGTAGTCCTGCGGGACCTCCGGCAATGTGATCATGCCGGTCTCCATGTGCTTCCGGCCGGCGTAGACCTGGACCGTGTCGCCGTTGTTGGACCCTATGGCGAAATCGTCGTAGATGTCCCCGTTGAGGTTGCCGGCGCTCGCCACGGCAACGCCGTAGCCCTCGCCCTGGAAGGCGCCCTTGAAGGTCGAGTTCGCGTCGAGGGATGTCCTGTCCGAGAAATTTCCCCCGAGGAAGATGTATGCCTTGCCGGTGTTGGAATCCGCTGTCGGGGCGCCGACCAGTAGGTCGTCGAGCCCGTCGCCGTTGAAATCCCCGGTGTCCATGGAGAACCCGAAGTTCTCGCCGGGCTGGCCGTATATCTTCATCTGCGCCCCCCCGGCGTTGATGTTGATCATGTAATCATTGGGTATCCCCACGAAGATGTAGACCGCGCCGGCGTTGCTGCCCGCGGTGGAATCGAACGGGGCCGACACAGCGATGTCCACCTGGCCGTCGCCGGCGAAGTCGTTCATGTACTTGACCACGGTGCCATAGCCGCCGTTGTCCGTCGCCCCGACGCCGTCCGTATACTTCTTGATGGGAATGGTGCCTGCGACCTGCGCCAGGGTTGAGAAGAGCATCACAAAGACGATGAGCACCGCGGTCCATCGGGCCATGTGGAACACCTCGTATCGGACAGATGTCCGACCATTATTATATCAGAACTATCCATTGGCAAGGTAGTTTAAATATTGTTCTGTAAAATATGATTCAAATACTATGGGCGATGGTCCGGCCCTAGACCTGGAACTTGCTGTCCTTCATGAGGAGGAAGTTGCCGCCCTTCTTGAACATCCTGATGGTGGGCTTGAGCATCAGGAAGTCCATGTGGTTCCTCGAGTTGTTCTTCCCGCCGGGGAAGTCCTCGTTGTGGCCGAAGGCGATGTGGCTGGTCCCGACGGTCTTCTCGGATTCCAGGAACTCCTCGACGAGCCTGGCCCTGTGGTTTATGCCCATAGCGAACTCGCCGACGTACCTGGACATCTTGTCCGTGTCTAGGGCCTGCTTTATCTTCTTTAGGACGGTGGGGTCGGCCTCGACCTTCACGGCCCGACCCTTTTTGACGGTAACGCTCGCGGGGTGCTTGAGCCGCCCGATGCCCCCGATGCTGTGCGTGCAGACGAGGACGCCCTCGAGCGAGTCCTCGTGGGGCCCTGACATGATCTCCCCTACGGGCAGGTTCATCCACTTCATCGTCTTCCAGTCCACCTTTATATCGGTAAAGAACTCCCGTCCCTTGACGTTCATCCTGAGGTTCGTGCCGGCGGGCGTGGTTATCTCGACCTTCTCGACGCCCTTGCAAGCAACAAGGATACGGTCCTTGAGATTGTTCATCCTCTTGTAGTCGGCCTCGGTCATGGCCAGGGCGCCTGTCGTGAACATCTCCCGGGTGAGCCCCGGGCAGTGGCCGAGCCTGACCTTGCGGCTGTTCTCGGCCATGAGGATATCGATCCTGAACGGGGTCTCCTCGCTCATGCCACGGAGGATGTTGACGAAAATGTCAACGTCCGTGGTCTTCAGGGTCTTGATGAGCTCCTTGGGGGCCGTCTTCCGTATTTTAGTGTCGTCCAGTGCGATGAGGTTGGTGTTGAGGCCCAGGTGCTTGCCGCCGTTGTGGAAAATCTCGCCGAGGGCCTTGAGGCTGTTGTCACAAACGATGACCAGGTTCTCCTTCGGCTTGACGTCCATGACGCTTCTTAGGCAGTTCCTGGCTGCAATGTCTGGGTCCAAATCTGGTACCTTCCAAATGCACGGCGGTGGCGCTCACCGACGGGCATAAATATTATTATCGTCGCTTGAATATATAATCAAATAAATAAGGCTTCCGATTATTTTTCTTGAGATTCCTATTCGGGGGCCCTGTGAGGCGGCCATGCTTTGCAAAGGGGGCAAGGTGGGAAGAATCAATTAAAAAGCATCCCGGTCCATACTGGTGACCGCAACAATGGGGGCGGTATTGCTGGGAACTGGGCCAACCATCGCGCAGGACCTTTTGAAAATGCTATTTAGCTCCTTCCCCGACGGCAAGGACAGGGACGGGGTCTGGGAGGTGGCCGCGGCATTCTCGGGCGGGCTCGACAGTACCGTGCTGACAGCGGCCGCATTGAAAAGGTTCGGCCCTGCCATATCCATCGCGCCCGTGGTCGTTGGCCTCCCCGGCGGCAAGGACCTCGAGGCCGCGGCGACGGCCGCGGAGGAACTCTGGCTCGGGCTCGAGCTCGAGGCGGTCGTTCTCAAGCCGTCGGATGTCATCGAGGCCGTGCCAACTGTCGCGGAGCACACGGGCTCGACGGACCCGGTGGTCATCTCGTTCACAATGCCCCTATACTTCGTGCTCAGAGAGGAAGGCCCACGGGAGGTCCTCGTCGGGCACGGCGGTGACGAGCTCTTCGGCGGCTACGCGCGCTACGAGAAGCTCCCGCCATCGGAGCTCCAGGGCCATCTCGACGCGGACCTTGCCATTGCGCGGCCCAGGGTCGACATGGACCGGCGCATGGCCCGGTCCCTGGGGCGCGAGATCGTGACACCATTTTTGGCGCCGGCTTTCGTCGAGAAGGTCAGGGCCCTCCCGCCGGAGCTCAAGGTTTTAGGCGGGGAGAGGAAGGTTTCCCTCAGGATGATGGCCAGGGCCCTGGGCCTGTCGGATAGGCTTTCCGATAGGAAGAAGACCGCGGCCCAGTACGGCTCCGGGATCATGAAGGTGCTAAAGTCCGAGGCCAAGCGGCGGGGATGCTCGAGGGTCGCCGAGCTTATCGAGGAACTGACGAAGGCCTAGGACAAGAGGTCCTTCCTGATCAGCTTGACCAGTTCCTTAAAAACGTAATCCTCGACCTTCTTGCCCTTCTCCGCGGTAGCCTTCGAGGGGTCGCCCCATATGCCCCTCGGGATGAACCTCTCTGGGTCGTGGACAATCAGGTATTTCGGAGGCCTGGCCTTGGCCTTCCTGGGCCTTCCCTTCACGAGCTCGGGGCGCAGCTGCATCATCCTGGAGGTCTCGATGGTGCCTGCGTGGCCATCGTCCTTGTCGAAGCCCTTCCCGAGAAGATCGTAGGCTATCTCGTAGTCCGAAAGGACCATGAGCCTCAGGTCAGGATGGCGGTAAACGACCTCCCTCCCGGCCTCGCGGAGCGCTATCATGTGGGCCCGGCCCGCGTGCCCCGTGAGGACCACGATGCGCCGAACCCCGTTCCTGTAAAGCTCCTCGAGGACCTCGCGCACCAGGGCCCTGAGCGTGTCGAAGCTGATGGTGATGGTCCCCGGGAAGTTCCTCGTGGACTGGCACTCGCCGTAGCGTATGGCGGGAGCTATCATCGCATCTAACTTATCTGCGAGCCTCCTGGCCAGGGCCTCGGATTGTATGGAATCCGTGCACAGCGGCAGGTGCTCCCCGTGCTCCTCGACGGAGCCCATTGGCAGAATGACAAGGCCGCCGTTCTTCACCCGTTGCGAGAACTCGAGCATGTTCAGTTCGTCAAGGAAGACCATCCTCATTACCTCCGACCATTATCTCCGGGTACACGGAAATATCTTTCTGGGCCCGTAGCGGCCAACGACGGAAGGCTTTTTATCGCCGAACTACGGTTCCAATCACGTGGGCAACGACAAGCAGGTCCAACAAGGTCTTTACGACTTCGCCGACGGTAAAAGGGCCAACATTTCGCCAGCCAAGGGCCAGAAGCCCCTCACGGTCTCCGAGGTCACGAGGCTCATCAAGGACCGCCTGACCAGCGAGCCCGGGCTCAAGAACATATACCTCGTCGGCGAGGTCTACGATGTCAAGGTCCCGAGCTCCGGTCACATCTACTTCAGCCTCAAGGACGCCGAGGCCGTCATCCATTGCGTCATGTGGCGGAGCCGGGCCGATGGCCTTGCTTTCAAGCTCGAGCCTGGTATCAAGGTCGTGGCCTTCGGCAGCATCGGGCTCTACGAGCACTCGGGCCAATACCAGATCTATGTCGACAGGCTTCAGCAAGAGGGCCTCGGGGCCCTCCATCAGGCCTTCGAGCGCTTGCGAAAGAAGCTCGAGGCCGAGGGGCTCTTCGACGAGGCCAGGAAGAGGCCTATACCGAGGTTCCCCCGGGTCGTAGGACTGGTCACATCCCAGACGGGGGCCGCCATACAGGACATCATCCGGGTCTCCACATCGCGATGGCCGGCGGCCAGCATCCTGCTGGCACCCGCCAGCGTCCAGGGCGCGTCCGCCCCTCAAGAGCTCATCCACGCCCTGGACCTGCTCAACGGCGTCGCCCAGGTGGAGCGGATCGATGTCATCATCGTCGCCAGAGGCGGGGGCAGCCCCGAGGACCTCGCGGCCTTCAACGACGAGGCCCTGGCACGTGCCATCGCCGCGTCCAAGGTCCCGGTCGTCACCGGCATCGGGCACGAGGTCGACAGGACCATTGCCGATTATGTTGCTGACAAGTATGCCGCGACCCCATCCCAGGCGGCGGAGAAGGTCTTCCCGGACGCCCGGGAGCTAAAGGCCCGTGTGCGGGACCTTATCTCGCTCGCCGCCTCAAGGACCAGGGCCATCGTCTTGCTGAGGCGCGACAGGCACGGTCTTCTCATGGCCAGCAGAGCCATGTCAAGGCCCATGGACATCATAGAGCAGCACCGCCAGACCCTGGACGATTCGACCGAGGCCCTCAAGGACGTGGCCAAGGCAATCATCGAGGGCCACCGGCATAAGCTGGCCCTGGACTCCAGGGCCCTGGGGTCGCTCGACCCCAGGGCCATCCTCGGCCGCGGCTACAGCATCACCATGGACGGTCAGGGGCAGGTCATCAAAGACCCCGAGCAGGTCAAGGTCGGCGACGGCATCAAGGTCATGGTCCACATGGGCGAGATGGACGCCCGGGTCGAGGCCCGGCGCAGGAAGGCCCGCACGGACCGGGGGAGCTGAGTGACATGGCGAAGAGGACGGGAGAGACGAAAGGTTCTGATGAGGCCGAGGGACCAAGCTTCGAGGAGGACATGAAGCGGCTCGAGGAGGTCGTGCGCTCGCTTGAGGCCGGGGACATGCCGCTAGAAAAGGCCCTGGGCCTGTACGAAGAGGGCCTCACGCTGTCCAAGCGCTGCGGCCAGCGGCTGGACTGCGCCGAGGCCAGGCTCCATGCGCTCCTCGAGAAGGACGGCGGGACGGAAAAGGTGGACCTGGACCTTCGAAATAAATAAAAAGAACGCGAGGGGCCCGAAGGCCCCTCGCACATTCGCGTTTCTGCGCTCAGTTCTTTCTGCGGGCCACGGCCACCATGGCGCATGCCACGATGACCAGCGCCACGACCACCATGGACCCGTCCATGAACGGTATGATCGGGTTAGATGGCGGGTTCTTGACATTCACCTTGATCTCGGCCGTCGTCAGCCCGCCGTGCCCGTCGCTGACCTCGAGCTTGATGGTGTGCACGCCCTTGTCCTTGAACTTGTAGGTGGTCACTTCCTGAGTCGCGCCGAACTGGACGCCGTTGTCGTACCACTTGTACGACACCACGTCGCCTTTGTCCGGGTCCGACGCCGTGACGGCCCTGAATGGCACCAGCTTCCCCTTCGTGAAGTTCGTGTTGTTCGTGGGCTCGAGTATGCGCACGTTGGTGGGGTTCCGGTTGACGTTCGCGACCGTTATGTTGTGCCAGGTGTAGCTGACCAGCAGCTCGGTGTCGTTCACGGTTGCCGTGATGTTGTGGACGCCGGCCATCTCGAAGTTCGGTGTGTAGTTGAAGATGTTGATAGCGCTGGCCTGCAGGGCCCCGTCCAGGTACCACCTGTATTTGATCATGTTCTTGGGGGTGTCCGGGTCCGTTGCCATGACCTTGAACTCGAGCTTGGCGCCCTCGTCCACGGCCAGGTTGCCCGTGCCCGGGATCGACGGCGTGGTCTCACCGATGACCGGTGGGTCGTTGACGCATGTGACCACGACTTTCAGGCTCGTGCTGTTGGTGGCCTTGGTGTTCTTCACGGCCGTGCCTGTGAACTTTATTACCTGGTTGCCGCACCAGTTAGCGGGCCTCGGCGTTATGGTGGCGTTGCCGTCTTTGATTACGACCGACAGGTTCGTGGGCTCCACGGCGGTGTAGGCGATGGTGTCGTCTGCCGGCGCCGGCTGCTTGAAGTAGAGGTATTTGTTCACTGGGAATGTCATGTCCTTATGCTCCGCGAACTTGATCTCGCCTGGGTTCGCGGCTATGATCCTGACCTCTCCCGTCGATACTTGTATTGTCAGGTTCAAGGGCGGCGAGGTCATATTCGGATAGCCATTGTCCTTGGAATAGAACTGGACGAACTCGGTGACCTCGTAGCTCGGGGCAATGAATGTCGTCCCGCCGTTGTTGTAGTGCTGTGGCGTCACAGGCGTCTCTTGCCAGAACGAGATGTATACCTTGTCGTTGCCATTGACACTGTACCAGTGCTTGTCCGTCTTGTCCGGATCCCCGAAGTAATTGGTCAGGTTCAGGTCCTTGTAGACTACACCAATTTTGAGGACGAGTATGTCGTTCGGATAGGTGGCATTGAGGTACTTCTTGATGTATGGTGCGTGGTTGATGCCGTAGACCTTGGCACACACCTTAACGATGCCCTGGGCGCTGTGGTCGTCCGTGGCCGTGAGGTTCTCACATATCGGGCCCTTGAACGAGGGCTTTGGCTTAAAGGTCACGACCGTGGTGGTCGGGTTTATCGTGACGTCCATGTTCGGGTTCGCTTCGGCCGAGTAGGTCATGGGGTCGCCGTCGAAGTCCTGGAAGATCTTGTTCATCGCGAGGTCGCTGTTGGTCCCGTTCTCCCAGATGAACATCTCGTAGCCCGTGAGCAGGTAGGTGAGCACGACCTGCGGGGGCGTGTTCGCGGTCACATTCAGCTGGTAGTTCCCGGCCCCGCCGCTGCTCTCAACCCACAGATAGTATGTGTCGTTCTGGGGCAGGTCGCCCTCGATGACCGACTGCGGGTCCGCCGTCATCCTGATGACGTCCAGCTCCGCCTCGGAGTACTCGTAATCGGACGAGTTGATCAGGTGCAGGTAGATTACAGGCAGGTTCAGGGCCTTGTCGTAGTCCTGGGAGTCCAATGTCGCGTTGATGTGCATGCTCGTCTTGCCGGTGAACTTGTAGTAATCGGATTCATCTATCGACGAGGCCACGGAGCCCATGGCGGTGTCCGCATGGGTCTTGCCGGTCCCGAGTATCTGCGTCGCTGAGGCCGTGTCCTTGTTCGCGTCCGGCTGGGCCGTGACCTTCTTGATGAGCAGGTTGTACGTTCCCGAACCTTCGTAGCCCCAGATTCTTAACAGAAAGTCCGAGGTCAGCTTTGGCGCGAAGGTGAAGATGGTCCCCATGGGGTTCCCTATGAACGATGCTCCCTTGCCGTTGAACATGCCAATGATGCCCGTGTTGTTCGATGCGTAGTACAACTCAATGCAAGCCTTGGCCGGGAGCGTCGGGGGCGTGAACTTGACCATCAGGATGTCCGTGTGGTCCGCGGGGACCTTCTCGAGGTGTATCTTGTAGAAGTCCTGCGGGTCGGCATTCGCTGTCGACGAGTTCTTGTACGACCCGGTGATATTGGCCGGGAACGAGGAGACGGTCACCGCCGTGGCCGCGTTCACATTGGTGTTCGTAGTCCCGGGAGCGGATGTCTTCCAGAACCTGAGGCCGTAGGTGAACAGCTGGCCCTGGCCCTCGACCTCGATGTAGTACCAGCCCGATGACGCGGCTATGACCATCAGGAAGGACGTCGCGTTGAGCGACAGGTCGTAGGCTATCCAGTAGGTGTCTGGGTCGAAGATGTTGAGCCTCATGACGCAAACCCCAGCGCAGTTCGCCGTCGAATTGATCGTGAGCTTCTCCGCGCTGCCGGCGGTGTTGTTCAGTTGGATCTTATAATAGTCGTAGGGGTCGCTTCCGCCGTCCAGGGTGCTGTGTATCAGGATGTCGTCCGAGATGATCGCTGTCGCGTGGGCGAAGTCGTTGTCGGTGTCTCTAGAGCCGGTCTTCGCTCCGACCACGGACGACGTGATGGGCAACGCACCCGTCAGCATTATGCACACGATGATGCATGCCAAGAGCCTGTTATTCTTCATTTTCTACCACCTTTCCGTTCATGTCTCCATCGTTCTTTTCTTCTTATAATATCGAAATATCGTTCACCTATAAAAACTATTTATCTCCATGCGTAAAGCTATTCCTCCGCGTTCCCTGTATTTCATATCTTCGGTACAGGTCGGTCATCGTCGGGGCCCGGTCATTCCTCCTCGCCGGCGGCCTTGACCGGCGCCTCCTCATCTTCTGCGCCCTCCTCGTCCTCATCTTCGTACTCGGATGGCTTTTTCTTGCCCGCCGCCATGAGGACCACCGCGATGGCCACCAGCAGCAGCAAAGCTAGTATCAGCAATATCGTGTTCGTGGAGGTGAACCCCGATGTCTGGGCGGCCTTTATATCGACAGGATGCGTGGTCGTGTACTTGATCACACCGCCCTCGATGAGGGTCGCGTTGATCCAGTGCTTCCCCTTGTCCTTGATGGTCACGTTGAACTCCATCTTGGTCGTGGTGCCGTTCTTGCCAAGGACCGACAGCGTCTGGGTGCCGACCTTGGTCCCGTCGACGAACACGTTCAGGACCAGGTCCCTGGAGTCCTTGTTGCCCTTGTTGACCAAATTGACGGTGACCGTGAACTTCTTGTCCTGCGTCATCTTTTCCGGGGTCTCTATGGACGTTATGGTCGGGTTCGACACGATGGGGACCCTATCGACCACCTTGACCGGGGTCGTGTTCTCGTTGTTGTTCTCGTTGGTTTCGTGGATCCTGTGGTTCTTGTCCAGGACCACGCTCACCATGTAGTTCCCGACAGCCAGGTTCTCCGAGAAGTTCCAGACCAAGCTCAGCGACAGCGGCTTCGCGGGGTTCAGGATCGGCAGGACCGTGTGGTTGATGGCCGCGAGCTCCACGCCGGTGGTCGTCTCGAGCGCGGCGTTAAGGTCTATGTTCTCCGCCACTCCCTGGCCCTTGTTCTCGACGACCAGGTCGATACGGACCTTGTCCCCGGGCGATACGGACGTTTTCGTTAGGAGGAGGCTGTTGATGGCCAGGTCCGGTGGCATGATGACCTCTGTGAGGGTGAAGTTCGCTGAGACCATGTTGTTCGATTCGTTGAGCTCGTCGTTGATGTCGGTCACGTCCACGATGGCAATTATCTTGTGAATCCCGACGGACACAGCCGAGGTGTTCCATATGCACAGGGGGTTATAGTCCGAACCGGGGGCGTAGGGCAGCAGGGATATGGTCCCGTTCTTCGCCGAGCACGATGTCTGGCCAGCCCCGGGGCCGTAGGGCAGGAGCGAGTTGATGGGGGTGTTCGTGTTGTCCAGGTAGAACAACAGCTGGGTCCCGTTCTTCGACGAGTTATGGCCCATGTTCTTCACATCGACCGTGATCTTGATGAAGTTGCCCTGCGGGGCGGTGGTTATCTCGCTCCAGGACGAGTTCTCGTAGAACTTCATTTCCGAGAGCACGAGGTCCGGTTTGGATATCACGCTGAACTTGACGTACTTCGTGTTGTTGGTCTCGTTCCACTCGTCATTGATGTTGGGCCTGTCGGCCCAGACCTGCAGGTTGTGGAAGGCCACCGTGAGCTTGGATGTGTTGATGGTCTGGTAGAAGACCTTCTCCTGGCCGGCGGTCATGGCCGGGATGCCGAACTCTGATGTGTAGGCGGTCATGGTGTCCGTGATGTTGACCTTGGTCGCGATGGAGGCGTTGTTGCCCACGTTCTTGATGGTCACGGACAGGTTCAGCGGCAGGCCCTGCAGTATCGAGGTCCTGTTGACGCCGAGCTCGAGTATGGTCAGGTCGGGCTTCCCGGGCGGCGGCGGCACGGGCTTGACGGTGATGTTGCCCGTGGTGATGTTGCTGCCGGTGCTCGGGACGATGGCGGTCACCGTGTGGTTGCCAATGGTGGCCCCCGTCGTGTTCCACTGGAACTCCACCGAGACCGGGTCCCCTATGTCGAACATGCCCGGAAGGTCCACTGTCGTGTTGAAGATGTCCTTGTTGGCCTGGCCCCACTTGTAGTCAAGGTAGAAGAATACGGGCTCCGCCGGCGCTTGGAGGGACCCGTTGTTGTTGAAGGTCCCGTTGATGGTGACGTTCTGCCCGACGATGACCGATGCCGGCGCGGCCGTTATATCCACGACGTGCGGGTCCTTTTTATCCGCTGGGAAGAAGTTGAACTTACATGTCGCCGAGTTGTTCGAGGCATTTGCGTCCGTCTTGTTAGAGGCCGTGACCGTGACGGTGTATGCCAGGCCGGCCGTGACCTCCAGGCCCGTTTTGCTCGTGTTCCAGTAGAACCAGAAGTAGAGCGGCGGAGAGGAGGGCTTCCCGGTTAGGTTGGGCTGCCCGTTGTCGTGGCCTGTGTGGAAGGTCCCTAGGTTTATGGGCGCGCCCAGGGTATCGTTCATGGCCGTTATCGTGATGGTCACGTTGGTCGCGTTCACATCACCGACGTTCTTGATGGTCGCATTGAACGAGACATTGTTCCCGACCTTGGGCGTGCTCGGTGCCATCCTGAAAACGCTGACGACCGTGATATCCGCGCCCGTCCCTCGGGCATGGGCCCCGGCGAACGCTCCGGCCAGGCCCATGGCCGCGGAGGACCCGATCATCAGCACGACCAGCAGCACCGCTATGCAACTCCTCGCGTACCTCATATTCTTCCCTTCCTCTGACATCGATTCACTATGTCCTTCGTGCTATCGTTAAAGCAATCCCCTGTGAGTATTCAAATATTGCCCCGGGGCCAGGCCCGGGGGCCGTCACTCCTCCTCGGGGGCGGCCTCCTTTGTCGCCGGGGTAGGCGCCGGTCCATCCTCGTCCTCTTCCTCCTCGATGGGCGCCTCGTCCTTCTTCTTGTCCTTCCCGCCCCTCTCAAAAACGTATATGAGGGCGGCCACCAGGCCCATGAAGAGGACGATCACGAGGCACACCAGCCACGCGAAGGGCCCCTCGTTCCCGCTGCCTGTACTGGACTTCACGCATCGGGTCGGGTCCTTGGAATAGGCGTCCTTGTTGTCCCCGCAGCCGTCCCCGTCCGAGTCCTTCCACTCCTTCGGGTCCAGCGGGAAGGCGTCCCGGCTATCCATGTAGCCGTCGCCGTCGTTGTCGTAGTCCGTGATGTACCGGACTATGATGTCCCTTGAGCCGTCCCTGCCGGTGACGTTGTCCCAGGACCTGAACATGGCATAGAGCTTGTTGTTGTAGACGCCAACAGATAACTGGTCGTCCTTGCCAAGGTTGTGCTCCCCATTTTTGTCAAGGAAGTCCCTATCGCCAGACCTGCTCACAATCTGGACATCGCTCCAGCCCTCCCCATCATTGATTTTCATGACGATGTCGGGATCTTGCCCGTCCTTGGTGGTCGGGTCAAGGCTCTCCCAGATAACATAGATCCTGTTGTTGATGGAGTAGACCCCCGGGTTGAGGTCCCCTCCCTTGTCCGTGGGGGGCGTGATTTCGAAGGTGTCTCCCCATTTGGACCCATCGAAGACCCTGCCCACTATGTCCCAATCCGTTGAGGACCTTGCGACAGCCGCTCCGCCAAATGTCACCCAGACGCCCCAGATCTCCTCCTTGTTCGTGACCGGGTTATTAAAAACTGCCAACCGTGGTGTCGAGATGTATTCCGAGGCCGGGCTTGCCACATGGTATATCGAGGTGGGTGTGCTCCATTTGATGCCATCGAAGACCGTCAACATGATATCGATGTCCCTGGTCACCGCGTTCAACGTGTGGTAGACCAGGTAGATATTGGTCTTGAATACGGTCATGAACGGTGAGTCACAGACCGTAATGTTCGAGGGCACTGATAGCTCCTTGAGATCTCCCCAGGCCTGGCCATCGAACGCCCTGCCGACGATTTTTGTATATGTCAGACTGGTCTCGATGATGGTCCTCGTCCAAACCAGGTAGAGCTTGTCATTGTAGATCAGGCCCGACGGCCTGGCATCCTCCCAGGCGGTTCCGTCCTTTCCGGGGATGCTGACGAGTTCGTTGTTCACACTCCAATTGGTGCCGTCAAGAACCCTGTAGATGATGTCAGTACCACCGACCGAACCAGAGGGCTTCGAGTTGGAATCACCCGAGCTCCAGAAAAGATAGAGCCTGTCTTTGTATACTATTGGCGTCGGCCACATATTGGAGACACCTATGAGGTCGTTGGGGTTGGGGGTGAAAAGTATCGGGTCATCGAAGGTCTTGTTGTTGTACTTGCCGTTCCGGCCATCCATGCTCCTTCCATAGATGAATGCTTTGGCGATGGTCCCGTTATTGAACTTGATTTTCGACATCCAGAAGAAATAGAGCTTTCCGTGGTACTCCGTCGCAAGAGGGAACCTGTAATCCGTGATATTTTGGTCGTAGACAACATCGACGAAGCCTGGAAGTTCCTCTCGCATCGCCGGTCTCTTCTCAAGGCTTGCAGCGTTTATCACAGGCATCATCGAGACCGTCAGCAATATAAAGATTGCCAACACCGATAGTACCGACCTCGACCTTATCCTGGGAACGTGCATTCCAACAGCCTTCGGATGCGTTGCCATCATCTCCTTTTCTGGATGTCTCAGTCCCATATGTCATCCCTTCGAGGTTATAATATGTATATATAGGCACTATTTTAACAATTAACGTATTATAAATCAATATCGGTTTATAATTCGAAATATTTCATGGAGATTCTATGATAATACGAACAGGCCTTTCCTCTCACACTTATATCAAAGTCTGGCCTTGAGCATCCCGACCTGCTCGGGCTCCATTTCCTGTTCGATGTAGGACTCCGGGGGCCTTACCGTCTCTATCCTGATCTGGTGGAACTCCTTTTGGGTGAAGGCCAGCGGGTTGAGCGAAACCAGGATGATGCAGTTGGACCCCGAGACCTTGTCATAGACGAACTGCAGGAGCCTCAGGACCGTCGCGAAGCCGTTCTGCGTGGCCAGGTACTCGAGGCCCTCGATCAGTATGACCCCGGCCTTGCAGTCCTCTATGAAATCGGTTATTTTGTAGCTGATGTCCGGAAGGTTGTGGGGCGATATGACATGCAGATCGTTACCCACGAGGCCGAGCCTGAAGTTCGGATAGTTGGACAGTGCGTCGCCGCTGTCCAGGCCCTCGAGCGGGAGCCTGGTCACGACGAGCCCTCGCTTCCCCCTGACGGCCTCCAGGAAAAGTTGGGACGCCCTCGCAAGCCGTTCCTCTTCGACGAGGTATATGCAGCCTCTGGAAAGAGAGCTCAAGGCCATTCCTTCGTGGCGTCTGGCCCATCCGGGCCCAAGGGGTGAATCGAGAACCCCGCTTAAGAAACTATTGTCAAGGGACGGCCCCTAGTTTCATCATCCAATTATTCGGTGGAGGGGCCCCTGGCCTTCGCCCCTGTCCGCCGGTCGATCCAGAACGGCCCGTGGGCCACCGCCTCGAGCTCGAGCTGGTCCTTCCACAGCTCCTGGCAGTTGCATTTCTGGCCATCCAGGTCCTTGGGGTCTCCGGACCGGCAGAAGCGCTCGATCCTCTCGAGGGACCTTTTGTCACAGCGGCTGCAGTTGTGGGCCCCGCGCTGTGTGCCGCCACCAGTGGGTGACGAGATGACCCTCGGGCCGAGACCAGCGGTCCTCCGGAGGACCTCCATGACGGTCCACAGCCACGGGGGCTGATACTCCCCGCGCCTCGAGAGCCTCTCGACGAGGGTCCCCCGCTGGACATTGATCGGGTTGAACGAGATCGTGTCGGCCCAGCCCTTGGCGGCCTCGGCTGATACGACCGCGTCCTCTAGGGCCTCCTTCTCCGTCAAGAATGGCGGTTTGATGACGATGTATATCCTGACCTTTCCGCCAAGGGCCCTGATCCTTGCCGAGGCCTCCTTGAAATCATCGACTGTGCAAGGCTTGTTGACGCAGCCTTTCAGTACCTCGGGTGTTGCTGACTCGAGGCCCAGGGCGAACTCCAATCCGCGGTCCCCCTTGAAGGCCCCCAGGGCCCAGCGGACCTTTTCCTCCGTCGCGAAGCCCGGCAGGGTCTCGACGAGGAGCCTCCTGACGCCCAGGGCCGAGAGCTCCTCGAGGACCCTTTCCTGGAATGCCGGCGGCACCTCCCCGTCGTCGATGAACGAGCCCGAGGTGTAGATCTTGAACACCGGTTCCGAGCCGTAGCGTTTGAGCGCCGCGGCGAACTGCTTGGCCAGGTCCTCCTCCTTTACCTCCGCGGCCGCGTCCGCGATGTACCCGCAGAAGGTGCAGCCCGAGACGCGGGCCCAGCGGCAGCCGCGGGTCCGGAGAATGAGCACGAAGGCCCTGCAGGCCTTCCCGTCGAGGACCTCGTCCTCGCTCCAGCAGGCGACATAGGCCGAAGGGTCCGCCTTCGGGTCGGGGCCAAAGCCGTCCCTGATGTCCTTGCAGGCAGCGGCGATGTCGACTGGGCACCCGCGCATCGTCTTCAGCGCCTCCTCTTGCCTTTTCCCCTCTTTGGGCTAGATGCCCGGGGCTTTCTCGATGACTTTTTGGGACTGTCCTTGCCCTTCTTCGCAAGTGCCTCGATGGCATGGGCCCTGTTCTTCTTCGCCCCGTCGAAGGCGGGGTTCAGGTCGACAGCCTTGTCGAAGCACGGGATGGCTTCCTTGAACCTCTTGAGCTCGGCAAGGATGGCCCCCTTGTTGGACCATGCGATCTCCGAGGAGCTGTTCAGCTCGATGGCCTTGTCGACGGCCACGATGGCGTCGTCGTACTTCTTCAGTACGAATAGGGCCACGCTCTTGTTCAGCCAGCCCAGGTGTGAGTTCGGGTTGATGACGATGGCGTTCTCGTAGCACTTGAGGGCGCCCTCGTGATTGCCGGACTGACGCATG
>Ga0315288_10002684_pt1 | contig 22886 bp, 24 predicted proteins | sample YL17G11_20_MG_FD_203454 | JGI IMG/M metagenome (GOLD analysis project Ga0315288, IMG submission 203454) | Sediment microbial communities from Yellowstone Lake, YNP, Wyoming, USA - YL17G11_20 | ecosystem: Environmental > Aquatic > Freshwater > Lake > Sediment | place: USA: Wyoming | collected...
GTTCTACCGACCAACAACGGGATGGTTCTGAGAATACGAAAAGGAGGCACCCCGGAGCCTGATCAGAAAAAAATCTACGAGGTCCTGAAAATTCCATGCCAGGTCATGAAGCCAGTCAAGACTTGGGACGAGGCATAACATAGTGACTGAAAAAAACGTAAGCCCTCGTTAATAAAGCACTTCGACCAACAGAGTGCGGAAGTTGGGCTAATTATCGGACTGCATGCAGAGCAAGATCACCTGCAGACTTTATCTCTAAAATGGGTATCGTTGAAGAAGAAGCCGATGAGGCAATATATTGGATGGAATTGCTGATTGAGTCTGGATTAGTCCTAAAGGCTGATATAGGTAATCTCTTGAAAGAGGCAGATCAAATTTTGGCCATGACTGTATCCTCAATCAAGACTGCAAGGGGAAAAAGTAAGAAATAAACATTCCGCAATCCGAATTCCGCATTCCGCAATAACATCATTCATGCGAAACTATTCCTTTTTCAATCGCAATAGTAGTCAAGGCTTGAACATTATGGAGATCCAATTTTTCCATGAGGTTGGCTCGGTGTTTCTCGACGGTTTTTACACTGATGCAAAGAGCATCGGCAATCTCCTTGTTCTTATACCCTTCAGCAATCAGCTTCAGGATTTCTCGCTCGCGTTGGGTGAGGGTTTCCCAGGCGGTTCGGGTTTTCAAGGTTTTTCTTCCTTCTAAGTAACCTTCGATCACCTTCTCTGAAATCCCTGGACTAATATATTGCTTACCACTTAAAACATTCTTTACTGCCATCATCAACTCAGCATGGGTTGAATCCTTTAAAATATACCCATCAGCACCCGCCTTAAGGGTAGCAAGAATGTATTCCTCCGTCTTGTGAACCGTTAACACTAAGATCTTTGTTTCTTTAAATCGCTTCTTAATTTCGCTGATGGCCTCCATTCCGTTCATCCTCGGCATGGAGAGGTCCATTAAGATCAGATCGGGCTTAAATTTCTCAACACATCGAATGGCCTCTCGTCCGTCTTCTGCTTCTCCTATAATTTCAAAATTTGGGTCCGAGGAAAGCAGTGACCTCAGACCTTCTCTGAGGATCGTATGGTCTTCAGCGATCACGATCCGAGACTTCTTTTCCATCATTCGACCCGACCCTTTCCTCAAATAACTGAAAAATACATTAAATTATCTCATCAAATACAGTGCATACCCTATTTATCATTTATTGAAGGTTTAGTAAAGTAGAAAAAAACAAGAGGAGACAGAATTCACATGTTCAGGACATTAATCGTAGAAGATAGCGCTTTTTATCGACAGTTATTAAAAGAAGCTTTGAATTCTCGATTTCCTTCAATGGACATTTTTGAGGCAACGGATGGGGAGAAGGTTTTACAAAAAATTGAGGCTCTCCGGCCTGATCTTGTGTTTATGGATATCAAATTGCCCGGGGAAAGTGGTCTTGAGTTAACCCAAAAAATAAAAACCCAATACCCAGAAATCATCATCATCATTCTTACAGCTTATGATATCCCGGAATATCGAGAGGCTGCATACCAATACAAGGCCAATTATTTCCTTTCAAAAGGTTCAGCATCTAAAGAGAGTATTTTGACATTGGTCGATTCCATTTTATCAGATCGGCACATAGATAAAACCGGCTCAAAAAGAGGAAATTGAAAGGGAATTAGATCAATCAAGTAAAAAATACAGTATTTTTCTTTATAAAATAAAAGATTCACCTAATTTACTTTTTACACCATTTTACATAAAAAATTATCATCCGTTTAAAGTTCTTACGGCAAGGAGGCAAAAAATGAGAGATTATCAAATCTTATTGGTGAATGGGGATCCTCAAAGTCTTAATGCGGAGTGCAGAGCTCTTGAAAATATGGACTACCTCGTCACTACGGCAATCGACGGCGAAGCGGCCATTGAGGAGTTGAATAAAAAGGATTTTAATCTGGTGATCACGGACCTCACTACTGTCTTGGAGAAGGCCAAAGAAATGAATCCAGAAACAATGGCAATCCTCATGTTGACCGCCAATTGTAGGTTGACCCCCGCCACCCATGCCTTTCGATTTGATGCCGATGATTACCTATTTAAGCCATTTGAATTGACTGAACTGGGGATTCGGGTGGCCAATTGCATTAAAAAATTGGAACTCAAACGAAGGAATTCCCAATCCGAACCGCAAGAACTTACACTCCATGAGAAGATTCTGAATATGGTGAGGATCATGTCACACGATATCAGAGGATCCCTTATTTCTATGTCAGCAACCCTGATGCTACTGAGCCGTGGTTATTACGGAAAAATGGATGAGGGTGTTGCAAATAACCTGAAAGACTTGCTTGCAAAGACTGTTGGCTTGATCGGGATAACCGAAGAGTACCTGGGCAGAACCTTTTCAATCGATGACGATTTAGAGATTGAGACAGAGGTATTGGATTTGATCCAGGATATTATAAACCCGGTCTTAGAGGAATTTTCTATAGAGTTAAAGGACTACCGCATCCTGATGGATAATCGCTGGGATAGTATTTCTACGCACCGAATTTCTGTCAAGGGAAGTAAGGTCTGGTTGAAGACTGTTTTCAGGAATCTTCTTAAGAATGCCATCAAATACGGCGACAAAGGGGGCGTGATCGCATTTGGTTTTGAGGATCATGATTCATACTGCCGACTGAATGTCTTTAATAGCGGAAGGCCCATTCCAGAGGAATACCGTGACAAACTCTTCTCGAAATTTATGCGCTGTGGGAACAATGGCAATGGAGGTCCGAACGGCATGGGGCTGGGTCTATACCTTATCAAAAAGATTATACAGAAACAGGGTGGTGAGATATGGTACGAAGCAAAAGAAGATGGCTCGAACTTTGTATTTACCCTACCCGCCAGAGTTTAGGCGATAGTTCGGAGTGTTTAGTTTTGAAACTCCGAACTCAAAAATCTGAACTAAAACAAAGGAGGAATTGACCATGGGAAAAATGATTATATGGGAAACGAAGATGGATGTGGCTTTGGCCCGGGCTAAAGCCGAGAATAAGAACGTTTTGCTTGATTTCTTTAACCCTGGTTGAATCGGATGTAACCAGATGGATGCAGTTACGTATCCAAATGATAAGGTAATCGAATTCAATCAAAAACACATGATTCCCTTGCGCGTGGCATTTGATGCCAAACCCTTGGCTGCTGATTTCAACGTGAAGTGGACTCCCACCCTGATTACACTGGATGCCAATGGTAAGGAACATCAACGGACAGTCGGTTTTCTTCCGCCCGAGGAATTGATCCCTTCGTTAATGCTGGGCATCGCTAAAAGTTATTTCGATCGAGAAAGATTTAGCGAAGCGCTCTCAACCCTGGATAAACTCCTGACAGATTATCCCAAGAGCGACTCTGCTCCTGAGGCAACCTATCTGCGAGGGGTCTGTAGGTACAAAAACACACATGATGCTAAACCTCTGAAGGAGGCTTATGAATGGCTCCAGGCGAAGTACCCTTCAAGTGAGTGGACGAAACGAGCCTATCCATATCGACTCTTATAAGGAGTCAGCGATATGAGTCAGATTGAAACCCGGCGTCTCCACCAGGAAAATCAAATTAGAGGGAAAAGGCTTTACCGCCATCAGCAGGTATGTTTTGGTAAGTTAGCAAATGAGTCTGGCTAATACAGGTCAAGAATATAGATAAAGACAATGAACCATTGTTCTTATCAACTTCGTCAATTGATGATTCCCAGAAAGGCTTGTATCAAGCGTCATGCTGAAGTTCCCTTAGAAGATCTCATTGGGGGAGAATTTTCTAACATTACCCGGAAGAAAGATCTTCGGCTATGCCAGGAATGTTTGATCAGGAAACGACTGGGTTTCTTTCACCCAATTGATTCCAGCATGGCCCCATGGGTATAAAGCTTCAGAACCAAAAGGAGGATATCAACATGGTCAAGAAAGAAAAGAAAAAGATAAAAAGCAAAGGGAAAGAGGAGAAAACATTTGAATTCACATTGAATGCTCCAGAGGCAAGGGAGGTCTACTTAGCAAGCGAATTTAATTATTGGGATACCCATTCATTGCTCATGAAGAAAGATAAGGACGGGGTCTGGAAAGCTAAATTCAAATTACCTCCTGGCCGATACGAATATAAGTTATGTGCTGACAATGTCTGGGTTGAGGATATTCCTGGGACGGAGCTGGTTTCCAATCCCTTTGGCACACAAAATTTTGTCATCTGGGTTAAGTAGACAACCCCATACTCGGATGAAATAAGTCCATCAGCCTGGAAACAGGATCGACCGTTGGAGGAAAAGAAAATTGCCTGTTAAGGCATTAGTTTTTAATCGGCGTCAGTTTTTAACCCTATCGAGTATAGGATTGATATCATTTTTATCTATAAAACCAGAAATCTCTTTCGCTCAGGCGAGAAAGGAGGACAAGATGGCTTATACTGCCAAAGATTACAGCAAGCTTTTAGGAATGGAGGGATTTAGTGACACCCTTCTAAAAAACCACTTCACCCTCTACCAGGGGTATGTCACCAATACGAATAAGCTGATGGACACTCTTGCTCAGATGTTCAAGGATGGAAAAGTTGGTACCCCTGAATTTTCAGAATTGAAAAGGAGGTTTGGATGGGAATTTAATGGGATGAGACTTCATGAGTATTACTTTGAAAATCTCGGTGGGAAAGGAGGATTAGACAAAACAGGTAAATTATTCAAGAAGATCTCTGAAGATTTCGGAAGTTATGAAGCCTGGGAGAAAGAGTTTAAAGCCGTGGGAACGATGCGGGGGATTGGCTGGACCATTCTATATCAGGATAATCTCAGCGGAAATCTCATCAACTTTTGGATTAACGAACATGATGTCGGACACCCTGCTGGCTGCACACCCATCTTGATCTTAGATGTCTTTGAACATGCTTTTATGATTGATTATGGGTTGAAGAGGGCAGATTATATTGAAGCTTTTTTCAAGAATATCAATTGGAAGGCAGCGGAGGGAAGATTGAAGTGAATGATTGAAAAGACGATTCACCCAAAATTCCAAAAAAATCATTAGAAGGAGGTAAAGAAAATGGCAGTTTCATTGAAACCAGTAACAAAGGTGAGTGAGAAGTTGAAAGGGATGTTAAATGATGCCATTGCGAGAGAGATTCAGGTGAGCATCCAGTACATGTGGCAGCATGTGCAGGTGATGGGAGTTAAGGGCATTGCCGTTCAGGATCAATTCAAGCAAACAGCCATTACGGAGATGAAACATGCAGAGTCTATTGCGGAAAGGCTCTGGTATCTTGAGGGAACACCCACCACCAAACCTTCGCCCATTAAAGTTGGAGAAAGCTTAAAGGAGTTTCTTGAACTGGATACCAAGGCAGAAGAGGAAGCCATCGTGATGTATAAACAGATTATCGAACTGGCCCAAAAGGAAGGGGACGTGACGACTGCCTTTATGTTCAAAGAAATCCTCGAAGATGAGGAGGAGCATCACGATCTATTTACAACAATGCTGGAAGAGGTATGAAACTTACCATTGTTAACGGGGCTTCCTGGCTAATATATAGCAGGAAGCCCCATTTGGCTACTTTTACCACCCTCAATCCATTCCAAAGAGAATGGTTTAGAGGCCTTATTGAATATGAAAACGCAAGGATTATACACCAAGAAAGCCAAAAGGCTTGATACCGCTCGATACTCTGGGTATTTGACCTTTAGGGTGGCTGTAAGGTTCGTTAATAGATGAATATATTAAATTTGAAAGGAGAGTGATAATTTATGTACTTCATCACAATATCAGAAATGATTGGAACAGAGGGAGAAAAGATTGCAAGAGAGGTGGCCCAAAAAATGGGTTACCCCTATTATGGCAGGGAGGAACTCTTTAAGGCTGCAGAGGAGGCGGGTTTACTTTCTGATGTACGAAAAATGGAGTTAAAGAGTCCACCCTTACTCGACAAATATTTCAGCGATAAGCCAAGGATCTACCTCGATCGATTTCAGTCCGTTATTTATGATGTGGCCAAGAAAGGCAACGCGGTATTTTTGGGTAAGGGAAGCCAGCTCCTATTGAACTCCTTTGAGTGTGCTCTTCATGTTCTTGTGATCGGTGGTATGGAGAAACGGATCAAGAGGGTGCTGGAGGAAAATAAGGTAGGAAGGGAGGTCGCTGAAAAAATTATTCATACCTCTGATCATGATAAACGGGGGTTCTTAAGGTATGCTTTTGATCGAGAATGGCTCGATCCCCACCTTTATGATTTAGTTTTAAATACGGATATATTAGGTAAAGATTCTGCAGTGAATCTTACTGTAGTTGCGGCAAAATCTGAGGAAATCAAATCATGTGGTATGGATGCGGTTAAAGAACTCGGTAAACTTTCTCTTTATCGCAAAGTAGAATCTGCCCTCCTTGAAGCCGGTATATTACATCAACATCTTTTTTTCTCAGTAGAAGGTATTGATTCAGTACGGCTTTTTGGCGTAATGAATTCCTCAGAAGAAAAAGCCAAGATAGAAAATTTTGTGAAGAAAATAAAAGAGATAAAGAACATTAAAAATGATTTGGCAGTTATGGAATCCATGATGGGAGAATAGTTTCCTTGGGTTCTTGAAGGTAAGATAGAGGGATGAGGTCTTGATAAATAAAATTTAATCTGGAGGTTCATATGAAATGTTATCGCTGTAGCAGTAACATGTTATATGAAAAATTCTATGGTCTTCAGGAAAATTTTTGGGGATGGAGATGCATCTTTTGCGGAGAGATCATAGATCATGTGATTCTGGAGAATCGAAAATCTTCAAGTGGGAGCTTGTCAACCAATACAAGTACTTAGAGGAAATAATATTCAACTTGAATCATACTATTCTGGTGAATGTCAGGTTGATCACATAACGATCTTTCAGGATTTTGACTTAAATCAAAGATTTTTCTTTTACTAAGAAAATACTATTTATTATTAAATTGAACGATTCTTAATATTATTATTAAAGATAAACCCTTCTGGATTCCCGTTTTCACGGGAATGACATTTTTATTCATTGGGTGGTAGTCGTCATTCCTGCGGAAGCAGGAATCCAGTATCTTTGATGTAATTAATAACGAAAAATCGCTCAATTTAGGTATTATATAGTTTTATATATTTTGACTCCCGTGGAAGGAAAAGGAGGTTTCTATGGGGAAGAAGACTGCAAGAAATTTCTTTGTCTTGGGAACAGTCATCTGCACCGTTGTCTTTATCTGGCTCACCATCGATACCCATACCACCATTTCTAAACGAACGAACACAGATAAACTGACGGAAGAAGTGGTTTTGGGAAAACGAGTCTGGCATAAGCATAATTGTAATGACTGCCACACCATCCTCGGCATCGGAGGTTACTATTCGCCGGATGTGACAAAGGCATACTCCACTCGAGGAGAGGCTTGGTTAAAAGCATTTTTAAAAAACCCAGAAAACCCTGACCCTCAAAGAAGGAAAATGCCCAATCTGGATCTTTCTGAGGATGAGATAAAACAACTCATTGCTTATTTGAAGTGGGTGGACGCCATTGACACAAACCAGTGGCCACCCAAGCCTGTAATGGAAGCAAAGACGATGGGGACTGCCTTGATAGAAAAACCTCAAATTTCATTGGGGAAAAATGTCTTCGACCAGTACCGATGCGATCTATGTCATAAGATCGGAGATAAGGGAGGCGCAATTGGCCCGGAACTCACCCATGTGGGGAGCAAACGGGATTTTCTATGGCTTGCAAAACAAATCAAAGACCCAAAGGCAAATAAACCCGATGCTCAGATGCCTGCTTTTCCGCAAATTGCTGAAGGAGAAATTCATGCTTTGGTCGATTATTTGTTGAGCCTCAAGTAATAACAAATTGCGGAGTGCAGATTGCGGAATCTATCTAATGCGGATTGCGGAATGCAGAATGCGGAATATAAATCTTTTACTCCGAATTCCGAATTCAAAATATTCCGAGATCCGCATTCCGAATTCCGAAATCGGAATAGGGAGGATAAAAACATGACTTACGAATCGCAAAAGGTTGCTTTAAAATATTTTGTCATATCGGCAATCTTCTTTGGCCTTCAGGCAATCGTCGGCCTACTCCTTGTGTCAAAATATATCTGGCCTGATCCTCTGATTGGAATTCTCCCCTTTAATACTGCCCGTGCCATTCATACCAATCTTCTGGTGGTATGGATGATCTTTGGGTTTATGGGAGGAACTTACTACATCGTTCCGGAAGAATCTGGAACAGAATTATTCAGTAAAAAACTGGCCGATCTCCAATTCTATCTTCTTCTTTTGGGTGGTTTAGTTGGAATCGTCGGATTCCTCTTCGGCTGGACGGCTGGAAGACCCCTGTTGGAGTTACCAGTTGAGCTCAAATGGGCGATTGTGATTGTTGCTCTTATTTTTATCTTCAATGTTTTTATGACGATGATTCGAACGAAGAAATGGACAGCCATTCAAGGGATGCTTTTGGGAGGGATAGTCATGCTGGCTATCATGTGGCTGTTTGGGATTCCCTTCTTTAAGAACCTCACCCTCGATTACTATTACTGGTGGTGGGTGATCCACTTATGGGTGGAAGGTGCTTGGGAACTTATCGCTGCTTCCATCATGGCCTTTGTCTTACTGAAAATTACCGGTGTGGATCGCCAGATCATTGAAAAATGGCTCTATGTGGAAGTGGCATTGGTTCTGATCACCGGCATCATTGGAACCGGCCACCACTATTACTGGATTGGAACTCCAAAATACTGGCTCTGGTGGGGCGGGATCTTCAGCGCTCTTGAACCAGTGCCAATCATCTTCATGGTCTTTGATACCCTCAATCATGTAAGACACAAGAAAATCGAAATCACTAACAGACTTGTTCTCTACTGGGCAGTGGGTTGTGCCATCTTCCATTTCATCGGTGCAGGAGTATGGGGATTTGCCCATACTTTACCCGTGGTCAATCGCTGGACCCATGGGACTCAAGTAACTGCCTCCCATGGTCATATGGCATTCTTTGGGGCCTATGCTATGCTCATCCTGACCATGATCTATTATGCTTTACCAAAATTGAAAGGGTTAGAACAATTCAGTCAAAAGAGAGGATTTTGGGTCTTCTGGATCACAACCATCAGCATGGCTGTAATGGGTTTAGCCTTTGGAGTAGCGGGCGTTATCCAATCCTACATGTGGCGAGGATTGGGAATGGATTTTCTAACTGTCCAGGGTTTTATGAGGCCTTGGTTTATGGTTGTTCTATTTGGAGGGCTTGGGTTGTTTACTGGAGTGATTATATACATCATCGATGTCTTAACATTGGCAAGTAAAAAAAATTAGTACAGGAGTTCGGAGTTAGAGTTTACGAAAAAGTGAATTGTCAAACAGCTATTTTTTATTTAATTTTTTAAAGTTGGCTTCAATGGGGGGGGCATGAAAGCCAATTCCACTTGGGATATTACCCAGTTCACTTTCCCTACCCATAGTTTGTTCCATCTGAATGTTCTCGAAAAAAAGCGGAAAGGAGGTGAAAAGACCTTAGATAAAAATAGAATCCACTTAAAGTTTGTCGAGAGGAGGTTGATATGTGGCCAAAAGTATTCAAAATATTCCTTCCTATATTATTATTTAGTTTTTTCTTAGCCTCTGCATCTTCTGCACAGGTTTGTGTGGAATGCCACAAAAAGATTACCCCTGGCATTGTCAACGATTGGCAACTGAGCAAACATAGTAAGAATAAAATTAGCTGTTCAGAATGTCATGGCGATCAACACAAGTCTGCTCAGGATGTGTCAAAAGTAAATATTCCTACACCGGATACCTGTGCAAATTGCCACGAAGCAAGAGTGAAGCAGTACAAGGCTGGAAAACATGCTGCTGCATGGGCAGCGATGAAGGCAATGCCAACCGCACACTGGCAGCCGATGGCTTTGATGGAGGGGATGAAGGGCTGTGGAGGCTGTCACAAGATTGGATTGAAGACCGAGGCAGAGATCAAGGAGTTAAAAAAGAGTGGAGCAGGTTTTGGTGTGGCCTCCTGCGATGCATGCCATACCCGTCATACCTTCTCCCTTCAAGAAGCCAAGCAGCCTCAGGCCTGCCAAACCTGTCATATGGGATTCGATCATCCTCAGTGGGAAATGTATTCAGGTTCCAAACATGGGGTCCGGTATTTATTGAAGCAGAACAAAACGCTTCCCCCAACGATTGCTGCACCGACCTGTCAGACATGCCATATGCAAGATAAAAATCATGCTGTCCGGACGGCATGGGGATTCCTTGCTGTGCGACTCCCAATGCCTGATGACAAACAATGGACGGCTGACCGTGTCGCTATTCTCCAGGCTCTTGGAGTCCTTGATCCGGATGGTAAACCAACCGGCCGACTGGATGTGGTGAAGGCAGCAGATGTGGCGCGGCTCACCCAGGAAGATTGGCAAAAAGAGCGGGACAAGACGGTCAAGACTTGTAATCGATGCCATTCCGTCAATTTTGCAAAGGGAGAATTGGCAAAAGGCGACCAGATGATCAAAGAAACAGATCGACTGATGGCTGAGGCAATTCAAACCATTGCTTCACTGTATAAGGATGGCATTCTGCCTAAACCGAAAAACTATGCTTATCCATTTCCTGACCTGCTCACCTTTCATGACGCTCCAACCGTGATTGAGCAGAAACTCTTTGTGATGTTTCTTGAACATCGAATGAGGGCATTCCAGGGGACGTTCCATATGAATCCAGATTATGCATTGTGGTATGGTTGGAGTGAGATGCAGAGGGATTTGACGGAGATTAAGGAAAAGGCAGAAGAAATGCGCGAGAAAGGAAAGAAGTAGGTGTTAATGGCGGCCATCCCTGCATATCAGCAACCAGGCATGGCCGCTCAAGTAAACCCCGTTAGAAAGGACGGGGCTTTAACCCCACCCTTTCTGTTAGGAATTGAAGCTTTATTTTATATTATCCCCGCAATAAATGATGGGGCTTTCTAACGGGGTAAATTTCCAATTATGAACAAAGACAGATCTTCTTAAAATGGCTCCACATGGTGAAGAAAAAATATTGCAGATGCCCAAAGTGGCGGAATTGGTTTTGCTTGAAACAAAAGTTGAAAAACCTGCCCATGAAAAAGTCTTCTATTTCATGGCCTATATGAATCTGGTTTTCGTATTTCTGATCACCTTTATTATCGCCCTTTGGCGATGGTGGTAATTTAAATTCCAATAACCAAATCCCAAATTCTTTTAAGTCATTAAGTCACTGGGTAATTAGGTCACTCAATGACTAATGACTTATTGACCTAATGACACAATGGTTTACATCTTTTCCTTCAACTCCATGGCTTCCGTGACGAGTTCAATCAACTGATCGAACAGGAAGGGTTTGGAGACGATGAGATCGATCCCACTTTCGCCCAGCTTCTCTCTATTCAACTCCATTCCCCATCCAGTGATCATGATAACGGGAACTTTTGGATTCATTTCCTTGACGGCCATTCCTACTTCCCATCCTGAAACTTTTGGCATGCCAAGGTCAGTGAAAACCAAATCAAATGGTTCGTTTTTGAATCGTTCAATTCCCTCCTCACCATCGGAGGCAACCACGACTTGATGACCTTTGACTCCCAACATTCGGGAGAGAATGTCTCGGACTGACTCCTCATCGTCAATTACTAAAATCCGTGCTGGGCGCACCTCTTTAATAGGCTTTAGTACCTTCTCTTCAAGTTCTTTCTCCCCGAAACCCACCGGAAGATGAAGGATGAAGGTTGTTCCCCTCCCGGGTTCGCTCTCTATCAGGATCTCTCCTCCATGGCGTTTGATAATTCCATAAGAAACACTCATGCCCAAACCAGAGCTGGTCACACCTTTTGTGGTGAAGAATGGGTCAAAAACCCTCTTCTTTACCTCTTCCGTCATTCCGATTCCAGTATCGGAAATCCTCACTTCCACCCCACCATCCAATGGGGATTGTGTGGAGATGTTGAGTTGACCTCCTTCGGGCATTGCATCGATAGCATTGAAAATCATGTTGGTCAACACCTCTCTCAACTCCGATGGATTTCCTAAAACCGGAGGCACATCCCTTAAGTTTCTGGTCAGTTCAATCTGTATGCCTTTTTTTTGTGCCTGATCTTTCCAACGGGGCTGGGTAATACTAATCACTTCCTCGATAATCTCATTGACTGGAAGAAGGGTGAATTCCTTATCCCTTCTCACTCCTGTAAATTCCTGTATTCGACGAATGGTCTCTGCTCCATCTTTTGAGGATTGTTCAATGATCTTCAACCGTTCACGAACCTCTTCTGGTCTGAGATGATCCAATTGATGAAGGAGAAGTTGGATGTTGCCGAGGATGACAGCCAAGAGATTATTGAAATCGTGAGCCACACCGCTCGCCATCTCCCCCATGGCCCTCAATTTCTCGGCTTGGACAATCTGATCCTGGACCTGTTTCAACTCTTCAAGAGTTTGTTTCAGATCGAAGAAAAGTTGGGCATTCTCAATAGAGATGCTCACCTGGCTGGCAAAGGAGGATAGAGCCTTCAGATCCTCCTGATCGAACCCCATGAGTTCACTACTCTCAATATCCAGAACTCCGATCACCTGATTTCTGACCTTCAGTGGGAAGGCTACCTCCGATCTTCCTTCGGGTGATCCTCGAATATATCTAGGGTCTTTTAATACATCAGGGACATAAAGGGATTCGCCTGTCTTAGCGACCCAACCCACAATCCCATCGATACCGACCCGAAATCGCATCTCTTTTACTTCTTCCAAATCCATGCCGGTGACCTTTTTGATATATAATTCATTCTTTTCCCGATCCAAGAAAAAGATGCCACAGAGTGCATAACCCCACTGTTCTCTCAGAAGTACCAAAGCCTTCTCAAGCAAATCATCGAGATCGAGCGTGGAGGAAAGGGTTTTCCCAATCTCATAGAGGGTCGTCAATTGTTTGATCTTGGCTATAGAATCTTCATAGAGTTTGGCATTTCCAATGGCAATGGCAGCCTGGTGGGCAAAATTGAAGAAGAGATCGATCTCATTCTGTTGAAAGTGTTTGTAAGGATCAGAAGTACCAACCACCATGGATCCAATGATCATCTCTCTGACGATAAGGGGAACACCCAAGACCTCTTTAATATGATAGTCATCCAATTCCCTTAATCGGTGGGGATGCTGGTCATAGTCTTGATAGAGGATAGGGGTTTTTCTTTTTATCACTTCCCCAAAAACCCCACTGGATGAAAGGGAGAACTCTCTTCCGATTAAAAAATCGGGCAATCCATGGACGATAGCAATGGCGTAATTTTGTTTCCGATTATCCCAAAGGGCAATGGATCCTGACTCTACCCTTAAGAGTTCAATGGAGCTCTCAATGATTTTTTGAAGAATCACTTCCAATTCAAGTCGAGAGGCAATCTCCTGGCTAATGGAAAAAAGGGTTCTCTGCTCTTCCAGACGTTTGACATTCTCTGTATAGAGAGAAATTCTTTCCATAGCACCGCCAATGATCTGACCGACGGCGTTGAAAAGATTCTTTTCATAAGGGGTGAATTGGTAAAAATCTTTTCTTGCAATGTTTAAGGTTCCATAGACCTTATCCCTCCCTTTTAAAGGGATGATCGCCAGAGATTTCAATCCTTCTTCAATGGCCAAGGAAAGGGCTTTTGGATGAGTACGATAGTCCTCAACGAACATAGGCTCACCCGTAAGGGTCACTTTTCCTGTGAGGCCATCCTCTAATTTCAATCTCTTCATTCCTTCAATAAATCTTTTGGAAAAATTTCGTTGAGCAGTGAAGACCAAACTTTCACCTTTCTCATCCAGAAGGTAAATCCCCGCAGAGCGAACTCCTATCAACTCTGTCATTTTATTCAAACTATTACTAAGAATCTCATGAAGATCAACGGATTGATTAACGGTTTGGCTGATTTCGCTGAGAATGGAGAATTCCCTATTGAGCCTCTGAATTTCCTCTTCCAATTCCTTGACCGATTGCTTCATATATGCCCCCAACGAGAAGATTTAGAGAACTCTGAAAAACAACTTCACGTTCTCTTGATTACACGGATTTCAAAATAGGATTACACAGATTCCCCTCATCTTTTAATGTATCTGTGAAATCGTTGCTTAATCGATGTAATCAGAGATTTTTGAGCTTCCTCAGAAATCTCACTTATTCCACCAAGATCACTCCATAGATATTCCTCTCTTCCTCATGCGTTCGAACCACTTCAATCGGAAATCCATTGTTCCTCGCGGTCTTGAAGACATCGATGCCACAAGCCTCCATTGAAGGCCTCGCCTCATATCCATGTTTGCAAAGACCGTTCGGATCGCACTCTTTACAGAGACGACAGGGACCCGAGCCCATGCTCCAAGCCTTGTAATAGCCATCAAGAAAGACCTCACCTTCGAGACGGACCACGGTCTCGTTGAAACCCTTTGACCTCTCCCCCTTTTTTAATCTTTGATGAAGCAAGATGGCTTTCTCATAGGAATCAACCACCTTTCGAGTGATTTCTGGAGTAGGGGCATGAGGAGGACAGGTGAGACTCATTCCAAAACCAGTGCATCCAAATTGGCATTTCATCCTCACCCATTCACCGGTGACAATGGATCGAGGTTCAATCACCTTGACTCCACTCATCCCCAGTTCTAATGCCTTCTTGCAGTAGATCTCCAATGGCTTCATTTCCCATTCACCCTCTTGCAAGAACTCCGTAGGGGAGCCCCACCGTGGGCTCCCACCCTGAACCGATATGCTTGCAGGCCTGGATCGGGCGGCCACGGTGGGCCGCCCCTACGAGTAGGGACTGGTCTCCTGACCTGCCCATAGAATGCATTTGCATTATTTAGCCGATGTCAGTTCTTTGATCTCCCGCTGCGCCTCTTCCTTTTCCGGCCCCCCCTTCTCCAACCATTCAAAAGCCGTTCTGAAATGAAGGAGGGCATTTTTCGCATCTCCTCTCAATTTGAAATGTTTTCCGAAATAGAAATGGGAGAGCCCTTTCTGTCCCATTCTTCCATAAACTGATCCAAGATTCAGATAGACCTCAACGAATTCAGGTGTTTCTTTTTGGATCTTTAGAAAGAGTGGCAGAGCCTTGGCAAAATCCCCTCTTTCCTGATATCCTCTTCCGAGGTAATAAAGACCTAATAGATCATCGTTCCGGCCTGCTCCGGTCCGGGAGATAGGCTGAATGGCCTCGAGCGTTTCAATGGCCTGATCCAGCTTCCCTGAAAGAAAATAAACAACTCCAAGCTCCCTTAATAAATTAATGTCCTTGGGGGCTAATGATTGTGCCTTTTGAAAAGCCTCCATCGATTTATCTAACCTCCCCATTTTCCGGTAGGCGAGGCCTAAACCATAATACCCCTCCAAATTCTGAGGGTCGCCATCAACTAAAGACTGGTAATGGGCTACTGCTACATTGGGTTCCCTCTCTTCTACAAAGGCCTTAGTGCGAATTCTTTTGAAATCTCCAACCGTCTTGAAAGGTTCCTTCGGTCTCTGTCCAGAATGGAGGAGGTTTTCCAATAGAGAAATTCGATTTTCAATGGCAGGATGGGTTGAAAGGTAGGGAGGTATTTGGGGTCCAGAAACCAAACTGGTCTTATAAATTTTGTTAAGAAAGGTGATCATCCCATAAGGATCATAACCCGCTTTGATCATATATTGCAGAGCGTTTTGATCCGCATCGGTTTCCATTTCTCGAGTATATTTCAATTCAAGAGCTTCTGCCGTGGCCATCGCCATGGTCGCACCCGCTTGAGAAGCTGTCCCACCACCGCCTGCCAGCATGGATGCGAGTATCGCCACCATACTGGCAATATTGAGCCGCTTTGACCTCTCGATCATCTGTGAAATATGTCTCGCTGTGACATGGGCGATTTCATGGCTGAGTACTCCTGCGATCTCCTGTTCATTTTCTGCCAAAACGATCAGTCCCGTTGTTAGGAAAATATAGCCCCCTGGGACAGCAAAGGCGTTGGGGTCCAGTGCATTGATCAAATAGAATTTAAACTCAAAAGGAGTTGAACCAACCTGGGCTACCAAGGAATCGCCCACCTTTTCTAAATAAGTCTGAAGGGTTAAATCTCTCACCCATTCGACTCTCTTCTCCATTTCAAGGAAGACCCTTTTTCCTAACTTCTTTTCTTCTTCTACTGTCAGAGCCCAGGCGCCTCGAATGAAACCCTCGAAGAGAAAGATAGTGATGAGCAATAGGATGATCCAATAAGAATCTTTTTTCTGAAGCGCCATTCTGCTACCTCGAATGACTCACATATTAGCACGTTCCCTTCATATCTACAATAAAAAGAATTTAGAGTGTTTCATCGAAATAGGGAATCTGTAAGATCTTTAGAATGGAGCCCTACGGGTAACCCCGTGCCTGCACGCCGAAGTGTCTGCCTTCGCCGAAACGTTTCATCTAGGCAGGCGTTTCGGCACGCAGGCGTGGTCTTCTGCTCAGGCGGATAAAAAAAGCCCTATATATCCTCTCCATTTTGGGTGGGGTTTGGATGGTGGGAGTTAGAGAATATATAGGGCCCCAAAAACTTAGACAAACTTTAGCTCATTGCTCTTGCTCTAAACTTACAATCACCCCTCTTAAGGTGATTTTCTTTCATTCTCCTTTCCAATTCTTTATCGTCTCATTCAAATTTTTGATATTGCCATAGAGTCGCCGGATAGAAAAACCCTTTTCTCTTCCTTCCCGATGAAGTGGATAAACTCTACCACCACCTACGGCTGCCGCCTCACCAAAATCAATCAACTTTCCCTTTCCCTCAGCCTTCATCTTCTCCAACTCCAACCCGTGCTCCAACTCCATTTCATGCTCTGTAAGATCCCCTGTAATCCAGGCCCAACTCATTGGATAGACTTCGGGATTCCACACAACAGAATAAAGGTGCCAAACAATAATGGTGAGTGTAGCCAAAATCGCTTCGTAATAATGTACCGCTAGCGCAACATTATAGGCCCACATTGGGAAATACATCAACCACTCCGTCTTAAACCAGAGAATGAAACCCGTAACAGTCATGACGATCGTTCCCCAAATCAGACCAAGGTATTCAAGTTTTTCACGGAAATTGAAGCGACCCATCTTGAGCTCCTTGGCCGGCCGATTGATGAAGAGGTTGTTCTTCAATGTCTCCCAAAGGTCTTTGGCATCTTTCAACCCTGGAATCATATCCTTTATGATTCCCCTCCCCCTCTCAGTAAAGGCGCAATACAGCACGTGATAACCGCCCAAAGTGACTATGGCCACACCACAGAGCCGATGGAGGAAACCCCGTAATGTCATCCCCATGGGAATATCCGTGATGGGAGAGGCCCAGAAGGCCTCCGGGAATTTTAAGACAAAACCTGTGATGACCAAAATCGTAAAGTTGATAAACAGATTGAGGTGCTGAAACCTTTCATTCAATGTCATCCTCAGATATTTCTTCGTCATAGCAAATTGCTCCTTGCTTCTAAGGCCTATGGTCAATTGTCTTTCTCAGCCAATCGGTGAAGTTGAATAAGATCATTCCTCCAATGACTGTTACAATCAGGATGATATAGACAATCCTCACCCATCCGACCACCTTCTCCCCAAAATCCTCACCGGAAATCGAGGCAATCGTATGAATCTTCCCCTTCGCAAAGTTCTCCGAGGCCCCCGGATGGCAGCTTCCACAGGTTTTCTGTAAATTGCCCTTGTTAATCATCGATTTGGGATCTGATGAAGAAAGAATATCATGGACTCCATGACAACTGGCGCAGTTGGCTGAATAGGTGTCTCCTCCTCGGTAAGAAAGTCCGTGAAAACTATCATAGTAGGATTTTACCGGTAGGGTAGTAATTTTATATTCTTTTGAAATCCGCTCTGCGGCATGGCACTGTGGGCAAGTGGTTAAAGCTATTCTCCTCTCATTGACCGGAGAGTCAGGGTCCACCTTCGTTTTAATCCCGTGGAAACCGTGACAGGTTGTGCAGGTGGGAGAATCACTTCTTCCCCTTGCTGCAAGAACTCCATGGACACTCTCCGTAAATTCTTTGGTAACGTCTGGATGACATGAACCACAAGTCTGAGGAATGTTCGAGCGGAAGATCGTTGATTTCGGATCGATCAGGGACCTCAGGTTATGACTTCCATGACAATTGGTACACGTCACTTCCCCCGTTTTTCCATGCACACTTTCCTTAAACTCCTCTTTTGGTATAGCCGTACCTAATGCATGCTGCTTGACAAATTCCACATCAGAATGACAGCGATTACATGTCCGGTCGATGTTGGAAGTATGAGTCATGGATTTAGAATTCTTACTTGGCAGGATATTATGTTTTCCGTGACAATCATAGCAATTGGCTGCTCTCTCCGTTCCCTTCATGATCATCTTGGAATGAAGGCCCCGTTGGTATTCCTTCTCCGCCTTCCCATGGCAAGCTGCGCAGTTCACACTCTTATTCGCAGCCTTTTTCCCACCCTCGGCATGTGCGTCATCCTTAATATGGGTATGGCAGTCTGAACAGGAGAGTTTCCCATGGATTGAATTTTTGAATACAGCCTCGGATACAGAAAGAGAAATACTTTTACCCCGAGCACCTTCTTTTTTTAATGATTCGTCCTGATGACAACCCAAACAGAGAGAATTGTCACTCCAAGCAACTCCTCCTGTGAATCCCACAAAAAGGAAAAGGGGAAGTATCCCCCAGAGGAGAACCCAAGCCTTACTCCTCCCATCTTTCAACTTCATGCCGGAACCCTCCTTGGAATGAGGAATGGGAAAAAACCCTCTTTTATATTTTCTCTTTCAATCTTTTCAAAGGCACATTCCACTGCCGACTTTATCTCTTCCAAATCGACCGGTTTCATTGCCTGATAGAAAATCCCTGCCCCTCGGAGACGTTTTACCAGTCCGAGTGAGGCCTCCGAGGAAATAACAATGACCTGAATCTTATCATTGATCTTCTTAAACAGTGGAACTAAGTCACAAGCCTTTATTCCTTCGATCTCGTCGTCAAGGAGAACGACATGGATCTTCCCATTTCTAACCTTCCGAATCATTTCGCTCACCATTTTTGCGGTCTCGACCCTATATTCGATGCCGTGGAAAAAAGTGGAGAGCGATCTAGCCCAAAGATCATCCTGATAAGCAATTAGGATTGTTTTCGATTTCATGGTAATCTCCCCCATGAATAGGAGACCCCCCCCCTTTTCCTCTGTCCCCTGCCTATCATGACCCATGTTAGGCTCATAGCTTCTTGTTTAACCAGTGGGGGTAAATTTCCTTCTTTAATTTTATGTCGCCCGGATGGGCATCTCTCCCCTTCGAAAAGAAGAAAACCCTGTTGCAATAAAAGAAGATAGGAGAATACCTGCTGGGATCAATTGGGCTAAGACAACGATAATCCCAAAAGTGAGGAAAAACCAAACTCCCAAGAGTCCTATTCCTCTAACGCCCCCGACATAGGCAATCCCCAAAGAGAACATTGCGATTGCCAAAATAAGGGCTAAGCTCAGGATGATTATAATCTTTTTCATTTTCTCGGACATAGTTTCATTCCTCTAAGGCTTCATTATCAACTCTTTACTCTTCACTTTTTAACAGGGACTGTTCAACCCCGGGAAGAATGATTTTCTCCTCAGCACCCGTCTCCTCTGAGACTTTCTTTCGCTTTGCGACCAAGCCAGTGGTAGTTCCGATGAAAGAGAAGAAGAGAATCACTGCCGGGATTAATTGAAGGAGGACGATCACCGCTCCAATGATGATGAAAATCCATAAGGCAACCCCAGCATCCTTAAGACTGATCGACCTTGCAAAGGCCGGAGTGGCCATTAAAATGACCAAGCCTCCTGTTAACAAAGCAACCAATGATCTTTTTCTCTTTAACATACCTCATTCCCCCTTTCTTTCTGGGTTCAACCTACAAAACTGCATTTCATGTGCCAACGTTAAACCAAAAAATAATCTTGATCAAATCATGTGAAATTATTAACTTTTAATAGATATCTAAGACGAGGTGAGTGAACATTAGTGTATATTTTTGATATACATTTTTTCTTATAAAAACATAAAGTTATCTTATAACTTATTGAAATTTAAAATTTATTTAAAAGAATATAAAAAATATACAGATAGATTATCAGAATCCTAAGGTGCGGGCCAGGATTGAGAAGGCAATGATAGGGATCAACCAACAGAAAAAAGCAATAATGAAACAAAGGCTTACGTCATCGGTTTCAATCTTTTTTACTTCTCCATATTTGATAATCAGGATCGCTCCAAGGGCAGCAATGCCAACCACAACAATCGACCACCCTATAATCAGCCATTTAAAAAAGTCTGACACTAAGCTTCGCTCTTTCTTGGAATAGTGGAATAGTGGAATACTGGTTAAATGATCACTAACTGCAAGAGATAAAGATTTTTTCCATCATTCCATCATTCCATCACGATTCTTCTCTCGCCCGGAGGTTGTATTTTCTCATCAGTGCCTGAAAATTTGGCCGAAGCATTCCCACCTCTTCGGCTGCCCTGGTTACATTCCATTGATGTCGCTCCAATGCATTAAGGACAAATGCCTTTTCAATCTCCTCAACCGCTTTTTCCCGCACCTGCTTCTTGAGCTCTTTTAATTCTTCGCTCGTCATCGGGACGTGCTCCTCCCATCTTTGTTTCTCCTCCTGACCCGGAAGGATGAGGTGTTCTACCCGAACCATCTCATCTTCGATCATCACCACAGTCCGCTCAATCACATTCTCCAGCTCCCGCACATTACCTGGCCATGGGTATTTCATCAGTCTCTCCATGGCTTCCGGTGTGAACCCTTTAATCGTCTTCCCCATCTCCTCAGCATATTTTTTGAGAAAATGGACGGATAGAAGGGAAATATCTTCCTGTCGCTCTTTCAGGGCAGGGAGGTAGATGGGAACAATGTTTAGTCGATAATAGAGGTCCTCCCGGAAGGTCTCCTCCTTGATCATCTTTTCAAGGTCCTTATTAGTGGCGGCGATGAGCCGAATATCCACTTTCTTAGCTTTTGTTCCACCCACAGGTGTAAATTCCTTTTCCTGTAACACCCTTAAGAGTTTGGCCTGAATGGCAAGGCTGATATTTCCCACCTCATCGAGGAAAACGGTTCCCTCATCTGCCACTTCAAAGAGTCCTGGCTTAGTGGTAACGGCCCCCGTGAAAGACCCCCTGATATGACCGAACAATTCGCTCTCTAAGAGATTCTCTGAAAGAACAGCACAATCCACCGGAACAAATTGTTTGTCCCGCCTTGGGCTGTTGAAATGAACAGCCCGGGCAATTAATTCTTTCCCTGTTCCACTCTGACCATAAATCAGGACAGTGCTGTCCGTTATTGCCACTTTGACAATGATCCGGTAGATCTCCTGCATCTTCTTGCTCTTTCCCACGATATTTGGGAAGCCATATTTTTCCTGTAATTCCTGACGTAAATAGATATTTTCCAAGAGAAGGTCCTTCTTCTCAATCGCTCTCTTCACAACAATCGAGACCTCATCGGGTGTAAAGGGCTTGGGGATGTAGTCAAAAGCTCCTAATTTCATAGCCTCGACAGCGGTCTCCACAGTCGAAAAGCCCGTGATCATGATGATGGTGGCATCCGGATACTCCTTACGGAACGTCCGCAGAACCTCCATGCCATCAATCCCTGGCATCTTCAGATCGGTGATGACGATGTCGAAAGGGTCCTTCTTCATTTTTTCGAAGGCTTCCATCCCGCTAAGGGCGGTCTCCACCTCATAGCCATCCTCTTCCAAAATCCGCCTACAACTCTCACAAACAATCATCTCGTCATCGATAACCAATATCCTCGCATGAGACACCCTTGATACCTCCTCATCAGAACAAAGATCGCTTCGCTTGAGGATCGCTTTCGCTTAAGGATCGAGGCAAAACAGTTATCGCCTCTAACCTCAAGTCCTGCCTTGCAGGTCGCTCCTTCAGCCTTTTTGTTATCCTACCATAAAGGAGAGAATTCTTTCAATCTCCTTTCTTTTTTAAATGCTCCCAGTTCCTTTAAATTCCATGTACATCGATTACTCTTCTAAGACCCAAGGAGTTTCTTCTCCAATTCTTTCAGATCACAGAGGACGAAGTCTCCTCTCTTTCCACCTGACCGATCTAAGTAGAAGGCGTGGATTCCCAATGTTCGGGGGACGAGATAGTCAAACTCAAAGTGATCCCCCACATGGACGATCTCGTGAGGGTTGGCTCCGAGAATCTCACAAATCCGGTGGTAAAAACGCGCTGTTTTTTTTACATCTCCAAAATCAGAGGTAGCTGAGAAGATCCTGTCAAAATATCTTCCAAGCCCTGTGGCTTCCATCTCAATATCGATGAACTCCCTTCCTGCATTGGAAGTGAGAATCAACGAGAACTTACCTTTTAAGCGCTCTAATATATGGTTGACATCCGAATAGACATTAATCTTATCGATGTATCGTTCCATCAAAACCTGCCAATGCATTTCCAGTTGGAAAAATCGAAACCAATATTTGATGTCATACCACTCGACCACCCCTTCCCCTACTTTTCGGTACTCCACTTCCACAAAGGCTTTTGCCTCCTCGAAGGGAATCCCAGATTTTTGTGCATAAAGTGTGGGGATGCCATGGCTCCAGACCCAATCCGTGAATTCCGGGTCGATCAGCGTTCCGTCCATATCAAAAGAAATAAATTTGGGCATAACTATTCCCTACATGGAAATGCCAAATAGCAAAGTTCAATTTTTTTGCCTGTAGCAACACAGTCATTGAGTCATTAGTTGACAACGTTCAGGACATCGTTCGCTAAATTAGCATTCAGGACATCGTTCACAAACGCTCTTTGACAATCGAATAGCCACAGTCCGTTATATCATGAACACCC
>Ga0315288_10002685_pt1 | contig 22876 bp, 31 predicted proteins | sample YL17G11_20_MG_FD_203454 | JGI IMG/M metagenome (GOLD analysis project Ga0315288, IMG submission 203454) | Sediment microbial communities from Yellowstone Lake, YNP, Wyoming, USA - YL17G11_20 | ecosystem: Environmental > Aquatic > Freshwater > Lake > Sediment | place: USA: Wyoming | collected...
AGCCCACGAAGTTCGAGGTGCCGCGATGACCCCAATTTTCGTTTTCGGTTCGAACCTCGCGGGGCGCCACGGAGCGGGGGCAGCACTCGCCGCATTCAAGGAGCACGGTGCAGAGTACGGCACCGGCGTGGGGCGCACAGGAAACTCCTACGCCATCCCCACCAAAGATGCCAAGCTGCGCTCGCTGCCTCTGGAAATCATCGCGGTGCACGTGTCGCAGTTTCTGGTCTACGCCGGTAGGCACCCCGAGCTTGAGTTCCAAGTCACACGTGTGGGATGTGGGCTCGCGGGCTATACCGACGCGCAGATCAGCCCCATGTTCAAGACTGCTACGAAGAACTGCGTACTGCCGGGGGAGTGGGGAACGTAAAAATAGCGTAAACTCCCCTACTAATTTAGTATTTTTTTGAAGGAAGGCCCACCATGACCAAGCTAGGGGGGCGCCAAGCAGGCACCCGAAACAAACCGCTGCTGGAACGCATCAAAGCAAACCAGTCTCGGCTAGAAAAGATTTTGCTCGACCGAGCGCTGGCTGGAGACAGCCAAGCCATCGAAGCGTGCCTGCGTCGCATCGCGGAGGCAGAAGCACAGGAGAAGAAAGTCAGCAAGAGCGGCAAGGCCGGAGCGCCTGCGCCGCAACCCACGTGAGCGCGGGATCCACGGAAGCGGCGGCACTCTACAACCAATACGTTGCACTGCCTCCCCATGCCCGTGCCGAATTCCTAGCGCTGATGAGAGGCACGGGGGCGTTGAAGGAACCCAAGGCGTCTCCACCACCAGGGCGCCTTCCTTCACTGCTCTACGAACGGATCAAGAGCAAGCTCTATTCCTTCCGAGGCATCGTCTTGCCCCCACTGTCCACGCTGCGCAAGACGAGCGCGGAAGAAGAACTGGAGGCGGCGGTGCGTTGGTTGCAGAGCGGGCAGAAGGTTCCACTCGAAACAATGACGGGGCTCATTGAGGTGGCCGCCGACTCGGTGGCGCTGGAAATCCCCTGGGGCAACAAACACGAGAAAGTCACAGCGCAGTCCGTGACCTCCCGACTTGCCCTCATCCCCTCTGCGGTGGACCGCGCGTTTCCCGGCTACCAAATGAACGGCCTGCTCCACACCGTCGCCGCTGCGATAGGAGGGGGCAGGCTTCCGATTGTCAAAGACCACACTTGAATTTGGCTCCACGTCACCCCTTTTCCAACAGGAGAAACAGAAATGACACAAGCAGAAACGAAAGTGGACTATGCACTGATGGCGAAGACCGCCATCAGTCGAGTGACGAGCCTTACAGAAAGCATTGAGGGTGTCACGCAGAAGATCAAAATGTGCCGCGAAGCGTGGTGCGATTACGGCGCTGCCTTGCTTGCGCAGCGGCAATTGATGCCGAGCAACAACGAGTTCGGCGCGTGGGTGAAAGCCAACGCGCTCGACACCGGCTTGGCAAAGAGCAACGTCACCCGCAGCAATGCGATGTGGCTGGCAGCGAACTGGGAAAACGTTTTAGCTGAAGCTAAGGCACTGAAGCACCATAGCCCCCATAACCTGCGCCAGGAGTGCCGTGAGGCGGGGTACGCTTGGGCCTTCGATCACGCGCTTTAACCGTCAGCTGGAAAAGGCTAAGGAAGCAGAATTCCAACGCTTGCAAGCCCAACAGCATGAGGAGATCAAGTTGGAACGTGCCAAAGCTCAGCACAGTAGTCGTAAAGGTTTTGCGTTAGCCGCCATGGCCCTCTTGAACAAGGGGCACCGCACTGCCCGCCTCTCCTTACGTGAGGAGGAAGAGTGATGATCCCCATCTTCCCTGACATCAACGTCGGTCCCGCCGCCTACTCCCACCTCGCAGAGGATGGGAAGCTGCTGGTCTCCAACATCTTCTACACCTTCCAGGGTGAGGGACCCTACGCGGGCCAACCCGCTGTGTTCATTCGCCTTGCGGGGTGCAACTTGGGGGACAAGATTTCTTGCAACTTCTGCTTTGAAAAGAGCACGTTGCTTTCCGCACCTGGAGGAACCAAGCCCATAGGTTCCTACAACGTCGGAGAAGTGCTCTTTGCCCTAAACAAGGAGGGGGAGTTGACGAACACCACCATCACGAAGAAGCTAGTGCGTAATGTTGAGGCCTCGGAAATGGTCTGTGTCAAATACATCCTTCCCAACACCACCTCCGTCAGAAAACTGTACTGCACGACAGACCACCCCTTTCACACGACCAAGCGCGGCTTTGTTCAGGCGAAGGACTTGGAAGTTGGGGAACAGGTCTACCATGTTGCAGGGAATCAAGTGATTTCTGAACAACACAAAAATCACAACCCTATGCACGACCACGGGGTAGCCGCCCTTACGGAGAAAGACATTCCTTTCGTCGGGCAAGGCAACAAGTTTTCCCCGGAGGTTCTCAAGCCCTTGAAAGAGAAGGTGGGCATGTTCAAAAGGAACGGTGCCATCATTTTGGAAGTGCGGCCTTTGCTCACGCAAGAAAGAAATGCCAGAGCCAATCCTCTAGGCAAGATCGAAGTAGTGAACTTCACCTGTTCCCCCTACAACACCTTCGTGATCCGTGGGGTGCACGTTCACAACTGTGATACTGATTTCCGCTTCGACAAAGGAGCAGTCCTCAGCGCCAACAACGTCGCCGCGCGCTTAGATAGATACCACTACAAGACGGACCTCATCGTGCTCACGGGCGGCGAGCCCCTGCTGCAAGCAAAAGCACTTTTCAAAGTCATGGGGATGGTGGAGACCCTCAACAAGCGGCAGTACCGTTGGCAGTTTGAAACGAACGGCGTGTTGCTGGACACGCAGTTCCCTGAGCAGCTTATCTATCAAGCGTTCCGCTTCTTCTTCGTCATCAGCCCCAAGATCATCGGGGGTGTGTACCGAGCCCTGCCAGAGGGCTTGGATCGATTGCGCTCCACCGAGGCTGCACTCAAGTACGTGGTGAGTGCGGACAAGGCCAGTCCCTACCATCATCTGCTCCTGACACAAGTGCCGCAGGGCATTCCCATCTACATCAGCGGGCAAACCGAGTATGGACCAGCAGATGAGTTGGCAAGTCCGGGGCACCCTGTGAACCTCTTCTCCATGTCGGAGATGGGGAGGCGGCGCACCGCCGCCAACTGGGCCTACGCTGCGAAGCTGGCATTGGAGCGTGGCTATCGCGTTAGCTTTCAAACGCACCTGCTGGCGGGGGTGGAGTGATGTCAGAAGGCCTCATCGGATCGTTGCAAGACAACGTGGCAGCACTCGCCGTGTTCAGCATCAAGGGTGCCCCCATCGTGCGAGCGAGCGTGGACGTGTCTTTGTTCACCAGCCGCGTCTACCGGGACATCATCACCCGGGCCTACGCGTTCCTGGACAAGTTCAAGAAGCCCATCAACGAGCACATTGGTGATCACTTCGAAGACCTCATAGAGAAGGGGGACGAGCACGGGGAGCTTCTAAGCGCAGTGCTCCTAGAACTGCACAGCCTTTGGACCGACAAGTCACGGGGCTTCAATGAGGACTACGTTCTTGCCGACCTGGAACGCTTTGTGCGCCAGCAGTCCCTGAAGGTGGGCATCGTGCAAGCGCACGCCGCTATCCAGACGGGGGACCTGGACGGGGCAGAAGCAGAACTGAACAAAGCCATGAGGGCGCGCAGTGCGAGCTTCACTCCCGGGATCACGCTGCTCGACACCATCAAGCTCTTGTCCGCACCGGAGCAATTCCGAGACACCCTGACGTTGGGCATCAAGGAGCTGGACGTGCACCACCTTGGCCCCGCGAAGCAAGAACTTCACTTGTTCGTCGCCCCGCCCAAGCAGGGCAAGAGCTGGTGGCTAACTCACTGCGCCAAGCATGCAGTCCTTATCAAAGGATGGAAGGGGGTCTACATCACGTTGGAGCTTTCCGAGAAGTTGGTCGGGCGGCGGATGATGCAATCCCTCTTCGCGCTGAAGACAAGCTCCAAGATGGTCGTGCGCCCGCGGTTTGTGATCGACGAGGAAACGAAGAAACTCGTCAGCATCGACATGGTAGACCGCCCCGACATCATCAGCATCGAGGGGTACAAGGAGATTCGGAAGTTCACAGGCAAGGTGGAGCGCATGGACGGCAAGCTCCTGATCAAAGGCTTTCCCACAGGTAGCTTGACCGTGCATGGCATCGAGGCCTACCTCAGCCTGTTGGACAGTGTCTACAAGTTCGTGCCCGACTTCGTTTGCCTCGACTATGCGGACTTGATGAAGCTCGATGCCAACAACTACCGTCTCGCGCTCGGGGAACTCTACAAGGACTTGCGGGGGCTCGCGGTGGAACGGAACTTCGCGCTGATCACCGCATCGCAATCCAACCGTTCCGGGGCCAACGCCCGCCTGCTGCAAGCGACGGACGTGGCGGAGGACTACAGCAAGATTGGCACCGCTGACTGCGTGCTGACCTACAGCGCATCGGCACAGGAACGGCGCCGGGGATTGGCGCGGCTGCACGTTGCAGCGGGGCGGGTGGCGGAAGACAAGTTCACTGTCGTCATCGGCCAGTCCTACGCGAGCGGACAGTTCGCGGTGAAGGACGAATCGTTTGGGATGATGAAAGAGTACTGGACATTCGTCGGGAAAGACGAAGACGAAGAAGAATGAGTTTTCTTAGGCTCACGGACATAGGGCGCGCTGCTCTTGCCAAGAGAAAAAATGAACCCCGCAGCAAAATTTCATCGTAGGCCAGTGCACAAGCGAATTCTCCTGGACCCGAAAGCGGTCAAGAAGTTCTACGAGCGGGAGCTTGATGACTGGCGATGGATGAAAGAAGTACCACGCGATGAGCTTCTGGACCTCCTGCCCAAGGGCTTTGAGTTCGCGACAAAGCCCCGCACGCATCAACTCGCTTGCACCGTGCTCGGAACGAAGCTGGACCGATTCCTGTTCTCACTTGAGATGGGCGCCGGGAAGAGCAAAATCATCCTCGATCTCATCCGACTGCGGAAGTATGAGGGAAATCTCTGTGGGGCACTCATCGCCGTGCCCTTCTTGATCAACCTTGAAAGCTGGCGGAACCAGTTGAAGGAGCATGCCCCCGACTTGACCTATGAAGTGTTGGAGGGGGACAAGGCACAGCGTCTAGCGATGCTCAGTCATCCGGAACCGCGCGACGTGTACCTGATCAACTATGCAGGGCTGCCCGTCTACATGGCGGGTGCGAAACGCGAAACCAAGAAAGGCACGAAGCACCGGGCCATTGTGTTGGAGGAGGCCGAAGCCTTCAGCGACCGCTTTGACTTCATTGCCTTGGATGAGTGCCACATCGGGCTCAGCAGTGTGAAGTCCTTGCAGTACCAACTCACCAAGATGCTCAGTTGGCGCGCGGACTGCTGTTATGGGACGACGGGCACGCCGATGGGGCGCGATCCGGAGAAGTTCTGGCCTCAGATGCACGTCATCGACAAGGGGGACACGCTGGGGCACTCTATCGCGATGTTCCACGCTGCCTACTTCCGGGAGGTCCCCAATCACTGGTCCTACTCCGGATTCGACTACGTGTTTGACAACAAGAAGAAGCTGCACTTGCATCGGACCTTGCAGCACCGCAGCCTACGGTATGAAGACAGTGAGTTCTCGGACATGCCCGCAATCACCTACGTTCGCATTCCCGTGAACATGACTGCGGTGCAGGTGAAGCGGAATGAGGAGATCGTGAAACTGGCACGGGAAGCGGTATTGGCCGGGGAGCCTCCGACTGCCCCCTTCATTCGCCAGCGGCAAACGGTGGCAGGCTTCATCGCGGTGAAGGGAGAGGACGACACGCGCATTGAGGTCGCGTTCACCCCCAACCCGAAGATCGACGCGCTGGAACAGTTCTTGTGGGAGTTGAACGAAGAGGAGAAACTTGTCATCTTCCATAGCTATGTCTACAGCGGTGTGCTCATCAGCGAACTCCTCACCAAGCTGAAGGTGAAGCACTGCGGGGTGGGGCATGGGTACAAAGAGCCTGCACTTCAACTGCGCCGCTTCATCACCGATCCCAAGATGCGTGTCTTCGTCGCCAACTGTGGCGCAGGGGGCACGGGGGTGGATGGCTTGCAGAAGGTGTGTCGCTATATGATGTTCTACGAGAGTCCCACGGGTCCCTCGCAGCGCAAGCAAGCGGAGAAGCGATTGCATCGGGATGGGCAGAAGTACGTTTGCCACGTTTATGATTTGGTAGCGCAGGGTATCAGCATTGACCAGCGCGTGCTCGACAGCATCGCAGAGGGCAAGGACCTCTTTGAGTCTGTAGTCAATGGAAAGGAGATTGTGAAATGAAAGCCTTCCACGTCATCCGCGTGACGGACGACAAATTAGTCACGGTCTGGGGGCTCACGGAGATGCACGCTTGCTCCGTCGCCTTTCCCACGCCCCCTGAGAAGTGCTGGACGCTCGTGAAGACGGAAGACGCCGAGACGCTGGTTCGGGAAGTGAACGGCAGTCCGATCATTCACGGATTCTGTTTGATCGATGATTAAGCCACCTCGTCCCTTCACCTTCTCGCCGCCCCTTGCGGGCAGTGACAAGCTCGCACCGCGGCTACGCACCTGCCCACGCTGCGAGGGCATAAGCGACGGGCGTGGTGGGTGCAGCATCGGCCAGCGGTGGGTATGCATGAGATGCTGGCAAAGCTTGTCCGCTAAAGCGAGGAACAGAGTATGAGCGACCACTGGTCAGACGAATACATCACACTGATCGAAGACTGTGAAACACGCGAAGCACGTTTGACGGACTGGGAACGAGGCTTCTTGGACTCCCTGCGGAGGCAAATCGAGGGGGGCAAGGCACTCAGTCCAAAACAGATAAACACCCTCGACACGTTGTGGGAGCGGGTGACCGCTAATGGCTAAGTTCAATTGGCGCCTCTTCTGCAAGGAGTACGGGGTGCACTTCGTCGAGCACGGTGCCAACGTGTCAGGCGGAAACGTGAATGTGGCCTGTCCCTACTGCAATGACCCCTCCGAGCACTTGGGGCTATCGCTCGACGTAAAGGCGCCTAGCTGGGGGTGTTGGCGATGCAAAGCCGGGGGGCGATCCCCCGTGCGACTCGTGTGCAAGCTGGCGGGGGTAACGCTACCCAAAGCCCTCGAAATTGTTGCGCTGCACAATGAAACGTCCCCGGACGAGTTCGAGCGCTTGCTGGAACCCCCCCTAGTCAGCGTAATAACGCCCCGTAGCGCTGCGCTAGCGCTCCCCGGGGGGTGTAGGGAGCTTGCCGACGGCAGCGCAGGGGCACAGCGTTTCCTTGCCTACCTCACCTCCCGTGGGTTTGAGGGGGAAGAGCAGCGGGTGGCCCGGACGTATTCCCTTCATTACGCCCTCGTCGGGGAACAAGCGTGGCGGGTGGTGCTGCCTGTCTACCAATACGGGGCGCTACAAACGTGGACAGGGCGCTCGATTCATGCACAATCCACCCTACGGTACAAGGCGGACTTTGGCGGTAAGATCAAGCAGTGCCTTGCCAACATCGACGTGCTCCTGAAAGGCACGCACAAGGAGGAGACGCTCATAGTAGCGGAAGGTCCGATGGACTTCATGAAGCTCGATTTCTACGGATGTGCATACGGACTGCGCGCCACCTGCACATTCGGAACTGCGTGGAGCATGATGCAAGTGAGCAAGCTCCTTCCCATCGTGCAGCGGTTCAAGCGAACCGTCGTGCTCTATGACAAAGAAGCCTACATGGAAGGCGCTCGCCTCGCCGAAGAGGTGAAGGCCTTCTCCAACTGTGACGTGTCGGCCATGGAAATGACTGGCGCAAAGGACCCTGGGGAGTTGACACCCCGAGGCGTTGCTCGTCTTGCAAAGGAGTTGGCATGAATTACACCGCAGTCAACGAGCAAAAGCTGCGGTACATCCTCGGCAATCAATGCGACCCGAGGCCAGGGGCGTGGTATGTCATCGGCCCCGGCAACAATGCCGTGCTGTGTCAATTAGTTACTTGTGGCAGTGAGCAGGAGGCGCGGCAATGCGCCGAGACGATGAACAGATTACTACTGTCGAGGAGGAAGGCATGAAGATCAAACCCAAGCACGCTGGATACTCCCACGCAGAGGTTGACACGTTCAGCGCGGGGCGTTTGTGGCAAGAGTTCGGACTGCACCGGGGCGTGATACTGAATGCCTATCACTACCTGGGCAATGAGACGGAGGTGGGAGGTGTATCAAGACAGTATCGAATGGTGTTCAGCGCCTTCGTTGCGCTGGGTCCGAACTACACAGCCATCAAAGGCATGAACCCCCGAGCCCCGCTGCAAGGCCCTGTACTGAGGGGGCAAAAGGATTCTGGTATCGCTTCCGCCTTCGAGCGCTACGTGGCTCCGATCCGTGAGTACTTGAACAGCGAGCACACGCCCAAGCCCCGGCTCAAGATCAAGGATCGTCCGGGTATCATTGACTACGCTGACCGCCCTGATGTGGGGGCGGAGGCGCCGAAGAAGACGAAGCCAACCATCAAGTTCCGTCAACCCGAGGTGAAGCCGAAGTTTCGCCTCCCCATCAGGAGAGCACAATGACACTCACGTCTACAAAGTCATATTTTGGATATCCCTGCGCCCACCGACAGTGGCGGCATGATGGGAACTGCATGGTCTTGCACGGCTACTCCCGCAGCTTCCACTTCACCTTCGGCGCCAAGGAACGTGACCTGTGCGGTTTCGTCGTGGACTTCGGCGCGCTGCACTGGCTCAAGGATCGGCTAGATTCCTATTTTGATCACACCCTTCTACTCTGCGCCGATGACCCCTTGCTCCCCGAGTTTCAAGAGTTGGAAGCACAAGGGGCGGCGCGGATCGTGATCTTGCCCTACGGTGTTGGGATGGAAGACACAGCGCAGGCCATCGGTGAGTGGGCAGACACGGAGTTGCGCACGAAGACGAAGGGCCGCGCCTGGGTCAACACCCTGGAAGTGGCAGAGAACGAAAAGAACAGCGGCATTTGGACAAACCCGGAAGCGGGCTTCAAGGGCTGGCTGTAAACAATCCCTTTTCCGCCTTTGGCCTCGGGGCGGGAGAAACTCAATCCAATCGAGGCCGCATCAAACGTAAAGGAAGAACTGAAATGGCAAAGACTGACGTGCGGGCGGAGCTTTTGGCCGCTACGAAGATCACCCCCAAAGCGGGCGAAGAAGAGGCGGCGCTGGCACTGCGTGTCGCCACCTACGTGTCGGACAAAGTGTCGGAGGAGGACTATGGCAAGCTCTCCAGCGGCGCGACGGCATGGTTCGAGAAGGCGGTGGCCGCCATCGAGGCCGAGAAGGATTTCACGCTTCCTCCGGCGATGAATGGTGCTGCGTCTCCGAAGGTTGCGGCACCGGCGAAGAAGTCGGCGGCTGGGAAGAAGAAGGGCGCTCCTGCCAAGAAGGCTGCGGGCAAGAAGGAGAAAGCCCCCAAGGCGAAGGCCCCAAAGGAGCCCCGCGTTTCCGCCAGCGGCACCGCGCTGGAACTCATTTGCAAGAAGCCTTCGATCTCCTTGGAGGAACTTGCGGAAAAGGTTTGGGCGCAGAAGGTGGACATCAGCGAAACGCAGCTCTACGCCGTGTACCAAAACACGAGACGTGTCATCAACGCGCTGCAAGCCGCCGGGAAGCTGTGAGCTCCTCGCGGACGGATGAAGAAATCGTCCGCGACCTTCTTCGCCTTGTTGGAGAAGACCCCAATAGGGAAGGGCTGCGAGAGACCCCCAAAAGGTTTCTCGCAGCTTGGCGTCACTATACGCGGGGATACTCACAAGACCCCGCGCAGGTGCTGAAAACGTTTGAAGACGGGGCGGAAGATTGCGGTGACGAGGTTGTTCTAGTTTCAAACCTGCGTGTGCACACTCACTGTGAGCACCACCTAGCGGAAGTGTTTGGTGTAGCTCACATTGGCTACATTCCAAACGGTAAGATCGTTGGGCTGTCCAAGTTTCAACGCTTGGTAGACGTGTTTGGAAATCGCCTTCAAGTGCAAGAACGCATGACAACGCAAATCGCATCTGCCCTCGTCGAGAACTTGCACCCGATTGCGGTAGGGGTTGTCCTCGAATGCCGACACATGTGCATGGAAGCGAGGGGAGTCTCCATCCGAGGCGCCGTCACCGTGACAAGCGCACTGCGCGGGGCATTCAAAGAGAACGCGTCTGCTCGCGCGGAGTTTTTATCTTTGGTACGCGGAGCTTCACGGGGGGTTCAATGAACATTCACACTGCACATCACCACTACGACCTCAACGGACGCGACACAGTTATAGAAGGCTACATTGAAGCCTCGCTGAATTTTGCCTACTCACACCTAAAGCGCCATGTTTGGTCGATGCTTGACGTTGGGGCCGACTACGGGTACGCGATGCACTATGCTGAGGATAGTTTGGAGTGTTCACGGGCGGTGGGGATTGAGCCTTACCTCAAGCACAATCCTTGGGGGCTAGACATTAGAAGGATTTCAGCAGAAGACCCCCGCCTTCGTTTGGAAGTAGAAGGTGAGTTCGATCTGATCTTTCTAAACCACACGCTGGAGCACTTCTATAACCCAACCCTCGTGCTCTCTAACCTAGAGCATGTGAGAAGTGCTGAAACCAAATTGTTTGTCGCCGTCCCGCACGCGAACAGCGAGTGGTCGAAGTGGGAAGGGCACTTCAGTATTTGGACATCAGACTGGTTAGATCATTTCTGTCGCACCAACGGGTGGCGCTGTGTCGAGCTAGTTGAACGAGAGCTTCGTCCAGGGTGTGTTGAGGTGTGGGGGCTGTTCGAATGAAGCACGTTTGTCTTCTCTACAGTGGGGGGCTCGATTCCTTCCTACTCTACAAATGGGGCAAAGCCCAAGGCTGCGAAATCACGTGTGTGTTCTTCGACATTGGCCAGCCCAACGTTGTCAAAGAATTGGCAGCCATCAAAGTCCTTGGAATCGCAGCAGAGTATCGGCGAATCGAGTGGTTGCAGGGGCTGCCACTTTTCTCCAATCCAAGCTCCTTGTCCGGTAACATCATGATCCCAGGAAGGAACCTAGTTCTGTGTGCTTTGGCGGCATCGATTTACCTTCCAAACGAAATTTGGCTTGGTGCGCTCGCAGGAGAGACCCACGACCGCGCACATGACAAGAATTATCGGTTCCTCGAACAAACCAACGACCTCTTTGATTACGTTTTTTCGACCTACGGGCATCAACCCCGCTTGGTCTTTCCGTTTGCAGATTTAGGGTGGTCAAAGCTAGACGTTGTTCGGGAGTTGATGCAAGCCGGAATCGTCACCGCTGATGAGGTCATGACGACCAGCTCTTGCTTGTTGGCGGGAGAACAAAAGAACTGTGGTGAGTGCGTCGTTTGCCTACGCCGTTGGGGGATTTTCACTCAACTTGGCTTCGAAGAAAGCTACGCTGTATCTCCCTTGGCCTCAAAAGAAAATAGGAGGATTGTGTATGAGATGTTGAGACCCTCCTCCCACTATGATGACAAGAGGAAGGCAGAGGTCTTACCAGCGGTGCTAAAAGTCTTGGGGCTACCGCAAGACTGTCCGCCCCTCATCGTCGAGAGGTCATTACGCTGGGCGTTCTCCAACGAAGGGGAAAGGTAGATGGTCATGCAATCTTCTTCGGCGTTCGTGGGGATCGAGCGGAACAACACGTCAGCCCTCGGCAAGCTCACACTGTTCCTCGTAGGGCTACCAACAAAAGCGCAGGTGGAACAGTGGATCGATACATTACAAGAGCAACCACAACTCATTGCCCTGCCACTTCGACTGTCACATCTGTATTTTGGTGTAGAGGGATCGTTTGACGGGATGGACAGTGGTGATTGGGTTGCCTTAATCAAGCACTTCGTTAGAGAGGGTTTCTGGTGCACGCTCCAGATGAAGGCTTCGCAAGTCACGCTCATTTCTAAGACAGGCCTATGCAGACAAGCGAGGTTCATACCGCTGATCTCTGTTGCCCTACCACAAACAATAGAGCTGGGAAGCACGGCCACTCTACGTGTTTCCTCTAGCACTGGCGGAGAATGGTCCCTTCCGCTTTCTTCTGTGACGTCACGGGCAACGAACAACGCACCAATTACCTTTCAACCTATCCCATTCACATGAAACCAAAAATTAAGCAGGCGTTTACGTACCCATTGGCACTAGACAGCGGCGCGTACTCCTTCTACACAAAGCACGCGGCACCGAGGACGGCAGAGGGCAAAATAATTCGCACCTATGGTTCGAACCACTCTTACGCAACATCCCTTGAGTTCAATCGGTACCTCGATGACTACATGACGTACATCAAAGAGAACGGGCATCAATTTTCTTTTTGCGTTTCGTTAGATGTTATTGGCGATCCTGTTCGGTCCGCTGAGATTTTCGACGAGATGACCAAGCAAGGACTGCGTGTGATGCCCGTCTATCACTTTGGTGAAAACGAAAAGTTTCTACGACACTACATGGACGTCACCGATTACGTTGGCATTGGTGGCTTGGTCAAGACAGGGACACCGGCCGGATCGCGTTCCTTCCAAGAGCGAACGTGGAAGGTGGTGTGCGACAAAAAGGGGAGGCCCCGTGTTCGGCTCCACGCCTTTGGTTTGAGCAGTTTCGAACCCCTGTTCAGATATGCGTACTACAGCATTGACAGCCAAAGTTCCTTTTGGTGGTCACGCTATGGATGCATCATGCTCCCGAGAAGGGGTGTGCGGGGGTTTGATTTCTGTGCAGTGCCGTTGATCTTTCCTCTGTCTAAAGGACGCTCGACAGCGAAAAACCACCTAGACCATCACCCACCCGGCGGCATGGTACGCGCAACGTTAGATGAGTACATCGCTGGGATGGGCGTGGCACTAAAGGAAGTGCGCGAAGAATACGGGGCCAAAGACTTTGCGAATATGTACTTTATGAACAACATGATGAAAGACATCTCGCAAAAGCACAGCGAGCGGCTGGGGGTGCCGATGAGCATGATCTACTACGCTTCTGGCAACTTCAGCACGTCCGCAGACATCTTCCGCAGTTGGATGGGGAAGTTGGCCTTGCAAGGGCAAACCAAACAGCTTGGGTACCTTGGGACCTTTGCTGCGTTGCGGCCAGTGATGGAGTTACTTGAGAAAGGAACAACATGAAGACCGAGTTGTTATTGGCTACGTTGAAGGATTGTCGAGGTGCAATTGAGAACGCCTCTGTCTTCCCCGTGTTTGGGCACTTCTGTTTCTGCGAGACCTACGTTTATTCCTTCAACGATGTTTGCGCAGTAGTGGCGCCATTACATAGTGGGATCAATGCAGCGCTCAAAGCGGACACGCTTTTGGGGGTGCTTTCAACCCTAGGAGAAGAAGTCGAGTTGGAGCAGGCAGAAAACGAAGTTACGTTAAGAAGCGGCAAGATCAAGGTTTCGCTCGCAAGTCGTTCACCAGAAGCCTTTGTCTTCGAGCCCCCAGACCCACAATGGGCACTTGAGCTAGAGGTAACGGAAGAGCTGATGCAAGGCCTCACACTGTGCTCACAAACAGTTGGCGACGATAGTCAACACCGAGAATTTTCTGGTGTTACTTTCGAAGCACGACAAGGCAAGCTCACACTCTACAGCAGCGACGACGTTAGGGTCTCGCGTTTTAACGCCGGCAAGACTAGCGTTGTCGGGTCATGGATCCTCCCAGCTAGAGGATGTGGTCTATTAACCACTGCTTGGGGGAGCACCAAGACCAAGGGTCCCGTCACCTTGTGCCTAGGAAAGGAGTGGGTACTGCTCAATACTCCGGAACTCCTCGTCTACTCAAAAGTTCTTCCCGAGCACGCCCCCGACTTCGACACAATCATCAAGAGGCTCCTCCTTCCGAGGGCTGTGTGGCACGAGGTGCCAGCTGCTTTATGCGCGGCGGTTCTTAGGGCAGAGGTGTTGGTCAACAAAGACAGTACCGCAGGTGTTTGTCTTGCTTTAGACAAGGGCCAGATCAATGTGTCGCTGTTCGAAGGAAACCTATCACAGGAAGGGACTTTCGAAGAAAGTATCACGCTCAAGAAAGCTGACGGGAACACAGCGCTTACCCTCGGCATTGTCAAGTTGAATCAATCCCTTGCAGGCATGGAAGAGTTGATGTTCAGTCCGCTGTGTTTGGGACTGCGCAATGGGGAATACACATGCTGCATAGCCCCCTTCGGGCAGGAGTAGTTTGTGGGATTCTTCTTCGCTTCCAAACCACCACTGAATAAGGTCAAGGGGTCACCACGAACGCCCGTGGCAAGGCAGCCCCGAGAACAAACAACAGTCATCCCCATCCGCACACTCGGAGAGTCCCATGGCGGCTGTGCACGGTGCCCACTCGACTCCGAAGCAAAGCACTTGCATCATCCCAAGATGCTCCCCACGGGAAGCGACGATCCTTTGATCTACGTCTTAGGCGAAGCGCCAGGGCGACAGGAAGACGAGCAAGGTGAGCAGTTCATCGGGCGCAGTGGGGAGTTGATCCGGGACTACATTCCTAAGGAGCTAGACAAACACATACGCTGGAACAACTCCGTACGGTGCAGACCACCTGACAACCGAACCCCTACACGGGAAGAATTGGTTTGCTGTTCACAGTACCAAGTGGAAGACATCGAGCGCACAAAGCCTGCTGTGATCATGGGCTTTGGAAACGTGCCCTTGCAGTGGGCCACGAACGAAACGGGCATCACCGACTGGCGGGGCACCCTGGTCCCGGTACGCATCGGTGCGCACGCGTGCTGGTATGCGCCGCTGTGGCCCCCGTCCTACATCTTGCGCGCAAAGAACGACCGGAAGATGGGGGAGGCATTCTTCGAGACCTACAAGAGAGACTTGAATCGGGTCTTCGACATGCTGCCCAAGTTGGAGGAACCCTTCGTACCGCAAGGAGACGAACTCGACGCGGGGATTTGGTTAGAGGAGAGCTACTCCCTTGACAAGGTGCACGCTTCACTGAAACAGCTTGAGGGGGAGCAAGCGGTAGACATTGAGACCAACGGCATTCGACCCTACGCAAAGGATTCCAAAATTCTCAGCATCGCGTTTGGTACCTGGGAGTTCTCCTATGCAATCCCCGTACTGCACCACAAGGCAAAGTGGCCGGAGCACAAGATCAAGACCTTGTGGAAGATCATCGGGGAGCACATGCGAAAGAAAGGAAACGTGATCACCGCACACAACCTCAAGTTTGAGCAGGAGTGGTTGTCCATGCCTTTTGCGCTCGGGCGCGATTTACTGTTCGAGGTGCGGTGGGGAGACACAATGGCGCAGGCTGAAGTGCTCCGCACCCAGTCCATGTATTCGAAGAGCCTTGATGTGCGTTGCACCGCTTTGATCGGGGTACCAGAGAAATCGCTTGACGACCTGGACCGGAAGCGCTTGGATTTTTTCCCCCTCGCGAAGGTGTTGAAGTACAACGCACGTGACACCAAGTTCACCGACTTGCTGCGGCAGATTCAAGGCAGGCAAATAGAGGAGGCCGGACTTCAGAAAGCGTATGCGTTGATGGTAGACCGCTGCGCCGCATTGACCATTGCACAGCAGGAAGGCGTCTTGCCCAATACAGCATTCGCTGAAGCAAAGCACGTCGAACTGAAGAACACGATAGAGAAGATGGAACGGGCCGTTCAAAACCTTCCCGTCGTGCGCGAACTTGTGGCGGAGACTGGAAAACCCTTCAACAGTGGCAGTCCTGCGCAACTGACCGTCCTGCTGAGGGACCGGCTGAAGCTGAGTGATGGGTGGAGGGAGGTCAAGGGCGTGCGCAAGTACAGCACCGACGAAGAAGTACTCAGCAAGATCAAGCACCCGATAGGCAAGCTCATCCTTGAGAAGCGCGGGCTGGTAAAGCTCGATGGGACCTACGTGCTCGGGGGGTGCAGGAAGGAGAGCTTCCCAGAAGAGAGGGGGTGCGGAAAGTTGCTGTGGGATGATGGTCTGATCCACACCAACTATAACCACCTCGTGGCGAGCACAGGCCGACTGTCTTCGACTGAACCAAACCTTCAGAATTATCCCAAGCGTGAGCACAAGGAAATCCGCAACTGCATCACTGCACCCCCAGGACATAGGATGGTGAGTGTGGACTACGGACAGATTGAAGCACGGGTGATTGGAATGGCATCCCGCTGCCCCGTGCTATGCAAAGCATTGTGGGAGCACTATGACGTGCACATGGCGTGGACTCAAACACTCAGTAAGGCATTCGAGTACGTGCTGGTGCCTTACCGGAAGGAGACGAAAGGAGATGAGACGAAGGCGCTAAAGTCGTTTCGCAGTGACGTGAAGAACCAGTGGACGTTCCCCCTGTTCTTCGGTTCCCAATTGTCCTCGGTCGCTGAGGCGTTGAAAATACCAGTCAACGATCTCAAACCACACTTCAACCGCTTCTGGGAGATGTTCGCGGAAGTGAAGCGCTGGCAGGAGCGCGTGATCAAAGGCTACCGAGCAAACGGGTACGTCGAAACCTTGACGGGGCGACGGCGCTGGGAACCTTTAGGGTTCAACGAATGTATCAACAGCCCAATCCAGGGCACTGCATCCGACATTGTGGTGGACGCGATGAAACGCGTCGCTGAGCACGCCTACGAAACAAAGAAATGGCATCGGGCGGCGCGTCTGAACGTGCACGACGAGTTGGATTTCTACCTTCCTCAGGAAACCCTGGAGGAAGACATCGACGCCATAGCGAAGCTCATGTGCGTATGCCCCTTCGACTTCATCAACGTCCCGATTACGATAGAGATATCAGTTGGTTCCTGCTGGGGAGAGATCGAAGATATTGGTCAAGTGGAGTCAACAGAGTTTGGCTTCCCAGTAAGAGGGGAAGAATGAAACCTGTTATTGAGCGCTGGCAAGATATTCCTGGGTATGAAGGAAGGTACCAAGCGCCCACACGGGGAATCGGACGACCACCAAATCAGAGGAGAAGCTAAGTGGTACTGAAACTGAAAATCAAAACAGCGGCAACGACGGAGCCTGAGGACAATAGACCGCTACACCTCAAGTATCGCCCACAAACATTCGATGAAGTAGTAGGGCAGGCGGCAGTGGTGTCCTCGCTCAAGAAAGCACTCGCTTCAAAGAACCTACCCCATGCGTTCTTGTTCACTGGCCCGAGTGGCACGGGAAAGACAACGCTCGCACGCATCGTGGCCACCATCATAGGCGTGCCCGTAGGCAACATCCTTGAGATCGACGCGGCGACGAACAGCGGCGTGGACAACATGCGGGCGGTGACGGACTTGGCACGCTACAAGAGCCTGAGGGATGAAGGGGGCCGCAAGTTCATCATCGTCGATGAGTGCCATGCACTCTCCAAATCAACGTGGCAGTCAATGCTCAAAGCAATCGAAGAGCCACCCGAGCACGTCTTCTGGGCACTGTGCACCACAGAGTCCGACAAGGTGCCCGATACGATCCGCACCCGCTGTCTGTCCTACAACCTCAAGGAGGTATCGTCCGACGATCTTCACGACCTGCTCAACAACGTCAACAAGAAGGAGAAACTGAATGTCCCAGATGACTTGGTTGGCATCGTTGCAAGGCATGCAGGGGGCAGCGCACGTCGGGCGCTGGTCTACCTTTCCCAAGTGGTCGGCATCACGGACAAGAAAGAAGCGCTTCGCCTGCTCGAATCCGGTGTTGGGGATGAGAAGGAGGCCATCGACCTTGCCCGTATGCTATGCGGGGGGAAGAACACGAATTGGTCCGAGGCGATGCGGGTATGCGCCCTCTTAGAAGGGGAAAGCCCTGAGGGGGTAAGGTTGGTCATCTGCAACTACGCAGCGAGCGCACTCAAAGAATCGAAAAGCCCGGAGCGCTTGTTGGCTGTGCTCGCGGCGTTTCGTGGTCCCTATTCCGCTTCCGAAAAGTGGGGACCTTTGTACTTGTCACTAGGGGAGCTTCTACTTTGAAAGGAAAAGGAAATGACTATCAAATGCGGTGACTTGGTTCGCGATACTCACTCGCTCTTTGAGGGCATCTGCTTCAGCAGAACGGAGTATGTCAGCGGGTGCGTCCGTATCTGTCTGCAACCCCGGGTGGGCAAAGATGGCAAATTGCCCGAGGTGCAACACTTCGATGAGCCGACATGCGTCGTGATCAAAACGAGTGCCGTCAAAGCAATGCCCACGAAGAATGGCGGACCGCGCCCTGCTCCTCAACACCACAAAGCCCCTCCGAGGTGATGCATGGAAATACCTGAGGTCAGCGTCGTGGTCGAGCAATCGATTCATGACGCTTTGAAAGAAGTGGCGCAGCGCATTTTCGATGAGTTCGCGATTGCGCTTCACGGGGTCGCTTTCACTTGGCGCGAGGAGGGGACCCTGGCGAACAGCAACCTTGCGGTTTCGTCGGTTGAAATTCGTTCAACTACCAATCACTAGGAGGAACTGTGAAACTGAAAATTGGCAAAGCCAAAGCGGACGGCGAACAAAGCACACTGGCAGCGACGGACGCGCTGGCGGACAAACACCTCTACGTCGATCCGCGCGAAGAGTTTGCGGACTTGCGTGCCGGACTGCTCATCGACCGCAACTCCCTGGACGATGACATGGTCAGGCAACCCGTCTTGTTCCAGGAGGTCAGCGAGCGTTACGTGCTGGCGCAAAGCGAAGCGATCAGCGCGAAAGAAAAGCTCGCGGGGGTGGATGCTCTGCTGGCACACGAACTGCGCACCAAGTGGAACATCTCGGGCGAGAAGTACACCGAGACAAAGCTCGGGGATGCAGTGCAGGGGGAACCCAAGCACATCGTCGGCTACGCTCATTGGAGCGCGCTCGCTCGACGTGCAGCGTACCTGGGAGCGCTGAAGGAGAGCTATGACCAGCGCTCCAAGATGCTCCGGGAGTTGGGGCAACTGTTCGTGGTGGGGTACTTCAGCCGCGCCACCAGCGGTGCAGGAAAACGTGACGTGGACGCAGCACAAGCGGCAGCGGGAAGAGAGGGCATGCGCAAGCTACGGCAACGGGAAGAGTAAGGAACTGCTCATTCCACCGCAGCAGAAACCCAAGCGGTGGGGAAACATCTAGGAGATGCAAATGGCTTTTGGAAAACGCCCGACCGTAGGGAAAAGCGGAACAGGGAAGACACCCCCCAAGTTCCAATACCGTGCGAGGACGGCAGAAGAGATGAACAAGCGTGCTCACCAGGGCGCGGGCAATCGAGAGGGCTTCATTCTCCCCAGCATCAATACGTGGTCACCGAAGGACGGGGAGAACAAGGTCCGCATCCTCCCACCGACTTGGGATGACGCAGAGCACTACGGGGCAGAAGTTTATGTCCACTACAGCGTCGGCTCGGACAAGGGAACCTACATCTGCCTCAACAAGCAGGCGGGGGAGTCTTGCCCCGTGTGCGAGGTGCGGCAAGAACTCGACAACGCTGGAGATGACGAAGCGGCGCGGGAACTCCTTCCCAGGAAACGCGTGGCGATGTACGTCATTGACAGGAACGAGGAATCAAAGGGTCCGATGATTTGGGCTTCTCCTTGGACCCTCGATCAAGAGATTGCCAAACAATCCATCGACGACGACGGCGGCGCGCTGGCACTCGACAGTCCTACGGAGGGCTACGATGTGACGTTCTCTCGGGAACAGCAAGGCAAGAACGTCCCGCCTAAGTACGTCGGCGTGAAGATTTCCCGGAAACCTTCCCCGATCTTCGATTCAGAAGAGGAGATCGAAACTGTGCTCGACTACGTGTCCGAGAACCCCATTCCCAAGTGCTTTGTGCTGCACGACTACGAGGCAGTGAAGAAGGTGTTTGAAGGTGGCCCCGGTAAACGCGCCCCGGATGAAACACCCCCCGAGCGTGCCCACAAGCCGGGCAAGAGCGGCGGTGGGGGGAAGAAGGAAGAACTCCCAAGCACCACCGAAGCGGCAAGCCTTCTTCCGAGTTGGGACGAGGTGCATGAGATGGACGAGGATGCGGCCACCGCCTTTGCCGAGGAGGCGGGGTTGGAATTCGGGGATCAGGAGTTTGACGACCTCGCGGCCTGCCAAGATTGGCTTTGCGAACAGCTGGGCATTGAGAAACCCAAACCCAAGACCTCAGGAAAGCCTTTCATCGGCGGCGGCAAGAAGACAGCGGAGCCCCCGACGGGGAGCGCTTGGAAATCCAAGCTCTCAAAGTTCAAGAAGTAGCAGCAACAAGGGACTGCCCCTAGCCAGCGTAATAACGCCCCCTGCCGGCGTTATTACGCGTGTCCGGGTAGTGGGGTACGTGGACACGCTGCAAACGCCCCGTAGGGCCTACCACTAAAGAAAGGCTGCAATGAAGAAACCGAAGATCAAAGGGCAGCAAGAGCACGAGGAGATGTTGGTTGAGGCCAACATCTACTTCTCTTCCCCCAAGGACAATCTCCAGCTCATCAGCAGCGGGTGTGAGATTTTGAACTGCGTCATCGGTGGCGGGTGGCCCCTGGGGCGCATCGCCAACATTGTGGGTGACAAGAGCACTGGCAAGACGCTCTTGGCTATCGAAGCAATGGCCAACTTCCGCCTTCAGTTCCCTGGGGGCTGTGCGGTCTACTGTGAAACGGAGGCGGCATTCGATGATGACTACGCCAAAGCACTCGGGCTGGACATGGACACCATTCAGCGCCAGGATTGCAGCACGGTAGAAGAGTTGTTCGACAACCTCGTCAAGTTCATCGCAGAGGTGGGGCCCGATGGTCAGGGGCTCTACATCGTAGACAGTCTCGACGCGCTCAGCGACAAGGCCGAACAGGAGCGGGGCATCTCCGACAGTACCTACGGCGCGAGCAAGCCCAAGCAACTCGGGCAACTGTTTCGACGACTGGTGAAGCCGTTGGAGAAGAGCGGAGTGTGCGTGATGATCATCTCCCAGACCCGGGATGCCATCGGCGTGGCGTTCGGCGAGAAGCACACGCGGAGTGGGGGCAAGGCCCTCGACTTCTACGCTTCGCAGATCGTGTGGCTTGCGAACATGGGGCAGATCAAGAAGACGATCAGCAAGACGCAGCGCACCATCGGGGTGACGATCAAAGCGCGCTGCAAGAAATGCAAGATCGGCATGCCCTTCCGCGAAGCCACCTTTGACATCATCTTTGGCTATGGGGTGGACGACATCGGCTCAAACCTCGAATTCCTGAAGGGAGCAGGGGAACTGTCTCGGTTCAACCTGGCGAGCACGGAGCAAGCTATCACCCAGTTCAAGAAGAACTTTGCAGCGGAGGGACCAGAAGAACAAGCGGTGGAACGCTTGCGTTTGGCGGAAGTGGTGCGGAAGGTTTGGTTTGGGATCGAAAAATCCTTCCTTCCGCCGAAGGGAAAGTACTCACATTAAAGGAGGTGACGCTGCACCGCCTCTGACAATCGTCGTGCAGCAATTCATAAGGGGTAGTGGAGTAAGACAGGAAGGCGGGGGGAAACCCCCGCCCCGCATGGACATCACACAGACGGGAGGAACTATGGTAAATGGAAAGAGCAAGGGAGCGTCATTCGAGAGACTCGTCTGCAAACACCTATCGCTGTGGGTCACAAACGGGAAGAAGGAGGACGTGTTTTGGAGAAGCGCCATGAGCGGGGGGCGCGCCACACTCCTTCAGCGCAAAGGCAAGGCGGCACAGAACAGTGCGGGGGACATCACCGCGACGGGAGAGGAGGGGCACCGGCTCACCGACAAGTACTTCATCGAGTGCAAGGCCTACCGCATCCTTGACATCATTCCTTTCGTGTTGGGGATGAAGCGCGGGGCACTGTGGAAGTTCTGGACAGAAGCGTGCAAGCAAGCAGAGCTTCACAACAAATCACCGCTCCTGATTGCAAAGCAGAACGGGCTCAAACCGTTGGCCATCTCTTACATCGGGGCCCACTCACCGGAGCGTTGCACCCTTTCCGTCATCGCCTCTGGAAGTGGGGCGTCGTTGTTTTGGTTCGACGAACTCTTCCCCCTCTCAACCACCAAACCGAAAGTGAGGAAGAAATGACAGGAGTGGAGAAAATCCAAGAGGAGCGATTGAGACAAATCTCCTCGGAAGGTTGGACCCCGGAACATGACGATGAACACGATGACGAATCCTTGGCTTGGGCGGCGGTGTGCTTCGCCGCGCCGGGGGAGGTATTCGTGCGTTCCGAGTATCACTTCTATGATCCCTGGCCCGACTCTTGGGCAGAACGGTGGGACAAGAGAATTGACAAGCACGGCACCCCTGTCCCTCAAACCAAAGCACACCGCATTCATCTCTTGACAATTGCAGGGGCACTGTGCGCGGCTGAGATCGACAGGCTAGAAAGGATCAAGGAATGACCAAACACGTTTTCGAAGTCCATGAGGACTGCTACATCCAGCACTGTTCTGTGTGCGATGGGGGGCTTGCGATCTGCACCGTGTGCGGACTCATCGAAGGCAGCCTCACCACAGACTGCCCGGGCGAGGATTGTTGGCTCGCTCGGGGGGATGCCATCTACGCAGGGAAGATCGACTTCCGCGAAGGGGCGTGGGTCGCCTTACCTTCTCCGCATGCACCATGACCAAGACCGAAAGTGAGAAAGAGACCAAACACATCTTCGAAGTCCATGAGGGCTGCTACATCCAACTGACCAAGACCGAAAACATGTCCTCCATCATCATCAGCGACCTCCACCTCACCGACCGCCCTCTTGATGCTTACCGCTGGGGGGTGTTTGAGCAAATCGCCAACCTTTCCAAGCAGCACGGGGCAGACACACTCCTTGTGTTGGGAGACCTCTGCGAAATGCGTGACAACCACTCATCCAAACTTGTGAACGCCGTTGTAGACAGTTTTTATAGACTGCGCAAGACTTCCCGCATCGACGAGATTTTCTTCCTGCGGGGCAATCATGATGGTGTCGATCCGGAGCACCCGTTCTTCCACTTCTTGCGCCGCTTACCCTGGGCGAAGTTCTTCACCGAACCCACGTTTGTCGAGCGCTTGAAGGAGAACTGGTTGTTCCTTCCGCACTCAAAAGACCC
>Ga0315288_10002686_pt1 | contig 22869 bp, 19 predicted proteins | sample YL17G11_20_MG_FD_203454 | JGI IMG/M metagenome (GOLD analysis project Ga0315288, IMG submission 203454) | Sediment microbial communities from Yellowstone Lake, YNP, Wyoming, USA - YL17G11_20 | ecosystem: Environmental > Aquatic > Freshwater > Lake > Sediment | place: USA: Wyoming | collected...
ACATTCGGATGATCTTCACCTAACGACTTCTCAAAGATTTTAACCACACGCTCCAACGGGGGCTCAGCCTCTTTAAGGCGATTGGTGGCCTGATACAACAGCGCCAGGTTGTTCAGGCGGATGGCGACATTGGGATGGTCCTTGCCTAAGGAGGCTTCATCTATCTTGAGGGCACGCTGCATGAGAGGCTCGGCCTCTTTAAGGCGATTGGTGGCCTGATACAACTGCGCCAGGTTGTTCAGGGCTATGGCGACTCTGGGATGGTCTTTGCCTAAGGAGGCTTCATCTATCGCCAGCGCTCGGTGCATGAGGGGCTCAGCCTCTTTAAGGCGATTGGTGGCCTTATACAACTGCGCCAGGTTGTTCAGGTCTCTGGCGACATTGGGATGGTCTTTGCCAAAGGAGGCTTCATCTATCTTGAGGGCACGCTGCATCAGGGGCTCAGCCTCTTTAAGGCGATTGGTGGCCTTATACAACTGCGCCAGGTTGTTCAGGGCTGTTGCTACATTCGGATGATTTTCACCTAACGACTTCTCAAAGATTTTAACAACACGCTGCAACAGGGGCTCAGCCTCTTTAAGGCGATTGGTGGCCTTATACAACTGCGCCAGGTTGTTCAGCCGGGTGGCGACTTTGGGATGGTCCTTGCCAAAGGAGACTTCATCTATCGTGAGAAGGCGCAGCAGAAGCGGTTCTTCTTCTTTGTACTGGGCCTGGACGTGCAATATCACGGACAAGGCGCTGAGGAGGCGTCTCTCGTGGACAAAGTCGCGCTGGTCTTCAGAGGGCGCTTGTATTTCGACAAGTAGGCCTTTGAGTTCTTTGGCGCGAATGTTACGTTCGTCTTGGGAGAGGCTAGCCACTCGGTCGAGGCCGAGGCTCTGCGTGGGCAGATCGCTCAGAATTCGCCCGGATGGTTCGCCAGCAACGGCCGGTACCTGTTGGGACAGGGTGGCTCGAAGGCGAAACCACGAGTTCAAATCAGAAATGCGACCGGCGAACAGGTCGATAATGTGTTCCGGCATCCACCATATCTGACAGAGAGGTAAGGATGCAAAGACTTCCCGACGCAGGTTAAGAGCGGAGAGAGCCCGTTCCAGGTCGGGATCCTTTTCAGGCAGAGCGATGGCGAAACCATCGATTGAGACTACGCCGGGGGCAAGTTTTTCCAGTTTTTCAACGAGCCATTGGGCCAAACCGTCCGGCCGGTCCGTGGGTAGTTCGATTTCGTGCACGGGAACCTCGGTATTTTGCAGTTCGGCTTTAAGGTTTCGCACAACTTGTTTGCGAGCGAGTTCGTCAATAAACTCTACGCGCAGCAAAACTGGAACGCGCCGGCGCGCCCAAAGCAGGAGCCGTCGCGTGACTTCCGATACGCTGCCAGGCTCGGATTTGTGGTCGCCGTTTTCGGTCATTCAAATCGTCCCGCCAAAAGGTTCGTCGTCTTCAGGTTTTATGATATGTTCGTTGCGGACTAAATAATCAACGACCAGAGGGTGAACGCCGAACCATCGTTCGCCGTCGAACTCCTGCACGGCGCGCGAACGCAAGAGAGAATAAAGAATATTGTCAGTGCGAGAGGAATCGGGTCTGTTGTGATATATCTCTTTGAGTCGATGGATTTTTTCTGCGAAGTCGATAGGCTCTTCGGCGAAACGGTCGGTCCCGAGGCGTCGTTCGTATTCGATACGCTGAGTGACTATAGCGTTGTGAGCGTGCTTTTCTCCGATCTTGTCAAGTTTATCACCAATGGCAAGATCCGTAGCATCGAGGATCATGGTGAAAAGGTCACGGAGATTGCCGCCGCTAGCGACCAATAGACGCTCCAGAACGCCATTCTCAATAAGTTCAGTATCCATTCGCCGTTCCAGTACTGCGCGGAGAACGTGTCGTCCTTGCTTATGCGGTCTATGCTGCTTATCGAAAACAGGGCTGTCGTGTAGTAAATAGCGAGGAGTCTCGTCAATAACGCCGCGTGCTTCCCCGGAATACCCCAGAGTAATCGGTATATTTGTGATCATGTGGGCATTAAGGTCGTTGAAGATGTGACCGTATTCGAGGAAAAGTTGACGGATGGAATCCTTGGGAATACCTTCTTTGTCGAAGTCTTCCCAGACAATTAGCCATTGCTTGTTTGTGGCCTGTCTGAGGAAGTCGTTACAGGATTCGATGATTTGATTGGCGATTTGAACGAGTTGGGAGATGTTGGTGAGGCGGTAATCGACGGTTTTCTGTTCGCGGGCACCGGCGTATTTGGCGTCGGCAAATACCTTGGCCTTCAGTCCGAAGAGCTTGCCCCAGAGTGAGCTTTCGCTGTCAATGCCCGTCTCCACGCCGGCACTTAGCTCTTTTCTCTTTGTTTCTGAAACCTCGGTGGTGGCGAACCAATCCCACAAAGGACGAATGAGGTTGTTATCGACACGACGGCCAGACCCGCCTTCTTCAATTGGTTTGGCGCATTGGTCAGCAAGCTCTGTAACCGTAAGAAGCAAGATATCAAATGCTTTAAAGTTCACCATATCAAGTTGGTATTTTGCGGAAAAACGAACTGCTTGAAAATAGTCTTTGGTTTCTTGGATAAGCGAGGTGAGAGCCGAAGACTTTCCAACACCCGAGTGCCCCATGAGAAAAGCTTTGAAGGGTTTGTTTCTGTCGGCACGTAGCAGACGTGTTTGTATTTTTGACATCACCTTTCCGCCCCGAATTGCAGTTATTTCCGGGTTATAGAAAGCATCAAGCTCTTGGGAATTCATCAACGGCTCCGGGGAAACGGTTTTGTAAACGTCGGATAGGAGGGTGGCTTTGTTGAGTTCTGCCATAGTGATTACCTCGAGAACCTGTAAAAGCTAAATTTATATTGTTTTCGCATCGTTTTTCGAACAGAAGTATTCAATAATCTCGCCAATGACTGCAAGACCAATAGGGACGACAATAGCAATCTTATCGGTATCACCTAGATTGTCAAACCATTCCACCATTAGGATATCCTGAGGTTTTGCTTACGGGGCCGGCCCCGATGAATCGGGTTCTTCGCTGCGCTGCGACATCCTTGGTGTGTTGCAGAACAACCATAATTGTATCATTCGGGTGGCGTTGAGCGTAATACCAATATTTGTGCTAAATCGAATCGAAGTAATCAATACAATAATCAATTGGTTGGCCGCCGAAGTTGCCGGAATCCACTCAGCCGGCAGACTACTGGATACCTGCTTTCGCAGGTATGACAAGGCAAACCGGTCAGTTTGAGTAATTATACGGTTGCGGTCGGGATATGCGACATTTATTTGGCGCAAAAGATGCCCTTGTATAAGAAGAGGGCGTCTGTCCCAACGGGGATGTTGATTAAGGAAATGGCGGTTTGCCTGAATCTGGCCCATTCGGCTCCGCTCAGGACATGCTTTGGATGGGGGGTGAGGAAATGGATTTCAGATTTAAGATTAGGTCCTTCGACTCGCCTGCGGCTCGCTCAGGATGACGCGGGGCGTCAATTTAAGATTGGGTCAAGGCGGGGGGGTAGAGAGAAGATAGAACTCAGAAGACAGAATACAGGAGACAGAATACAGGATTCAGAATGTCGAATGATGAAGGGATATCCCTTCGGCAAGCTCAGGGCAGGCTCTTCGGCTTCGCTACGCTGCGCTCAGGATGACTTACGAGAGATTGCCACGTCGCTTCGCTCCTCGCAATGACGGCGTGGCGAGGGGGGAGCCGAGAAACTCGAATATCGAATAACGAATAACGAACAAGGAATAATGAAGGCTAAAGGGTGAGGTGGGTGGGAGTGGGGCGTTGGGAAGATATGGGGAGGGGTCGGACAAATCGGACAGGTTGGACGAGTAGGAGAGGTCGGACTGATGCGATGGGGGGCCGAGAAACTCGAATATCGAACATCGAATCTTGAATGGTGAAGCGGAGATTGGCGTGGTGCTGCGGGGCGGGTGGTTCAATAGATTCCTCGACAAGCCCGCCTCGGCGGGCAAGCTCGGAATGACAAGGGCTGCGCTCGGAATGACACTGGCTGCGCTCGGAATGACAAAGACTGGGGATGGGAATCTGGCCCATTCGGCTCCGCTCAGGACATGCTTTGGATGGGGGGTGAGGGAGATTTCAAATTTCAAATTTCAAATTGCAGATTGCAAATTTCAGATATCCGCGTTCGCGGGCACAAGTTTTAGATTGAGGGGGAAAGACGATTTCAGATTACGGATTTCAGATACCGAGCTGCGCGGGCACAAGTTTCAGATTGAGGGTTGGGTGTAGCGCTTTTTGCGGTTTGGCGTTCTGTATTGTAGAATCGGTGGAAATGCTGACCGTAGGAGCAGTCTAATGCTGGATAATCCTGGCCGAATTACTGCGAGTGATGAGGAGGGTGCGCCTCGATAGACCTGTCGTTTCATCTTCTGCCGCCAGCACAACATATCATCCTGGCGATGGAATTCACCGTGTCGTGGTCGATACTGGTTCTTGTCGCCGGCTGATACCCGTGATAGGATTGGGTAACTCAGCAGGTTGTTGAAATATGTGTATGGAGCATTCCGTTTCAGATGTCGAGTGAAAACCATAAGATATTGTATCTGACCAGAGGAGGCGACGTATCCGGCGCGCAGAGACAGTTATTGTATCTGCTCAAAGGGCTCGACAGAAAAAGGTTTACCCCTGTCGTGCTGTGCACCGGCGACGGCCGATTTGTGAAAGAATTGCAGGATGCAGGCATAAAATGCCTTGTGCGTCAATTGGCGGGCTGGAGAAGACTCAAACATCTGCTCTCTCGATACCGCGACGCCGCCTATGTGTGCCGCCTGGTTAAGAGCGAAGGCGTATCGCTGGTGCATGCCTCGGATATCTGGCTGAGCGAGTATATGCTCAGAAGCGCCGAAAGCGCCGGTGTCCCCTCAGTGCTGCATATTAGAGCTCCGGCCGATAGGAGGACGTTTAAGAAACACCGTTGTGCGAGGGCGACCGCCCTGGTGCCGATTTCGAAGAGGGTCGAGATGCGGCTTTATCAGACGGCGAATGCGTCGAAGAATAACATTGTCCTGGTCCATGACGCTGTGGACGCGAATTTGTTCAAACCACGCGATTGTCATTCGGATGGAGGCGTCTTGAGAAAACAATATGCCGCCGGCGACACGGTTCTGGTGGGAATTGTCGGCAGGGTGGAAAAAGGCAAAGAACAGCTCAGTTTCGTCAGAATAGCCGGGGACATATTGAACAAGACAAAGAAAGCCGCCTTTTTTATCATCGGGGACATCAAGGATCATTCCTATTATTCTCAGATAGCGAAGTACATTAGAGATAATGATCTGCTCGACCACATTCATTTCACGGGACGCAGAGACGATATGCCGGATGTCCTGGCCGGGCTGGATGTGTTGGTCAGCCTGTCCGGCGGTTCGGTAAGGTACGAGGCGATGATGTGCGGGATAACGGTTGTCTGCGCGTGGTCCAGGCGGACCGAAGAATCTTATCATATTCGGAATAACGAAACGGGATTCCTTGTGACTCGCAGAGGGCCTGAACCTCTTACTGAGGTACTGCTGAAGGTCATTGGTGACGCCGATTTGAGAAAGAGGATTGGGGCCAACGCCAGAAAATGGGCACAGGACAATCTGAATCATTCTCTATTGGTTGAAAGCACACAGCGTCTCTATGAAAAGCTGCTGCGGAGCTGAGCCATCACATACATGATGGATGGAGAGGCTTGCCGGGCGTCTGATGGCTGCCGGCTGATTCGGCCAGCTCCTTACAGCTCAACGGCGAGCCTCGGAATAGCTTGCGGATGCGGTTGCGCAGCGGCACGAACGCCCGCGTGAACCGTCGCCACCGCCATCGACGCCGGTTGCGTCTGACTGCGGCGTGGATGGCCCGTACCCAGCCGGCTCCGCCCAGTCCGCGGCGTTCCGCGAACCCGGCGACCTCAAGCCAATGGAGTGTGTTGTATTCGTGGTGGAAACGTATGCGGCGAATCTGCCGGTTGCTAACGTCCCTGGCGAACGCCGGCGGCAGCTCCACGCCCGCAGCCCGAAAGGCCAGGATCGTGCGAATGCACTTGTCGCATCGGCAGCAGTTGGCATGGCTGCCTGGGTTCTCGAAGCACACCCGCAAATAGCGCATCGCCTCGGGCCACTGCGCCAGAAGCTGGATCTTCTTGAGGCGAAAGGTCTCCCCGCCGTCGTCGATAACCTTGAAGTGCCGCCCGCCCAGGTATGGGTTGCTGAGCGGGTGGCTGCCCCACGGGATACCCAGGCGGGTGTACGTGACATCATTGGGGACCAGCGCGGCGTCAAAGCGGCCGGCCAGCAATCGCAGCCCGCCGACTATGTGCGTGCCTAAGCTGTGGCCCCAGACGGTGGGCAGCTCATGAAAGTTGCCGGCGACCGGGATACATTCGACGCCCATGCTTTCCAGCATCACGCGGGCGTCTCGCAGCAGCCCCTCGTACATGCCCCGGGCATTCTCCTGGTCCAGCCAGATATCAAATCCGTGCATCACCATCGCCGCGGCTATCCGTCGCGTTCGCCGCCCGACCAGGCTCCGGCGGTGCCGGTACAGCGTGAACGACGAGTCCACCCCGCAGGAAAACGGAACGATGGTTAGTCCCTCTTCGGGCGGCGGCGGGGCCTCGGCTTCCTCGCGGGCGCGAATCTCTATCGGCTGGTACTGCTCGGGCGCCCACGCCTGCCAGATAGCCGCGTAGTGTTCCAGGTTCGACAGCAGCGATGGGGAGACGGCGCCCTCAACGAGGACGTCCCGCCGCCACTGCATCATCGGAAAGAGAAAGGCGACGACGAACGGGTCGGCCCAGGGCGTCAGCGCCTCACGCCAGCGCACGGGCAGCCGCCACCACAGCCGATGGCGCCTGCCCTGTGGGTCGTCCAGCGATGCTGCAACGACCAATTCGTCCCCTTCCTCCCGCCAGGGTTCCAGACAAAGTCGCGCCGTGCTAACGTGTTTTGCCTTCATGGTTTATTTACGCGAGAGCTTCCGCTTTGTGTGCCTACCAGCCTGGGTAATTCAACGTACGCTGTCACTGTTTCTTGTATTCGGCGGCTACCGGCGAAACACGGCGTTTGCGAGCAGGCCGAAGGCCAGAGCTGAAGCGCCCAAACAAACAGCCGCTTCAAGTCGATTGCTCATGCAGAAACTTACCAAAGCAATAGCTAATCCCGCGATTCCGGTGACTAAAGCGCCGATAGTGCTAAGCCCGACGACGAGGTTGTTTTTTTCCATAGATGAATGTTCCTGTTTTTCCGGCATAGTGCAAGTCCTTATTTGAGAGAGTCTGCCGTTGATCGGTCCGGGTATCTGGTTCCCGAAATCCGGTGTTTGGGTATTTATTATAACGTTTGAACGGGTGAGGTAAATTACTTTTCTGTGATGTCTGGCGGCGATGCGGGTCGAAATCCCACAATAAATTGCGGGATTACCATAGAAGGGGAAGGCTTAAGCTATCGCCGAAGCGAGTGTCGCTAATCTTTCTGGCACGCTGTAATCCTCTTGGCAACAGTCTGTTACGCTCAGATGTCATTCTGAGCGATAGCGAAGAATCTGGCCTGCGGGTGGAGAGTATCTTTCGCTGGGGAACAGACTTCTCATTCGCAACCCAGATGCTTCGCCTTCGGCTCAGCATGACACGAGGAGATTGGTTTGCCAGAAAATCTGCCCGCACCCCGCCGAAGCAGGTTCGCTATTTTGGGGTGGACTGGGGGAGGGTGTTGGTGATAAAATCCGCTCTTTTGCAGAAGTGTTAGTGGTTAGATAGATTGCGCGATGAGAATCATAGCAGGCAGAAACCGGGGGATGAGGCTGCTGAGCCCCAAGACGCAGGATTCCCGGCCGATAACCGACCGAGTTAAAGAGTCGCTGTTCAGCGTGCTGTATAAGTACGACTTGCCTGCCCAGGCGGTAGTCGGCGATTTGTTCTGCGGCGTGGGGTCCCTGGGGCTGGAGGCATTGAGCAGAGGGGCGGAGTTCGTGACTTTCGTGGAGCAGGACCCTAACATTATTGCGGTTCTGGAGAAGAACATAGAGAAGGCGCGTTTTGTTAAAGAGTCAAAGGTAGTGCGGGCCAACGCGTTCGAACTCGGCTCGCCGGTCGGCGCGGACCTGCGGAAGCACAATATGGTTTTTGTTGACCCGCCTTATGCCCAGACGAGTGATGTCGGTGCAGGCTCGCGTTTGAGCGGGCTGATGGAGGTTTTGGGCGAACAGGTGACCAGCGGGGGGATTGTAGTTGTGCGGACGCACCAGAGCGTGTCGTTGCTTGACGAGTACGGGCGGTTCGGAGTCATCGAGCGTCGGCGGTGGGGGAGTATGGTGGTGACTATTTTACGAGAAAGGGACGAATGACGAGCAGGGAAGCGGCTATCAAGGTTGTCAGGGTCCTGCGCCGCAGGGGTTTCGAGGCGTTGCTGGCCGGGGGCTGTGTGCGTGATATGTTGCTTGGCCGGCGGGCCAGCGATTACGACGTTGCCACGGACGCCCGGCCGGAGGACGTGGTGGAGATGTTCAGGCGGACGCTGAAGGTGGGGGCCAAGTTCGGCGTCGTGATAGTCCTGATTGAGGGGCACAACGTGGAGGTCGCCACTTTCAGGACTGATGCGGACTATGCGGACGGCCGGCACCCAAAGGCGGTGACGTTTGCCGGTGCTGTGGAAGACGCTGGTCGAAGAGATTTCACAATCAACGGGATGTTCTTCGATCCGGTTAAGGGAGAGGTGATTGATTACGTTGATGGGCAGGCGGACCTGAAACGGAAGATCGTGCGGACGATTGGTCGGCCGGAGGAGCGCTTTGCCGAGGACCATTTGCGGATGCTGCGGGCGGTGCGATTCTCGACGCAGCTTGGCTTTGCGATTGAGAAGGCCACTTCTGCGGCGATTTGCGACAACGCCGCGGGGATAAAGAGGATAAGCGGCGAACGGATTGCGACGGAATTGGAGGGTATTCTCGCCGGGCCTAATCGGTCTGCGGGCGTTTCGATGCTGATTGAGAGCGGGCTGGCTGAGCAGATTTTCAGCGGCTTTGTGAAGTGGGAGGCGGACTTTGCGGTTGGCGTGCTGGGGCAACTGCCGAATAAAATCAGCTTTGCGCTGGGGCTGGCCGGTTTTTTTGCCGGGTGCGGGACGAAATTTGCAATAGGGAAATTGAATGTTCTGAGGCTGAGCAGAAAGCAGAGCGAGCACATAGAATTTCTGCTGGCGAACAGGGGTCGGCTGCTTGACGAGCTTATGCCATTGGCCCAATTGAAGAGCATCCTTGCGGAACCGTATTTCGAGGACCTGTACGAGTTGCAGAAGGCGATTCAAAAGGCGAGGTACGGCGGCAGGAAGAGTATCGCGGCGCTGATTGCGCTGAGCAAGAGGATAAAGGCGCTGGGTGACGTTGAGCTTCGTCCGAAGCCGCTGCTCGATGGTCACGATTTGATACGCCTGGGGGCCGCGCCCGGGCCCGCGTTGGGCCAGTTGGCGCAGGAGATGTACGTTGCGCAGTTGGAAGGGGAATTGCGGACGGCCAACCAGGCCGAGCAATGGGCGCAAACGTGGCTGAAGAAGCACAAGATGACAGAGACGTGACGACCAGCGTTTGTTGACGCGACCACAATGAAGCCTTTTACTCTCTTGATCAAACCATCCGGATCGGATTGCAACCTTGACTGCGCTTATTGTTTCTATAAGTGCAGGTCGCCCGAGGTGGGCAGCGGCAGGCAGCGAATGAGCGAGGAGGTGCTCGAGAAGCTGGTCAAGGACTATATGCGGTTGGGTCTTGGTGTGTCGGGGTTCGCATGGCAGGGCGGGGAGCCAACGCTGATGGGAGTGGATTATTTCAAGAGGGCGGTGGAGCTGCAGAAGACGTGCGGCAGCCCCGGCCAGCAGATAAGCAATACTATGCAGACAAATGGGGTCCTGCTGGATGAGAATTGGTGCCGGTTTCTGCGCGACAACAAGTTCCTGCTCGGCATAAGCGTCGATGGCCCGAAGGAATTTCACGACCGGTATCGTTTGGACCATTCCGGGGCGGGGACGTTCGAGCGGGTGATGCGAGGAATCGAGAACTGTAAGAAATATGGAGTCGAATTCAGTGCGCTTGTCCTGCTGAATAACATAAACGTTGAGCAGCCGGACAGACTCTTTGATTTTGCAGTCGAGAATGATCTGACGTATCTGCAATTCATCCCGTGTGTTGAGACGGATCCGGCTACGGGCAACATTGCGGGGTTTTCGATTACGCCGAAGCAGTATGGAGATTTCTTGTGCAGGCTGTTCGATTTGTGGTGCGAGTACGGGCCGGAGAAGCTGAATATACGCGAATTCGATTCGCTGGTGACGTATTATGTGCTGGGCAGCCATACGATTTGCACTTACAGCAGGCAGTGCGCGGGCTTTGTGGTTATCGAGCACAACGGGGATGCGTTTTGCTGCGAGTTCTTCGTCGAGCCGAAGTGGCGGCTTGGCAATATCTTGGAGACGCCGTTAGAGAAGTTGGCGGGCGACAGCAGGAAGCAGGCGTTCGCCAGGGACAAGCAGAAGCTTTGCAGTCAGTGTCTTGCGTGCAGGTATCTGGATATCTGTCGCGGCGGCTGTATGAAGGACAGGGTCCGCGCCGGCGGCGGCGGGGGCGAGCGGCCGAGCTATTTCTGCGAGGCGTACAAGCAGTTCTTCGATTACACGACACCGATGTTTATGGAGATAGCAGCGGGTGTGAAGAACGGCTCCATAGGCAGGCGGACGCGCTCGGCGGAGAAAGTGAGACTTCGAATCGAATAGCAGCGGCGGATCGGTTCTGTCGATGTTGCGACCGGAGGATTGTGGCAATATGGGCCGATTCGTGATACACTGTCGCCCGAGATGCCCAAATCAAGAATAGATGAATAATCCCGTATGATACAGGGGCCGGGAGCACAATGCAGCCGTTTACATTGCTGATAAAGCCGTCGGGTTCGGATTGCAACGTCGATTGCAGGTATTGTTTTTATAAGTGCAGGCCGGCGGAGATAGGCCGGGGCCGGCAGCGAATGAGCGAGGAGGTGCTCGAGAAGCTGGTCAAGGACTATATGCGACTGCGATTTGCGCTGGCGGGATTTGCCTGGCAGGGAGGCGAGCCGACGCTTATGGGCCTTGATTTTTACAGGAAAGCGGTGGAGCTGCAGAAAAAGTATGGTTTTGCCGGGCAGGAGGTAGGCAACTCGCTGCAGACCAACGCAATTCTGCTCGACGAGAAGTGGTGCAGGTTCCTTCACCAGAGCAGGTTTCTCGTCGGCGTGAGCATCGACGGGCCGAAGGAGATGCACGATTACTATCGGCTGGACCATTCAGGGGCGGGGACGTTCGAGCGGGTGATGCGGGCGATCGAGAATTGCAGGGAGCAGAAGGTCGAGTTCAATACGCTCACGCTGCTAAACGACGTGAACGTGAAGCACCCGGACGAGGTGTTCGATTTCTTGGTGGGGCTTGGGGTGAAGTTCCTTCAGTTCATTCCGTGTGTGGAGCTTGATGCGGCCACGGGTCGAGTGACGGATTTTTCCATTACGCCGCAGCAATATGCGGAGTTCCAGTGTCGGTTATTTGATCGCTGGGTCGAGTATGGGCCGGGCAATTTGAGCATCCGCGACTTTGATTCGATCCTGTCTTACTATGTCGCCGGCAGGCAGACGATCTGCACGTTCGACAAACAGTGCAGTCAGTATATCGTTATTGAGCACGCCGGCGATGCTTATCCATGCGATTTTTTTGTCGAGCCGAAGTGGCGGCTGGGCAGTATTCTCCAGACCCCGATAGAAAAGCTGGCGGCCGGCGCCTTGAAGCGCAAATTCGCGCGAAACAAGAAGAACCTCTGCAGCAAGTGCCTTGTGTGCAGGCACCTGGCGATTTGTCGCGGCGGTTGTATGAAGGACAGGACCCCGTTTGACAAGGATGACTTCGGGCGGGAGAGCTATTACTGCGAGGCGTACAAGCGCTTTTTCGATTACGCAGGGCCGAAGTTCATGCAGATAGCGGCCGACATTAACGCCGGCCGAATCGTCAGAAACCTCACTTAGCGTGTTGAACTATGGACGTCATTGAAAGGATCAAGACTATGGAACTGATGGGACGCAGGGGATTTTTGGTTGGTGCGGGCGGCGCTGTCGCGGGGCTCGGCCTGACATCACGTTTGGCGGGGCAGGGCGGCGCGGAAAGTGCTGATTCGGGTGGGACCCAGGCCCCGGCGGGACGGGCCCGGCGGGGCAACCCGATTGCCGTTTCGACGTATTCATTCTGGCGGTTCAAGGATGGGCTAAAACTGCCGATTGAGCAGTGCATTGACGAGGCTGCCGAGATGGGCTTCGACGGCGTCGAGATACTGCACATGCAGATGGAGAATGAAAGCAACGAGTATCTGCAGGGCCTCAAGCGCCGGGCGCTTATCAACGGGATCGCCCTTTGCGGGATGTCAACCCACCAAGGTTTTGTCTCGCCCGACCAGGACAAAAGGCAGCAGAACATCGACCACACACTCAAGACAATCGAGCTGGCCTATAAACTCGGCATACCTATAATCCGCATAAATACGGGCAGGTGGGGCACGAGCGGCAGCTTCGATGAGCTGATGAAGAACCGCGGCATCGAGCCGGTGCTGCCCGGATACACCGAAGACGACGGCTTCAAGTGGGTTATCGAGAGCATCGAGAAGTGTCTGCCTGCGGCGGAACAGGCCGGCGTGCTCTTGGGATTGGAGAACCACTGGGGCCTGGCGCGAACGCCTGAGGGGCTGCTTAGAATCGTCAAGGCGGTCGATTCGCCGTGGCTGCGCGTGCTGCTTGATACGGGTAATTTTCTCGAAGACCCTTATGATAAGTTAGAACAGTGCGCCACTTATGCCGTCTTTATGCAGGCCAAGACCTATTACGGCGGCGGGCTGTGGTACACGCTCGACCTGGATTATCCGCGAATCGCACGGATTATGAGGAAACACAATTTCCGCGGCTGGGTCTCGCTCGAATTCGAGGGCAACGAGGACTACAAGACCGCGATACCCAAAAGCCTTGCGGTTCTGCGAGCGGCGTTTGGGTGATATGGCTGACAGAACGACTGTGCCACAGTATCGTTCATCCTTCCTGACAGTCGGGTCTGTGTTGTATCGGAACACTCCCTGCCGGCTCAGGGATTCTTTGGTCCATTCGTTGTGCAGCGTCGTAAGGCGTTCGACTCAGAAGTCCTTGAAGTCTTTCATCCAGAAGGGCCAGTTGGTTGGCCGGACACCGCCAGCCTTGGTCCAGGGACCTGCGGTATTGAAAGAGCGATGCCATTTCAGTGTCCACAGCTCTTTGATTCCCACCTTACGAGCGGACCAGTCCATAAACAGACAGCCCACCCCGCCCTCGTGCCGATCGACGCAGCAGCGATCCATTTCGTTTACCCCGGGGCTGTCCGGAATGGGCACGCCGTCCAGAAGCGGCGGCGGCAGGTCATCCGGTAACGGCCAGAAGTCAACCCACCAGCTTCCGCAGAAGATGGGAACGGTGTTGGCATTCCGCACATTACAGGTGCGCCAGTAGAATGACATGCCATATTTGGGGGGATTGCGGCCCCAAAGACCTGTTATGCCGGGGCGAGGGTTGCAGATCCAACTGTTCAAGCCGTAGCTGCCGATGTCGCCGTTGCTGTTGTAGTTGTTGCCGGCGCGCCAAGCCGCGTGCGACCAGTTGACTTCGCTGAGTGGGACGCCTTCCGGGGTTTTTGTGGCCTCGGGGCAGAGTCGCAGCCTGTCGTCCTTGTTGTACGGCCGGAGCTTGTCCATCCACCAATAGCCGTTGCCGTTGGCCTCGCCATTGAAGAACCAGCCGTTGTTGTCGTTGGTGAACATTTCAAAGATAGCGCCCCATTGCCGGAGATTTGAGAGGCAGACGGCCTCTTTGGCCCTTCTTCGGCCCGTGCTGCCGACGGCTGCAAGATTTGCAACGGCGAAGAGAGTGCAGAGGATTGTCAGGAGCAGGTCTCTTCTCGAAAAGTTGACTTTAGGCTTTGCCATTTCTGCGCATTACCTCGCCGGCTCGGTATGTCAGTAGTCTTTGAAGCTCCTCATCCATTTCGGCCAGTACGTGGGTGTGACGCCGCCGGCCTGGGTCCACGGACCGTCTGTATTGAACTGGCGGTGCCATTTCAGCTTCCACAGTTCCTTGAGGCCGACCTTTCTTGCCGACCAGTCCATAAAGAGCGAGTTTGTCGCGCCATTGTGGCGGTTTACGCAGCAATTTGCCATGTGGTTCGCACTCCAGGCCGCAAATTCATTGTAGGGGGGGCCATTGCCTTCTATTGGCCAGACGTCAAAGCGAAGCGAATCCAGGAACACAGGGACGCTATCCGCACCGGCTACATACGGGGTCTTCCAGCCGTTTATGACGGATACTCCGCCCTCGTACGTTGTCCGGCCGCCGCCCAAAGGACGGGGTGTGAGAACATAGCCATTTAAGCCGTAGCTGCCTGAAATCCCGTTTGGTCCCAGACCGCTGCCTCTGTAGATGCCCCAGGCGTTGAAGACATTCCAAGCGGGCCACGTATGCCCGTATTCGTCGGTTGCAGGCCTTTTTGCCTCAGAGCAGAACCATATCTTGTTTATTTTCCAGTCTTTGTATTGCTCGTCGAGGTACTTTATCCACCAGTAGCACGGTGTTCCGGGCTCGGAGGCCCAGAAATACCCGTTGTTGTCCTGAGTATGCGCCTCGGCAATCACGCCCCATTCTCTTAGGTTCGACAGACACACCGCCTCTTTGGCCCTTCTTCGGCCCGTGCTGCCGATCAGGCCGAGATTGGCCAGAAGAAGGGCCGCACAGATTACTGCGGCGAAGATATCACTTCTGGCAAACCTATTGTTCTTGTACATAGTTTCACCAGACTGGCGGGTTGTATCCCAGTCCACCCCAGACCCCAATTTGCACCCTGACCAGGTCGCGTAACCCGTCTAATGTTGTTGGACACTCTCCGTACTCCGGAGGATTATTCAGGCCGAACTCAATTGTATCGCGGCCTTTCCACTTCCAGTATTCGCTGTGGCTGTCCGCAAACGACACCGCGACACCATTATTGTGCCTGACAGGAGGTGCATCCCACCAGCATTGCATATCGTAGTAAACGGCATAGCTATCCGGGGTAACCCAACCTTGGTCAATGAAAACCATTCTGTTCGCAGCGTTCCTCAGCCCGCGTATGTTCTTGACGATCAGCTCGGCCACTGGGCCTCTGCCCCTCGTGTTGCCCGGCTGAGGATACCCGTTCATTGAATCAACTATCGCGTAGCTTAATGCCCCGCCGTCATTGCCAGTGGCACAACGGTAGAGCTTCAGTTCTGCGCAGTATGCCCCGGCCTTGAGTGCTGCTTGCAGTTCCTCCAGAGTGGGCGGCTGGCCCCCGCTGCCCCAAGCCCGCTCGACCCAGGCCGGTTCGCCGGGGCGGTTGATTCCCGCTGCGCCATTTACAATATTGCCGTTGTGGTCGTCGGCGAAGGCGTGCCACGCCATCGTCAATCGGTTGAGGTTGGCAAGACAAACGGCGCGTTTGGCACGCTCGCGGGTCGCGTTGCCCAACGCCCCCAGCTTCATCAGCAGAATCAGGGCACAGGCCAGGACGGCCAGGATGTCTTTTGCTCCAAAAGGGTTTCTCGCCTTCATAAGCTTGATCCAAAATTCTCCGCCTGTGTTATCGTCCGCCGCTGCGGCTTGTGGTGAAGCGCCAAAACTCGCCGGTGGTCTTGCCGATTGGATTTATCCCGTCGATCCGCCAGTAGTACGTCTTGCTGGGTGCTATCAGCCCCGGGTCGAATGTTGAAGCGGCCTGGTTGATTACAAACGGCGGCGGGTTATTGGTTCCGAAATACACATCCTGGGATGCTGTATCTGCACCGGCCTTCCAGGTCAAATCGGTCGGCCAGGCGTCTATTGCACCGTTGGATGGGTAGGGATTAGTTGCTCGGCCAGGCGCCCTGGCGGGTCTGAGCACCTTCTCAGCACCGTGCCAGCGATTCCCTATCAGCGCCAGGTCGGGCAGGCGGACGTATCGGTCCATATCGACGTCGGCGATCAGATACGTGAGCGGGCCTGCGTAGTTGCAGGGTGCATCTGCGTCGGTGCAGGCGAGCCAGTGGGCGGCCAGCAGGGCAAGGTCGTTGAAGTCTATTCTTCCGTCGAAGCTCAGGTCTCGGCAGCCTTCCACGCCGATAGCCCATACGGTATTGGGTGGGTCGGTGGTCATCAGCGAATCGTCTTTCCCATCGCTGATTATTATTACTTTGTCGGCGGCAATTACCGGGTAGTTCGGCCAGCCGTTACTTTGGAAGCGGGCGGTCTGCCAGCCTGTGGCATCAACCAGATATAGCGCGCCATCATCGCACGCGGCATAGACTACTCCGTCATCGCCGACTGTCAGGGTGAACCCGCCCAGGTCTCCGAGCCGCGTAACCCACTTGATGACGCCGTTGGGATCGACCGCTCGCAGGTATGGGTCGTCGAAGCTCACATAGATTGTCCCATCCGGCCCGACCGCCGGCTCGGACCACCCGTCGGCGTGGCCGTAATCCTGGGTGTAGTTGGGGTCGAACCAGCCGCCGGACGGGTCGGCTAAGTTGGTTTTCCAGATGATAGCGCCGTCGTTGGGGTCGATAGCGTACAAGTTGGCGTCGTATAGAAGCGTCTGATAGATAGTACCGTCCGGCGCAAGGACGGGCGAGGCGAAGGGCCAGCCGCCGGAGTCAAAACGGCAGGACCACTTGACATCGCCGTTGTTTGGATCAAGTGCATAGAGGTTTGGGTCGTACAGTCCGCCGATATAGACCGATCCGTCTGCGCCAATCGCCGGCGATGCAAAGATCGAGCCGGTGGGTACTGAGCCGGGGCCTTTTGTTGCGAAGGTCCAAAGCTCGCTGCCGTCCCGGCCCAATGCGTAGAGTATCCCGTCCTCGGAACAGAGATATATCTCGTTGCCGTCCGGCGAGACGGCGGGTGATGAATGGACAGGGCCGCCTGTTGTGTGCGTCCATCTCAGGTTGCCGTCTGCGTCGATGACATAGAGCTTTGCGCTGGCGGTTCCGACATACACGGTCCCATCGTGTCCTATTGTCGGCGAGCTGACCAGCGGCGAGTTCGCATCGTAGCTCCAGAGGGGCGCTCCGCCGGCGTCGAGTGCGTACAGCTTACCGTCTTCGCAGGCAACGTGGACCCTTCCATCGGGGCCGACGGTCACGCTTGTCGGGACTGCGTCATCCGTCTGGAATTTCCATTTGACGCAGCCGAACCGCGGGCCATTGCTGTCGCTCAAGCCTGTCCGCTGGAAATCGCCGGCAAGGGATTTCCACTTCGCTTCGACTTCCGGGCCGGGCGAATAGTGCTGTATCGCGAAGCGACCGCTGCCCGTTATGACAACGTCAGGCTCAGGCGCTACCGGTATGACGACGATCGTGCAGCGGTCGGAGTCGGCCGTTTTCGGCAGCGCCCAGCGGTAGCTGCCGGTATCAGGAACGGCGGCGCCAATCACCTGCCAGTTGAGCCCGCCATCTTCGGTGAAGAACAGATACACTATGCCGGCGCCATAAGTTGACCATTCGATATTGTGTGTGCTGCCGGCCGACCAGACCTCGCCGCCGGCGGGTTTGCGCACGATAATTGCGGGCACGAACTCAACGGTAACTGTCTTGTTGGCATTCATTGTCGCGGTATTGGCCAGCTCTTTGGATGAGTCATCGTCCGCGCCGGCCCAGCTTTTGAGCAGGTGGCCGGGCTGGGGCCGGGCCGTGATTGTGACGACCGTTCCGGACGGGTATGTGCCCCCGTTGGGGTCAGCGGTGCCGTTGCCGATGACGTTAACGGTCAGTTGAAACTCGATGGCCGCTGCCGGACCGACGGCAAGGAGCATCGGGAGCAAGGCTCTCAGGATGGCGGGTCTCATTTTTCAATCTCGCAAGTCATTTCCTCAGTTTTCCTCATTGCTGCACGGACTTAATGCGACTGCCGTGGCACAAGGCATATTATACCGCAAACCGCTCCGCAATACTATTAAAAAGTGTAAATTTTATGGGCTGTTGTCCTGCATCCAATGCAGGGCAATGAACCAAAAATCCCTGAAATCGACGGCGCAGTCGCCGTTTACGTCGCCGGCGATAATGGTCTGGCAGGGTGGTTTGCCGAAGTATGATTTGCTCGCCTCTGGCGTGCCGCCGTGGGCGCCCATATTAATAATGCCGCCGTTTGGAAATGGCTCTAAACCAATCGGCCTGGTTGGATCTCCTGCATCGATACAAGGACTCGTCACTTCGTCTATCGTCCATCGTCCCTCGTCTGCATCCCACCTTCCGGCCTGGGATTTGAGGTGATAATCGCCGTCGCCGCCCCACGTCTCCACGCGGACAAAGCACGGGTCGCTGCTGATATTTCCGGGGCCCCAGTTGACGGTTCCAGCGATGACAGTCACCCCGGAAGGACTATATATATCACAATAGGAGATGGTCAAAGTTGCGCCGAGCGGCCCAATGATGGGGGACGTGCGGTAGAGTATGCAATTCTCTATGGTGCACGTTCCGCCCGGCCCAACATAGATACCATCGTACACGTTCGCCATTGTGCAGTTTCTTATCAGTCCGTGACATTCGACTATCTGCGGGACCGGCGGGGGCCTCATACACGCGTAGCTGAGATTGGCTATCAGGCAGTTGCTGATTGTCCCGTCACAAGCCTGAATCGCTCCGCCGCAGCCGGTCATAATGTCCTCAAGAATGCAATGACTGATTGTGGCGCGTGTGTGATTGTTTCCGGTCGGGTCGATTTCCCAGTCGCAGCCGATGATGGACTGATTGATGTTGAATCCCGTTAGCGTACAGTTTGGGTCCTCTGTGCCGCGAAAACGGACGAAACCGTCGATAGTAGTGTTCTTTGCGGTGCTTGATTCGGTTGGCTTGGTGCTCGTCAGCGTGATATTCTTGCCGAGGAAGTCGATGTCTTCAGCATAAGTGCCGGGCAAGACGATGATGGTATCCCGGTCAATGGCGATGTCGATGGTTTCCTGAATTGCATCGAAGGGGTGCTCGCCGGTTCCATCTTCACAAGGATCACTCACAGAGGGATTGCCCGGTTCGGGGTCGCCCGGCGCATCGTCGTCCACATAGAAGGTTGCGAAGCGCGGAATGACGCTGAGCGTTCCCTGGCACAAGGCCCAATTGTTTGTTTCGTTGGTCTCCAGGATGCAGCCGGCCGGTTCTGTCGGGACATAGTCTATGTAAACGATGACTTTGTAGTTCCCCAAAGGACAGTCGGCTGGTATCTGAAACTGCGTCTGAACCTCGTGCGATCCGTGCGGGGCCAACGTTCCGGTAAACGTCACGGTGCCGAGAAGAATATCACCGCTGTCAAGAATCCCATCCTTTGAGAGAAAGACGGCTTCGACCCACGGGCCGTAGGCGGGGCCAAACACCTCGAAACACGGGACCTCAGGAACGCACACTGTCCCATTGTTCCCGACGAGCCACCTGACGCTCAGCATCTCGGACGGACTGACCTGCGCGGGCGTGAATCTGTCCGAGACCGTATTGGTGAACAGGTCGGGTAGTTTTGGTGGCGGGTCGGAAACCTGATGGATTACCACCTCGTCGAGTAGGGATAGATTGGCGGAGTCGAACAACCACAGAGTGGCATCCCCCAGGGCCTCGCACCGGAAGATGATGTCCGTAACGAGCGTGCCGCTCAACGGTGGTGAGGGAACGTCATCGGCAAACTCCATATCAGCCCCGTCGTGTACGCCGCAGTAGCCGACGCTGCAGAAGAAGAAGAACGGGTCAAGGTCGCAGATGTATCCTGGTGGGCACAAATCTCTGTAATAAGAAAGAGACCCGCTATGGACCATGGTGTAGCCTGTAGTTGACGCTGGCCCACCGACCAGCATCCAGCAGTCCAAACATGAGGGCGTTGGCCCCTCGGCCACGATGCTCAGAACAAGGGTTTCGCCCGGCGAGACATAGATTTCGGAGTCAGGGGGCTGGCCGTTGACCCAGATATGAAGTCCCGCTGGGGCGGGGCAGGCCAGAGCGAGTAGCAGGATTGGAACCGATAGGCGTTTCATAATGTCTCTCCTTCTAAAAGAAACATCGATCTCGAACGTTTGCGGCTCTCCAAAGACCTTCCCACGAACACTCAAGCACAGATAGGATAACATATCCGCTTGACCGTGTCCGGGATTTTCTGTGTTAGCAATGGGCTTTCGGGGGCTTCGCAAGGCGGTTTTTTGTTGACAGGGGGGGTATTTGCTAATACTATTAGTGTTATGAGGACGAAATAACTATAATGGGTTGCGCCCTTTGCCCTTGAGCCGGATAGCAGGAATGGCCTTATCAGGGCTGTAATTGAGGCTAAGGGCGGCTGAGGCCGGTTTTGGGGCAGGGCAAAAGGGGTCTTTTGGAGATATGTCGATGTTCAAGCGAAGAACCTTCAGAGCGATTTTGGCAGCGGCACTTCTTTTGGTCAGCACCGGTTTTGCTCAGAGTCTCGAGGACAACTGGAATGACTTTGTGCATTATGTGACAATCGGCCACGCCGACTTGGCCAAAGGGTACGCGCAGGCCATTCTCCAGGGCAATCCCGACCCGGTCGAATTGCTTGCGTTGACCAAGGCGAGTCCGGAGGATTATCAAATACTGCTGCTCGTGTATGAAGCCAAGCGTGACGCCGAGTTGGCGGATCTCATCGGCAAGGTCCTCAACATAATAGAAAAGGGCAGATTTACACAGCGGGTCGATGCGCCGATTATCGCCGAGGAAGTCAGAAGGCTCAAGAACGGCGACCGGGCGTGGGTGACGGGCGTGAAGAGGCTCCAGACCGCCGGCGAATATGCGATACCGTTTATGTTGGACGCGATGGCCGACGGTACGCGCAAGGACGAGTATGCGGATATTGTGCGGGCGCTGCCGTATATCGGCCAGGACGCGATACGTCCGCTCACGGCCGCGCTGCAGACGACGAATGTCGCGATCAAGGGCGAGATAATATTGACATTAGGCAAAATTGGGTACCCGCAGTCGCAGGCCTATCTGAAATACATCGCCGAGACCGATAAATCGCCGGAGCTGCGAGCGATGGCCGCAAGCAGCCTTGCCCAGATTGACCCCGCCGCCGTGAAAGTCCCGGCTGCCCGGTTGTTCTACAAGCTTGCTGAGAGCTACTACTACCACGCCAAGTCGCTCGCGCCGCAGGAGGACGCCGATTTCGGGAATTTGTGGTTCTGGGACCCGAACGGCGAGCAGTTGGAGCGTGTGGAGGTTGACAGGGGCTATTTCTACGAGCTTATGTCGATGCGCTGCTGCGAGTGGGCGCTGCGGGCCGATGCGGGATTTGGGGAGGCTATCGGGCTTTGGGTGGCGGCATTTTTCAAAGCGGAGTCCACCGGGGTCAAGATGCCGGAATACTTCGGCCAGGCCCACGCCGACGCGCTGGTCTATGCGACGACTGCGGGCGTTCAATACCTGCACCAGGCCCTCGCGCGAGCCGTTAAGGACAAGAATGCCTACGTGGCGCTTGGGGTGGTCGAGGCGCTTGCCACGACTGCGGGTGAGAAGTCGCTGCTTTATCAGGTCGGCGGCTCCCAGCCGCTGGTCGATGCCCTGAGCTTCAACAACAGGGCGGTCAGATACAGCGCGGCAATAGCTATAGCATCCGCGGGCCCAAGAGAGAGCTTCCCGGAAAGCAAGTTAGTGGTTGCAAATCTGGCCGAGGCGCTGGGTCAGGGTCCGCAGGCCGCTGACAAGGAAGCGGACCTTTGGAGCGAGCAGGTGGCGAATACTTACGCGGTGCGTGCGGCGACCGTGATGCTCAAGTTAGTCCAGGCCCGCAACAAGGTGATTGACTTGTCACTCGCGCAGCCGTTTCTTATGAGCGCGGCGAACGACAAGCGCACCGAGATACAGACTCTGGCCGGCCAGGTCTTGGCGTATCTTGGCAGCCCGGACGCCCAAAGGGCGATTGCGGCAATGGCCTTGAACGGCACGAACAGCCTTGAGGTGCGAATAGCCGCCTTTGAGTCGCTTGCCACTTCGGCCAAATTGAATGCCAATATGCTGGTTGACCAAATGGTGGACGGCATTTATGCGCTTACCAGTTCGGACCAGACCGACCCCAATCTTCGCAGTGCGGCAGCCGCCGCTTATGGCGCACTGAATCTGCCGAGCCAGAAGGTCAAGGACCTAATCCTCGACCAGGCAAAAAGTTAGTATCTGGTATTGTGAGTGTGGATTTGCATTGATGTCTGACGTTTATACGACTGCAGATTGCGAGATTCCCTTATGCCGGAGATAAGCAGATTCCTTGGTATTGTTGTTGTAATGTACTATCGGGAGCACCACCCAGCGCATTTCCACGCCAAGTACGGGGACCAGACGGGTGTCTTCTCTATCGCTGATTTGAAACTCATCGAGGGCAGTCTCCCGAATCGCGTTATCTCTCTGGTTTTGGAGTGGGCTTTCGAGCATCGGGATGAATTGCTGGAGGATTGGGACCTTGCTGTGGCCAAGAAGCCGTTGCACAAGATAGCCCCGCTGGTATAGGAGAAAAAGTATGCACTCTGTGAGAGATGTGTCTTACGTGTCTGAATATAAGCTGCTGTTGACTTTTGAAGATTCCGTTGTGAAGCTGGTCGATCTCGAACCATATTTGGACGGGCAGGTATTTGACCCGCTCAGAGACGTTGACTATTTCAAAACCGTGCGCGTGAATCCGGATATAGATACGATAGTCTGGAAGAACGATGCCGATTTTTCTCCGGACTTTTTGTATGAAATCGGACTTGAGAGCTTCAGGCGGGAATCGCAAGTTCGCTCGAGTAGGAAATAAGCAAGACTATTATGAACGCTGCGGAGTGTATTGTC